>Ga0126381_100001872_pt1 | contig 22588 bp, 17 predicted proteins | sample PanSoiMetPlot_28_FD_96465 | JGI IMG/M metagenome (GOLD analysis project Ga0126381, IMG submission 96465) | Tropical forest soil microbial communities from Panama - MetaG Plot_28 | ecosystem: Environmental > Terrestrial > Soil > Tropical forest > Bulk soil | place: Panama | collected 2016-02-17 | reverse complement strand
GTTAGCTCCGGAGGAAGAACGAATGCTTGCAGAACTTCGGCCGAAGCCTCGATGCGGCTGGTTCCGCCAGGCGCCAGGAACACTTCCGGCATTCGCATTGCGTGAAAGGGCAGGTTCGCCATCGCGGCCCAGAATAGGTCGTTATCCATGCCGTCCAACAGGATGGCTTTGCCAGGATGGCTCTGCCGGATCTCGGCCACGGATAAGCAGAAATCTTCCACCCTTCGGCCGCGGTCGTGCTCCCACCGCGTGATGGCGAAGGCGGGAGTTGCGCCAGCGACGGCATAGCAGACCACACAGGCAGCCGCGGCGAGCTTCCACGGCAACCGAGCCCGTGCCGCCGCGGCGACTCCGGCCGCGCCCAACAGCGCCATGCCGATGGAAGGTACGGCCAGGTAGTAGTCCATCCTGTGCTCGGGCAGCGGGAGGTAAGGGGCCAGGGGAATGACGAACCAGGCCAGGGCGAGGGCTGGCACGAAGTCGCGCCCGGCGGCGCGGGAGACAACGAATCCTACGACAGCTATGGTGCTCGCAATGAAGAGGGCCGCGGGCATACGCCCAAACGCCCATATCCAGTAAGTCCCGAGCGTATCCAGGATTCGGAGATCCATGCGCGGCGCATACGGCCCTGTGTGCGGCGCCGGCGCGAAGTAAAAGTGCACGGCGGCGGAAAGGGCCGACACCAGAAACATGGGCCATATCTTCTTCAGCAGGGGCCGCGCGTAGAATGCCGCATACAGAGCTGCCAGCGCCGGATACACCACATTCGTTTCGAGCGCCCCCAAGCCCAGCAGGAACGCGATCCACTGAAAAATCCACCACCGCCGTTCGCCGCTTTGGGCGTGGCGCACCAGGCAGTAGAACGCCAGCAGGAAAAAGAAGCCGCTCAGCACCTGGTTGTAGATGGAACTCCATCCCATGGAGGGCGCCAGGCCGCGGCTGAAAATCCAGAGCACTGGCGCAACGAAGGCCGCCATCTCGGATTTGGTGAGTCGCCGCGTTACGCCGCCGAGCAGCAGCAGAGCCGCCATCTGAGTGGCGACTGTGACGATATGGAAGGGCAGGGCATTCACGCCGAAAACCGACCCCAGCGCGAGCCAGTAAGCGTTCTCACCGAGGGGGCGAATGTTGCCGTGAGCCTTAGGGGCGAACAGCGCGGCCGGCAGATCGGCTGCGGAATGAACGTCATAGCGCAGCCGCAGCCATCCGAAATCGTCCTGGAAAAACCAGCCGGTCAGGGCCGGCCAGTAAAATGCGAGAAGCAGCAGGGGCGGAACGACGTGACGAAGCTTCTGCATTACTGCGCCAGCAGGGCGCGCGCTTCGGCCACCATTTCTTTGAAGCGGCGCGCCAATTCCGCGATGCGCTCGGGCTGGCGCTGCTCGATGGCCTCTTTGGGAATCAGATTGCCGCCGATGCCGAGCGCGGCAGCGCCCGCCAGGATGAACTCCGGGGCGGTGTGGTGGTTCACGCCGCCTGAGGCGATGAGCGGTATCTGGGGGAACGGTCCTCGGAGCGACTTGATGTACTTGGGCCCGCCCACCTGCGAGCATGGGTATACCTTGACCATGTCACCGCCGGCCTTCCAGGCATTCAGCACTTCAGTGGGCGTGAGAGCGCCGGGCAGCACGAGCACACCGCGTTTGGAGGCGAACTCGACAAGCTCAGTTTCCAGACCCGGGCTGGTGAGAAACTGCGCTCCGGCATCCACGCAGCGCTGGGCCGTCTCCAGATCGAGCACCGTTCCGGCGCCGGCGATGACTCCACAGTTGTTCTTTCCTATCACGGCCAGCAACTCGACAGCGCCGGGCACGGTCATGGTCAGCTCCACGATGGGTATGCCCGCCTGCTGCACGGCCTCGCAGGCAAACAGCGCATCATCATGCGATGACACGCGGATGGCGGGAATGATGGCAATCTCTTCAATGCGGGCGCGAACTTGGTCTTTAGTCATCGATCGTCCTAGGCGTTCAGGAGTGCGGATACGTCATTACACTGCGGCCTCCTGCTCCACAATCTTAATATTCCACGCTGATTAAGAACAGCCCTTTTGCGGGAACCGTTGGCCCGCATTCGCTGGGAAATACGATTGCGCCTGGCAGGTTCCCTTTGCCGGCTTCAAGCAGCGTGCCCACCATATTGCGCACCATGTGCTTCAGAAAGCCGCTGCCGCTAACCCTGTAGATGAGCCGGCCGGGTGCGCGTTCCAGGACGGAGGAGTAGATGGTGCGGACCTTCGAGCGGCCTTCCGCATCGCGCTCGTCGGCGGCCGCGAAGGCCGAGAAATCGTGTTGGCCTTCGAAGGTGCGAGCGAATTCCGCCATGCGGGCCTCGTCGAGCGGGTAGGGATGGTGATGCACGAAGCGCCATTCGAACGGGTCGCAGACGTCGCCGCGGAAGAGGCGGTACTCGTAAGTCTTGGCGCGAGCATGGAAGCGCGGGTGAAAGTCGGGGCGCGCCTCTTCCACCGAAAGCATACGGATGGCGGGCGGCAGCAGGCGGTTCATGGCGCGTTGCAGGTTGGGGAGAGGAATCGGATTTTCGATCGTGAAAGCCGCCACCTGGCGCAGCGCGTGTACCCCCGCATCGGTGCGCCCGGAGCCTGCGACGTGTACGGGCTGACCTTCTATTTCGCCGACCACCGCTTCGATTGTCCCCTGAATCGTGGGCAGGCCAGGCTGAACCTGCCAGCCGTGGAAGCCGCCGCCGTCATAGGCGAGCTCGATACGGATGCGGCGCGGCATTCCTGGAATCAAGCCGGACGCGAGCCGGGCTTCACCACGGGAATCCCCTGCTGGCAGAGGGGGCATTGCTCGGGATAGTGCGCCGCTATCTGGAGCGTTACCAGAGCCACGCGGGGCACGCCCACGTTGGCGATGCCGCCGCTGCGATCGATGATAGATCCTGCGGCCAGTACGTTGGCGCCGGCCTGACGCAGGGTGTCGATCACATCCTGCGTGCTGCCGCCGGTGGTGATGACGTCTTCGATGACAACCGCGGCTTCGCCGGATTCCACCCCGAAGCCGCGCCGCAGGATCATCTTCTTGGTTTCCGCATCGCGCTCCGTAAAAATGAAGCGGCAACCAAGAGCGCGGGCCACTTCGTGTCCGATGATCAATCCACCGAGCGCCGGAGAAACCACCACGGCGGGGGTGTCGTTCAGCAGTGGGCGCAATTCCTGCACCAGCAGCCGGCCCAGTTTCTCGGCCGCGGCGGGATGCTGCAATACGAGTGCGCTCTGCAGATATTCGGCGCTGTGCAAGCCGCTGGTGAGGCGAAAGTGGCCCTGAAGATAGGCGCCTGTGGAGCGGAAAAGTTCCAGGACGGAGTCGGCTTGGGGCGTCACAAACGCTTACTATACCATTGCGTATCTGTAACGGGTGGGTAACGCGATGGTCGCTGTGACGCAGGCGCGGACAGGCGCAGACGTTCGACGCCGAGCAGAAAAAAGCTCTGCTTCTATCGCAACGACATTCCACTCTTCGAGGCCTTCGGCGGCGAGCTAGCGCGGCCTTCCGACCCAGTACCCGGTGCGGAAAGCACCACACCTCAAGATTGATCCGTGGAATTCTTACCGCGAGTGGAGGTGTGGTGGCCGTAATGAGCCATGAAGTTGACGGCGCGCGGCCATTTCTCGGCAGCCAGTGTGCTTTGGTACGCAATTTCCTTCGAATTTTCAGCGATTTAACTTTGGCGAGCCGATTGCTCTAAGTGCGGCGTGACTAGAAAAGAGCAGGACCTCGGAGAGACGGTTGACCTTCTGTTCCACACCCCGCCTAAGAAGTCACCTCGCTAGTATCCCGCCAGCAAACCATTAAAATCCTCACGACCGTCTCTTCGGGGCCTGTGTAGGTTACGGGCTACCCCGCTCCCGGGTCATTTACTTCGGCTAACATAGTTTTATGTCCAAAGGTATGTTCGAAGTGGAGTGCCCGTGCTGCCAGGCTGTTTTGAAGATCGATCCCGAGACCAAGGCAATCATTGCGCACACGGTCCCCGTGAAGCCACTGCCCATCCAGGATCTCGCGGCCGAAGTCGCGAAGCTCAAGGGAGAAGGGGCACGCCGCGAAGAAGTTTTCCGCAAACAGTTTGAAGCCGAGAAATCGCACGGCAAGGTTCTGGAAAAGAAGTTCGATGAACTCTTTAAACGGGCGAAAGAGAATCCGGACGAACGCCCGCCGCAGCGCGATATCGACTTGGACTAAGCTTTGTAACTTCGCCGACACCTGGCACGTTTTCCGCAAGATCGTCGAGGTCTTCAAAAATCCCTCAGACTTAGCGCGGGGATCTTTTTCGACACTACCGGCGTCTTATGATCCAGACAAAGGTAGGTGAGTTCATGCGGCGTGCCCTGACGTCTGTCTGCGTCCTGCTCTCCGGTCTGTGCGCGCTTCCCGCGCAAACTGAATACAAAGCCGAATTCGATGTGGTTTCCATAAAGCCGTCGCCGCCGCCCACCGGCCGCGCCTTCAGGGTCGGCTGCGACGGTGGCCCCGGCAGCAAAGATCCCGGTTTGTACAACTGTGTGAACATGAGCCTCTCGAACCTCGTCACCATGGCGTACAAGATCAGTTACTACCAGCTTTCGGCGCCGGACTGGGCGGGTACGATGTTTGAGATTCACGCCAGGGTTCCCGAGGGTGCCACCAAGGACGACCTGCCTCGGATGATCCAGCACATGCTGTCCGACCGTTTCAAGCTCGCCGTGCATCACGAGACGCGCGATCTGCAGAAGTATGACCTGGTGGTGGCGAAGAACGGACCGAAATTCCAGGAAGCCGCGCCGCTACCGCCGCCGAAGGAGGAAGCCGCCGCGGCCGAGCCTCCGAAATCTCCCAAACCTTCATCCGGCCCTCTTCTTAAAATGGCGGCGGACGGCTTTCCCGACCTTGACAAGGGCCGCGCCGGAATGGGAGTCATGAATGGCCGGGCCCGGTTGCAGAATCCGGAGATGACGATGAAATTGCTGGCGTCGCAGCTGGCCAGCCAGATGGCTTCACCAGTGACCGATGCCACCGGCCTCACCGGCAAATACGACATCTCGCTCCATTGGGTCACCAACATGGGGCTATTCGGGCCGCGGACAGCGGGGCCCGACGGTCCGCCCGCGCCGCCCGACGAGGAAGCCGGCCCCACGCTCATACAAGCTTTGCAGGATCAGCTCGGTCTACGTTTGCAACCGGCGAAAGGCCCGGTCGACTTCATCGTGGTCGACCACGCGGAAAAGACGCCGTCTGAGAATTGACCATCGAAGCCTGTGGGGCCAGCTGGTAACGTTGGTAACCTGCGGCGGGCTCGGAGCCGGCAGGCGGCGGTTGACAACCGGCGCGCAGGACTCCGTCCTGCCCGATGGTCGAGCTAGCGGTTCAGAGTGCCGGCGTTTGCTGCTTCTTCCGCTCCCGCTTCCTCGAATATCGAGGTGAAGAAATCCCGCGAGGTGGGCGAACATCCGATGTGCAGGCTGTCGCGCCCTTCCTCCACGAAGCCGAGATATCCGTCCCAGCCCAGGTCGTCGAGCACGAACCGCAGTGCCTCCAACTCCGCCGGGGGCAGGCCGGAGTAGTCGAGGTCGAACACCTGTCCCGAGCAGTGCATCAGCGCTTCCTTTTGCCCCTGCTGCTTCACGTAATCTTCCGGTTCCACCAGCGACACCACGTCGAGCGGTTGGAATTTCTGGTCCTTGGCTCCGATCTCCTCCATGAGCCGGCGCGTCTCATACGAGATGTAAGCCAGGGTACCGAGGGCCGCGGGCGAGGCCTCCGAAAAGACATCCAGATTCGCAGGCATGTCCGGCGTAATCCGCAGGCGGTAGCCGAAATAATCGGGCCGGTCAAACGCTTTCGCCAGGCGTTTGCCGATGTCCGTGCGGATATCGTCGCAGCTATGAAACACCAGATCGTCCTGCTTCAGCCACACTGTCAGCCGGTGCGGCGCACGCTCCGTGGTGGGACCGAACTGGTTGCGGTACCGGTCCCACAGGGCCCTGAATTCGTCCGGGGAGCGCCGGTAGAGCCCCAGCAGCTGTTCCGCGCGCATGACGCGGAAGTAATAGGTCGGCGACCAGTCGCGCTGCATCTGCTGTTCAATAGCCTGGTATAACTCGCGATTCCACGCGGGGCTGCAGGAGAAGAACATCCGCGCCACAGTCACCTGGTCTTTCGGGATGCCGCGCGCGCGCCGCGTCAGGTCCTGCATTTCATTCACGCACCCCTGGCCGCAATGGTAAGCGAAAACGGCCCAATCGAGTCCGCCGTACTTCTGGTCCATACCTGCCAGGTAGTGCGCCGCCGCCGGAATCGCGCGCTCGGGAATCAGCCGGTCGTCCCGCACGGCCACTACGTAGGGTGTCTTGTGGATCACCGTCTTATATACGGTTTTGCCGGCTTTGTTTTTCGTCGCAACGCGCTCCCGTGTGATGTGGTAACGGGTCGACTGTAATACCCGAAGCCCCATGCTCCGCGCCGTAGCCGCGGAAATCTGCATAATTCCGCGCGGTCCAGACGGGCTGGCGGCTTTCGCATCGCCCCAGCTTTCCAGGTATGCGATGGCTTCCAACGTCGTCACAGGCAGGCCGTTATGCTCCGCCGATGACTTGAACAGCGATTGCAGCTTGGCGTCTCCGGTGATCCTTTTGGCGCCGATCACCGCTTGTGGGTCGCGCATGATCCCAAAGGTCTGGGATTCGACCATCAAATCCGAGCGGATCGACAGCAGATCTTCAGAAAGGTCGTCTCTCGCTACCCCAATGCCCGAAATCCGGTGTTGGGGAACGAAATAATCCGGTGAGCCGGCCTGACCCAGTGGCACGAGGCTCAGGAAAACAAGGGCCGCTAACTTCATCGACTAACACGCTAGTGTAACCCGCTTGACGCCTGCCGGGCTCACCTCTCTTCATAGACGTATGCGAACGCAGTTTCGATACGCGCATGGGTTTCATCTCACCGCGGAGGCGCGGAGGGAACCGAGATAAGGCCACCCTGGGCTTTTTCTTCTCCTCGTCTTCCTCCGTGCCCCTTGTCCCTCCGCGGTTGAGCGGATGTTACGCTGTTTACGTCGATGACGCCTCTCGAACGATTTCTGGCTTATGCAGAATCCAGCCGTCTTGCGATTACTGCAGTGGCTATGTTCCTCATTGCCGTCATTGCTCTCCTGGACTGGTGGGTTCTGCCCAGCGCTTCCATCGGCTTTCTCTATCTGATCCCGATCCTGCTCAGTGCCGCCGCCCTCAACAGCCGGCAGATTCTCGCAATGGCTGTGCTCTGCGGCTATCTTCGCGAAGTCTTCGATCCTTTGCAGGGCGCCGACCGCGTCATGGGTTGGCAACTGATCCACCGCCTCGATCCCTCCACCTGGGTGGCTGGATCGGCAGGCAGGCTGGTGGTCAGTATCTCGGGCTTTGCCATGACGGGATTCTTCGTAGCCGAATTGAACCATCGGCGGCGCCGCCTGCGCGCCCATCTCGAGGAACGCGAAGAGCAAACCCGCCTGCGCCGCGAAGCCGAGCGACAACTGCAAATCCTCAGCGAAACCAGCCCACTCGCCATTCTCACGCTCGACGAGGACGGGCGCGTGCTGGTAGCCAACGATTCCGCGCGCCAACTTCTCGGCTTTGGACCAGATGAGCCCATCGAAGGCCAGGCAGTTGAGCCGTACCTCCCGATCCTCGCGCGCATGATGCAGCGCCGCCCCGGCAACCTGCGCACTAACGTAGAGTGCCGCGGCCAGCGCCGCAACGGCGAAGTCTTTCTGGCTCACGTCTGGCTCTCCACCTTCCAGGCATCCCACGGATTGCGCCTGGCCGCGGTGGTCTGGGACGCCTCCGAGAACGTCCGCGACCGCGAAGGAGCTGGCTTCGATTCCATGATGGCGACCTCGCGCGTTCTCATCGCCGCCTTCTCCCACGAGATCCGCAACCTGGCGTCGGCCGCTTCGTCCGCTTATACCGCCTGCGCCGCGGCTCTTTCGGAGCCTGGGGCGTCCGCACCGGAGCGCTACCATGCTCTGGGGACTCTCATCGAGGCCCTGGAGAAACTCGCCTCCTCCGGTCTGCGTGCCGCGGCCAGCCGGGAGCGCGCGGTTGCCGATCTCGGCACGGTTCTGGATGAAACTCGCATCGTGATTGAACCCGGGCTCCACGAGGCCGGTGTCGATGTCGTTTGGGAGACCACGCCGGATCTGCCTCTCGTGCAGTGCGACCAGCACAGTCTGCTGCAGGTTTTCGTCAACCTGGCTCGCAACAGCCAGGAGGCACTCAAGCGCTCCAACCGCCGTCAGCTGTACATCTCTGCCGCTTCGGAAAGCGACCTGGTGGTGGTGCGTTTTCGTGATACCGGACCGGGCGTCGCTCATCCCGACGACCTGTTCCGGCCTTTTCATCATGGCGCTCAAGCCAATTCCCACTCCTTCGGTCTCGGACTTTACGTCTCGCGCGCTATCCTGCGCTCATATGGCGGCTCTCTGCGGTACGAACCGCAGCCGGCGGGAAGCTGCTTTGCCGTTGAGCTTTGGCCGGTCGAAGATCGAGTAGAGGCTGCGCCGTCAGAGGATTGATGACTTACTCCGATTCCCCGAAAATTCGCACCCTTCTGGTAGACGACCACGCGCTGTTCCGCGAAAGCGTTGCTGCCGCCCTCGCCGGCGAGCCTTCCATCTTGATCGAACACTGCGCCAGTATCCGCGAAGCGATGCAACTGCTGGCGGTCCGCAGCTTCGATCTGGTGCTGCTGGATCACGACCTCGGCAATGAGCGCGCCTCCCAGTTTCTGCCCGCGGCACGTGAGGCCGGATTCACCGGCCGGGTGCTCATCGTTACCGCTTGGGTGAGCGACACAGAAGCCAACCGTTTGATCCGCCAGGGTGTCGCCGGAATCTTTCTTAAGGAAGCACCGCTGAGCGAATTGGTCGACAGCATCCGCGCGGTTGCCGAAGGGCGCGGTCCAACTACCGACTGGAACCTGAGCCGCCACGCATCGGACCAACGCGCGACGGCGTCCACCGCACCCGTGTTCAACGAACGGCAGCGGCGCGTCCTTCGTTTCGTCGTCGAGGGGCTGTCCAACAAGGAAATCGCCTGGCGCCTGCAGATCTCGGAAAGCTACGTCAAGGCGATCCTGCAAAGCCTCTTCGAAAAGACTGGCGTGCGCACACGGGGCCAACTGGTCCGCGTCGCCTTCGAGCAGTACGAAGATCAATTGTAAGCCGTGGTGTACAAAAGATACCCTTTCACCCAAAAGGGCCTTGGTCTACTCTGAAATCATTCGGGCCGGTACCTCAGAACCGGCCAACCGAGGCATAGGGGTGAGTGTCGCTGTCGTTTGTTCTTTAGAATCGGGGTTTTAGTGACGCGGGAAGTCATCAGGCCTTTGTCCGCTTCGAGCCCGGCCGGGGGTTCCAAAGTGACCTTGCTACCGGGCACATTGATTCAAGATTCTCGTATCCTCTCGACGAAGGAGGAACCCTACCTGGTCGAGTTTGAAACATCCGGCTGCCGCTATACGTGCCCGTTATTCTACTTCCAGCCGCGCACGCATGCGGTCGCCGGGGAAGCCGTCGTAGCTACGGCGGTGACTGTCCGCCGGGCTTCCAGCCGCTGAAGGTTCGTTGGCCCGCCGCAGTTCCGGACGCGTTTTCGGCATGATCGATCACGGGTGAATCCCCGCTCAGTACCCGTTCTTCATGCGACACTGAAACTTCATGCCCAGGTTCTGGCTGCTGTCCCTCGTCGCTGCCGCTGCGTCTGCCCAACCCAACGAACTGCCGTCTCGCGAAGTGCTCCGGTACGACATCGAATGGCGGTTGATTACCGCGGGAAAAGCCAGCATCGCATGGCAGCAGGATCGTTCGGGCAATGCGCAGATCGACCTCCACGTAGAGTCCGTCGGCCTGGTGTCGAAGCTTTTCCCCGTTAACGACGTCTACCGAGCCCGTTATGCTGCGGGCATCTGCGCCGAATCCTCTGAACTCTCTTCGCGCGAGGGCAACCGCCAACGGGAAACCCGCATCACCTACGACTCAGCCGCCCGCAAAGCCAGCTATGTGGAGCGCGATCTCCTGAAGAATGTCGTACTCCGGCAGCACGAGATTGAAATTCCCGGGTGCGTTCACGATGTTGCCGGCGGCCTCTTTTTCCTGCGGACCCTGAATCTCGAACCCGGCCAGAGCACCTCGGTTCCGGTAACCGACGGCAAGAAATTCGCGATGGCCCGCGTGGAAGCGCAGCAGCGCGAGGACGTGAAGACCCCCGAAGGCGTGTTTCACACCATCCGCTACGAAATCTTTCTCTTCAACAATGTGATCTACCGGCGGCCGGCGCACCTCAACATCTGGCTCACGGATGATCGGCGCAGGCTCCCCGTCCAGATCCGTGTGCGGATGCAGATCACCATTGGCACGATCACGCTCTTATTGGAAAAGCATGAATGACCTACTGAAGAGTAGGGTTACATGGGAGCCCTCCGCTCACTCACGTTCGTCGCGCCTCCGATAGGAACGTGCGCGTAAGCGCGTGGAGACTACGAAGTCACTCGGACAATCCCGTGCTACTGAAGGGTAGCGGTTCGCGGTTGCGGTGCCTGGCCAAGATGCGCCGTACAGCCACGTACGCCACTACTCCCGCCGGTGCGGCGAACAGCACCCACGCCAACGTGGTATCCAAGGTCAACGCCCAGAACCCGTGCGCACTGCCGAAAAGGCGCTTTCCGAGTTGCGCAAAGGGCCACACAAGCAGAATTTGCAGTGGATACATCAGATAATTCACGAGTTGTAGGGCGGGGAAATGCAGCCGCAGCACCACGGCCGCCACTCCGCAGAGCACCGTTGGCACGCCAAACAAGGGACAAATTCCCAGCACGAAGCCCAGAGCAACCGTTAACGCCAATGTTTCGACCGAAACACCTTCCTTCAGCCAGCGGCTCAGCCGCTCAATGCTGCGGGCCCGGAAATTCACCTTGGTCCCCCTACGAGTGCTAGAGCAAACTGATGGCCGAACCTGATTTAACGTCCCCGGCCGCCCGCCGCCTTCCGGCCGGGGCGCTTGGAAGGGGTTACGCCTGACGCGCTGGACGGGCCAAACGCCGCAACGGCGGGTTCCGGCCGTACCCGCCGCAATGCGCGGATCATCGCTGCCATAAGCCCAAACATGCCCGCCGCGATGAGCCATTCGGATCCGGGCGCCACATGGTCGCCCCAAAATGTCACAGTTCCTTCGTGTCTGGAGAACCATCCGTGCCACAGAAGGGCGTCTTCGTTTTTCCACCCATCGAGAACCGCGTCCACGGTGCGTGCGCGCGCGGCGAAGGCCGGATCTTCCCGCCCGCGCTGTTCCATCGCGGCCAGCCACTGGTTTGCGAGTACTGCAACGCCCGCCACCCATAGAGCCAAGCCGCTGCCAAACCGCCCACCAGTCCCATCATGAGCTGCGGGAGCCCGATTTGCTCGAACGGTTCCGGCAACCGAACCGGCTGGGAGAGCTGCGCGACGATTTCTTCATCTCCTACCAGACGAACTTGCCGCGGCCGGCACGATGGTGTCCCATAGGTTCGCGGCGATCTTTTCCAGGTTGTGCCCTTCGTACTGTACGTGGCCGACTCCATCACGGCAGGGTTCAGCGCAAACAGGACGACGAGTGGCAGAACCTTCGCGCGCCGTGGGCCGGCTAGCCTCGGCAGGAGCATCCAGCACGCCAGAAACGGCAACAGGTTCAGCAGGACAAACACTGCCTGAAAGTTCTCAAACCGGTCGCCGGTCTGTGCGAGAAAGAAGGCCGCGACGAGGTTCATCAGGGGCGGCCGCGCTGCCAGGGTGTAGTGGTTCATAATCCCCGTTGAGACAGGGAAGCGATAGAGGAAATACAGACTCCGCTGAAAATGTTCCAGCCAGTCGCTGGCCCATGACGCGCCCGAGTAGTTGCGGATGGCCGCAACCATCACAAACGTCCAGGCCGCGAGGAACCCGTAACCCGCAAACGGCTCGCCGCACGGCCGGCGCGCGCCACAGGCGTGCAGCGTCCTTACGCGACGCCACCGCCAGGATCAGCCACAGCAATGTAGCGGCGGCATAAGGCAGCGGATGAGCCTGCCCATCCGCCGGTCCCGTCCAAAAGATGACGAAGGATGCGAGATAGATCAGCGCGAGCGAGAGTCCCACCGCTCCGCACAACTTTTCCACAGGCTGCCAGCGGAGTCTCCGCACCAGATAGAATCCCGGCGCAAAAGCGCACAGCGGCACCAGCGCCAGGAGGGCAACGACCGAGACCAGAACCATCGGAGCCTCCAGAATACCGCGGCAACATCGGCCTCTGACTCCTGACTCCTAAGTTCCCGTTGTTGTACCATAAGGGTTCGCTTCATGAAGGCCCTACTGGAAGTGCTCCGGCCCGGCGACGGAGATTGGGAGCTTGCGCAAGCCATCGATCCCAACCGGCTGCCGGAACACATCGCGATCATTATGGACGGAAACGGCCGATGGGCAGGCCGCCGGCGGTTGCCGCGCGTCGCCGGCCACAAAGCCGGAATCGGACCGGTCCGTTCCACCGTGGAGACGTGTGCCCGGCTCGGCGTGAAGGCGCTGACGCTGTACGCGTTCTCCATCGAGAACTGGAAACGCCCGCGGCATGAAGTGGAGACGCTGTGGCGCCTGCTCCGCTATTACCTGCGGCAGGAGCTTCCAGACCTCCAGAAGAACGACATTCGCCTGCAGGCCATCGGCCGCCTCGACGCGCTTCCGGCACAGGTACGGCGGGAGCTCGACTCGACGGTCGAGGCGACCAGCGCCAATCGCGGTCTGCTCGTCAATCTTGCCATCAACTACGGAGGCCGCGCCGAAATTGTCGACGCCATCAATGCGGTGCTCGATATGGCCCGTCTCGACGGCAGCATCCAGAACCTGAAGCTGGATGAGGATGTTATCGCGACCAATCTCTACACGGCCGACTGCCCTGATCCCGACCTGCTGATTCGCACTTCCGGGGAGATGCGCATCAGCAACTTCCTTCTCTGGCAGATCGCTTACGCCGAGCTTTACGTTACCCACACCCTCTGGCCCGATTTCACCCGCACCGACCTGCTCCAGGCCGTCCTCGAATACCAGAAGCGCGACCGCCGGTATGGCGGGCTCAGCGCCGTCCCCGTAAACGTTGCCGCCGTGCCCAAGCCGATTCCGGCGGGTGACGACCTCATCGAAGTGCTGCGCTCCTCATGAAGCGCGTCTTGACCGCGGCCGCCCTCATTCCCATCGTCTGCTATGTCGTGTTGCGGGCCAACCATTGGATCTTTCTCGCCGTGCTGGCCCTCGCGGCAGTCCTCACGTGGCGTGAGTGCCGGGAGATCACGTTGCCGGATTCGGGCGGCGATCTGTCGTGGCTCAGCCTGACCGGGCATGCGGCGGGTCTGCTGCTGCTGTTCACGGCTGCCGGCGGCTGGTGGCTGATCGTCCTGCCATTGGTTTCGGCTGCGGTGCTTTTCAAGCGTTCCGCGCAACTCGATCGTATGCCGGTCGCCATTGTGCTGGCGCTCGGCATTCTATACGTATTCGGGGCCTGGTCGTGCGCCATCCCGCTCCGTACTGCCAGTCCTCATTGGCTGATGTACGCCCTGCTGGTGAGTTGGACCGGCGATATCGGCGCTTACTATGTGGGCCGGAAATGGGGCCGGCACAAGATGGCGCCACAGGTTAGCCCCAATAAGTCATGGGAAGGTGCGGCCGCTTCCGTGGCATCGGCGCTGGTGCTTTGTGGCGCATATCTGGTCTGGTCAGTGCGCGTGCCGATTCTTGCTGCCGCCTGCCTCACGGCTGTGGCCAACATTGCCGGGCAACTCGGAGACCTTACCGAATCCGCCATCAAACGCGGCGCCGGTGTGAAAGATAGCGGAGCTCTTCTTCCGGGGCACGGCGGGTTCTTCGACCGCGTCGACAGCGCGTTGTTCACGCTGCCGGTGGTGTACCTTTACGTGGGCTTCTTCGCCACTTAGCCGGCCAATGCACTTGGCCGTCGGTGGGACAGGCGGTTTCGCCCGTCTAGCCGCCGAAGGCGGCCTTGCGGCCGCGGGACAGACGAAACCGTCGGTCGCACCAAAGGCCAAGTACACAGCTTCAAGCATCGGTCGAAGCTGGCGCCTACTTCTCCGTCTTCTTCGTATCCTTCTTGGGCGGCTGATGCGGCGACGACCGCTCGTTGCTACGCTCGTTGTGGAGCGTGCCCTCCTGGTGCTGCACTTCCGGATTATTGCGCTGCTGCGGAGGCGGCTCCGTGTGCGTCTGCGTCTGATTCGCCGGCTGCTGCGGGTGTGACTGGATCACCTGTGGCGCGTTCCCCGAGCCCGACGGCTGGTTCACTGGTCTCTGTGCGCTCGGCGGACGATCGTTGCGCGCCGGCCGTGCCATCTCGGGGCTCTCATTGCCCGGCCGCGGATTGCCGCCATTGCCGAATCGCTGCCCTGGCGCGCCGGGGTTTCCTTGGCCGCCGTTGCCGAAGCGCTGGCCGGGCCCTTGGCCGCCGGTCGGCGCGCCGTTTGGTCCTACCACGTTGCGTACCATGGGATGCGCCTGCCCTGCCGGCCTGAGGTTATTGACTGCTTCAGGAGCCAGCGGCCGTCCGCCGCTAGCGCGCAGGGCGCCCTCCTGCGCCGCGAACGAAACCGGCGGAGGAGGGGGCGTATTGCGCGCCACGATCGTCGCCTGGGTGAAGCGCGCCGGGGGAGCGTGCACCGCTACCGCCGCACCGCCATGCGCCAGCACCGCTTCGCGCGTGGGCACTACCTCAGCCCTCTCCACCACGCTGGCTTGCGCCATCATTCCAGGGCGAACTACCACCGCCGCGGCCGCCACGGGCCGTCCGGCGGCAAACGCCGAGTTCGGCACTACTGTCACCGCACCGGTGACGTTCTGGTTCACGTAGCGCACATTCGCCACGTTCCCGTTGTTGATAACGGTCACATTGGTTACGTGCACGATATTGACGTTCTGCACGTACACGGTGCTGACGTGATACGCCGGCCGGAACACTTCGCCTGGACCGAGCGGGAACCAGGCAGCCGCCGCTACGCCGCCGCCGAATCCCACGGCCACGCTGAACCGCGGGCCGCCTACGAAGGCCACCAGCGCCGGCGCATATACAGGCCTCACGCCAACAACGACGCGTCCCGGCACCCACAACCAGGCGCCGGCAGCGAAGGCCCAACGGCCGTAATGGAACGGCGCGAATCCCCAGGGAGCGTCATCGATCCACGTCCAGCCCCACGGCGCGACCCATGCCCAATGCCCGTAGTGATAAGGAGCCCAGCCGCCGACCACGCCCGTCGGCGTCCAGACCCAGCCATACGGCGGAACGTTCCGCCATACGCCATACTCGTCCAGGTCTTCGTAGCCGATCATTTCGCGCGGCACATAGCGCGCTGCCATCATGGACCCCTCGCGCCTGTCGCGCGTCAGGCACCACTGGTCAAACCCGTCCGGAGGAGGCGCCGGGCCCATCTCCTGCGAAACGGTTTCCGTTCCCATGATGCGGGCGCTCTCGCCGGCGCGGACGGGGAAAGCGGCGCCGCCGCCGGTCGCTTCTGCTTCACCCGCTCGCACCACCGCGAACGTCGTATTCTGATCGCCGTCCGCGTTGATTCTGTAGTCGCCGGGCCGCAGCAGCGAGATCGCCACGTTCGGCGTATCGACTTCGATGGCCTCGTTCTCGCCCAGATAGCGGACATGTACGTCCACCGAGCCACCGGTCAAGCTGAGCTGCAGGATTCGATCGTCGAGGTTCAAAATCGACAGGGCGGTCTCGCCATTCATTCGGATGGCGCTCGAACCCACATGCAACTCGGCCTTCGATCCGGCCTCCGTCCACAGATGGTCGCCCGTGGTCAGCGGATAGTTGAGCGTCGCCGGCGCCCAATCCTCAACGCTGCCGGGTCGGAACGACGCCGGGCCCAACAGCAGGTTCAACCGCGCGACCCTCGACGGCGGATCGCCCGCATCCGCCCAGGCGCAAGCCGAAACAGCCGCCACAAATAGTCCGATCGAAATCGCTTTACGCATACGTGAGCGCTCCTTCATACCTATCTAACACCCGTAAACATTAAATTAGTCTTGTAATTTGCATTAAAATCAAGCAAGAATTTGGCCGTAACTCGGCTATTTTCAGCCGGTTCGGTGGAATTCAGCCAGTTTTAATGCCGGACCGAGACCAAGTACCACACCGTGACCGGCTCGCCCACTGGCACCGACCATCCATCCGCGGATCTGATCCCGGCAATTGTAGTCCCCATCGGCTTCCGCGCGCCATCTAACGCAACAGCCGTCACCGCCGTTGCACCGTCGAGGTTCCGCAGGGTCACCGTGCCGGTGACCGGCTCGATCCGCGTCGGCGATTCGCCCTGCGACACCACGCGCGTATGAGTGTCATTCCATTTCATGTTGGAATTTGTCACTCGCGTTGCCGCGGTCAGCAGCATGCGCTCCCCGCTCGCTAGTGGCTTGCCGTCGAGTGATGAGAGCACTAGGCTGGCGAAATCGTTGTTCACCTCCGCCGAGAAATTTCGCAGTGTCTTGCGGTTCCCTTTTACGAAACCGATGAGCGCCTGCGTTCGATCGGTTTCGACCGTGACCAGCCCTTTATCGGCAGGCGATCTGTACCAGCTCAACTCTCCTGTATCGGACCGGATCGCCGGGTTGTCTTCTAACGCCGGAAATGCGGCCGTAGCGGGTCCATCGAGCGACCGGATTCTCACCGCGTGCTCCAGCGGGAGCGCGAGCGGAAAACCCGGTGTGAAATACGGCTGCTCCGATGGCCCGAGCCGTCGGCTCTCCATCGCCTGTGCGCTCGTGTAGCTCCGTTCGACGGTCTCCCGAGCCGGTCGCACGTCGCCGCGCTCGAACAGATGAGCACCCGCCGCCATTTCCGTCATCCGCACGGGGTCGAGCGAGATGTCAAACGGGTCGCCCACGTAGGGCTGCCAGTTCGGATCGCGTTTTGGCTCGAATGTGTAGAGGATGATGGCGTCCCAATCCTGGAAAGCCCCATAGGCGGCCAGAATCGGTATGCCCTCGCTGGCCCAGTCGTTCGGAAACGGATGGTTGACCTCGCTCACGGTGTACGGCTTTCCGGCGACCGCGGTGCGCGAAAGCTGCACGACGGTGGCATGCAGCGGATCGTTCACCATGGGAGTATTCACTGGGCCGCGTGCGCCGGGGTGTTCCCAATAGACGTGGCCGTCCAGAATGTCCAGTCTGGCGAGCGACACCAGCATGGGGTAGGGCGAACTCGTATGGCTGTGATCGGCCGTTCCGGTAATCGGCGGCTTTACGCCCAGAGTCTTTTTCAGGTAGCCTCTCATCTCCTGGTAGAACCGGTCCTCCAGGTCCATGAAGAATGCCATTTCGGTTTCGAAGCGTTCCTTGGGAGCGCCGGCAACTTCAGCGCCCTTGAGCCTCGGGACGGGCTCCTTTCCGTGTGCCTTCAGCCAGGCAGTCCAAAGCCCGTCGAGCTCGTTCTCGTAAAACAGCGTGGGCGCGCGATAACCAAGGTAGATGCCGTTCTCGTTGACGATCTCCACGATCGCGACCGCCGGCTCGTTGCGATACTCGGTGCGGGTGTACGGGTTTAGATGCGTCAGCAACTGCCTGGCGTAGTCTTTTTCCAGCTCGATGAGCCGCCGGTCGAAGAGAGTGAGTCCCTTTCCCCATTGAATTCTGCCGAAATCCTCCACGCCGTCGCCGGCCTTGTATGAACGGCCGACGTTCAGATTGAGATCGACGTAGATTCCGTGGCTTTTGAGTTGCGCGACTTCATAATCCAGACGATCGAGGGCTTCCGGATCGAACGCCTGGCTATCGGTCCGATTGCCGTCGATGATTCCGCGGGGCGTCGCGAGGTCGAGAAAGTGCAGCCGCACGATATTGACACCGTAGGCCGCCAGGGTCGACGCCCACATCGCCATGTCCTGTTTGGGCGGCAGCTCGACCGATCCTCGGCTCCAGTCGGTAAAATGCACGCCCCAGAACCGTATGCGCTCGCCGTTTGGCTTGACGAAGTGCCCGTTGCGGACGCTGATGAATCCTTCCTTGCCGGCCGGGGCATCGAGCGCCGGAGCCACGCTCACCGAGGAAGCTCCGGCGCCCCTGTGGTCCATCACAAATGGCCGCAGACGTGAGTCGTCCCACTGGGCGAGAGCGCCAGAGGCGCAGAGGGATACAAGGATCAGGCTCCGCACCGCTGGTGTTACCTCAAAGCTCATAGCTCACGGCTCAAAGCGCCTTTTTCGCTGTCAGATCGAGAGCCGCCTGCTGCAGCCCGGCGCCCGCCGCGGTCACGTGGATCTTGCCGGCCGTGCCGCCGGCCCGCACAATCAGCAGCGCCAACCCGTTAAAGACTTTGCGCTGATTGGCATGGAACGGTTCAGTGGTGGCCGCGTTGCCGTTGTCCACCGCCTGGATCTTGCCCGCACCCTCCACGGTGAACTTAACTTCGTTATCCGCCACGGGGCACAGGTTTCCATCCTTGTCTTCGATCCGGACGGTCACAAAGGATAGATCGTCGTTATCCGCCGCGATGGTCGAGCGGTCGGCCACGAGCTTGATCCTTGCCGGCTCGCCTGCGGTGTGGACTTCATCTACCGCTACCTGCTTGCTGCCGTTATAAGCCACTGCTTTCAACGTCCCGGGCTCATACGGCACTTGCCAGACACGCCGGTACTTGGTTTCGAACTTCTTGTCCTTGCTGACGTTCGCCCCCACCGGCATTTCCCACGTCTCGGCGAACCGCTTCTTCTTGCCCAGCGACTTCCCATTGAGGAACAGCTCTACCTCGTCCGCGTTCGAATATGCCATCACCGGGAGCGGCTTGCCTTCCATGCCTCTCCAGTTCCAGTGCGGCAGCACGTGTACCATCGGCTTGTCCGACCATTGGCTCTGGTACAAGTAATAGCGGTCTTTGGGGAAGCCGGCCAGGTCGATAAATCCGAAATACGAGCTGCGTGCCGGCCAATCCGTCTCTCTGTCGCCCGCCCGTCCGTTGAAATACGGGGTGGGTTCGCCGATGTAGTCGAAGCCCGTCCACACGAACTCGCCCAACACCTGAGGGAACTTGTCCTCATAAAAGAAATCCACGTCCGGGCAGTACGCCCATGGTGGCGCGATGATGTCGTAGCTTGACAACTGGTGGGACGGATCTTTGTCGTACTTCACGATGGGCAGTTGATACGTCCCTCGTGAGCTCACGCACGATGACGTTTCCGACCCGAACACCTTCCAGGTCGGATGCTCCTTCATGAACTGCTCGTACTGCCACGGGCGGTAGTTCACGCCGAACAGATCCACGTTCTCGCCCAGGTGGTTCTTCACCGCGTTGTCCGGGTTGTTGAATGCCGAGGTCGTCGGCCGGGTCGGGTCTTCTTCATGGAACAGACCGGTGAGCCGCTTCGCCATCTCGCCGCCCTGCGGACGGCCCTGCTCTGGAATCTCGTTGCCGATGCTCCACATGATTACGCTCGGATGGTTCCGGTCGCGGTGCACGAAATCGCGGACATCGCGCTCGCTCCATTCGTCGAAGTACTTGGCGTAGCCGTTGACCTTTTTGGGGATCTTCCACATATCGAACGACTCGTCCATCACCACGAATCCCATGCGGTCGCAGAGCTCCAGCAATTCGGGCGATGGCGGATTGTGGCTGGTGCGAATGGCGTTCACACCCGCGCCCCTCAGAATCTGAAGCTGCCGCTCGGTGGCCCTTCGGTTCACCGCCGCGCCCAGCGCGCCGAGGTCGTGGTGATCGCACACGCCCTGAATCTTCCGGTGCTTTCCGTTCAGCAGGAATCCCTTCTGCGGATCGAACTGCACCGTGCGGATGCCCAGCGGCGTCGTGTAGCGGTCCACCACCCGTTTGCCGTCCATCACTTCGCTCACCACGGTGTACAAATAGGGATGGTCGATGTCCCACCGCTGCGGCCGCGGTACGCTCAAGGTCGCCGACACTGTCTCGGAGCCGTTTGCTGCAATCGTCGCATCGTTTGCGGTCTTCGTCACCGCCTTGCCTGCTGCATCGACTACGGACGTTTGCAACGTTACCCTGGCTTCCTGGCCCGACTGGTTGGCGATTTCGGTCTTCACCGAAACCGACGCCTTCTCATCGGTGATCTCCGGCGTGGTCACGAACGTCCCCCAGTGAGCGACGCGTACCGGCGCGGTCACCGTCAGCCATACGTTGCGGTAGATGCCGGCGCCCGCGTACCAGCGCGACGAGTTTTCCTCCGGCGCCAGTTCGACTGCAACCACGTTCTCCTTCGCCCCATAGTTCAGGTAGGGAGTCATGTCATACGCGAAGCTGATGTACCCGTATGGACGATGCCCCAACTCATGCCCGTTGATCCACACCGTCGAGTTCGCCATTGCGCCGTCGAACTCGATCCAAACCCGCTTACCCTTGGCGCCTTCCGGCAGCGTGAACCACTTGCGGTACCAACCCGTACCGAACGACTTCAGCGCTCCTTCGTGCGGGTTCAGCTTGGGGTCGAACGGACCGTCGATGGCCCAATCGTGCGGCAGCCGCAGCGTAGTCCATTTCGAATCGTCGAAGCTGTTCTGTTCGGCACCCGCCGCTTCGCCTAAATTGAACCTCCAGTCGGCATCGAAGTTCAGACGGCGCTCTCCGTTAATCGGCACGGCAGTTGCGGGTGCAGCCCCCGCGTGCGGAATGATGGCTAACAGGGCCGGGCCGCACAGGGCGGCCAAAAGGGTTCTCGAAACACTCATGGCTTCCATCGTAACCTCCATCGTCGCTTCCTGCATCCGACTTTAGGCTGGTAAGCTTTAGCCATGTCCCTTCGAGCGCTGTTCGCTGCGGTTCTCGCCCTCGCTCCCCTCCGCGCCGCCGCGCCCTTGATCGATCCCGCCTCCGTCCGCCACTACATCAATGACCTCAACCGCTCCGATCCCGACGATGTCAACGGCGCCATCCCCAACGCTCAGGTCTGGACTTGGCTTCAATCCAACGCGCCGCTGTTCGTTTCCTCCAACCCCGAGATCGACATCACCTATTACTACCGCTGGTGGGCCTACCGTAAGCACATTGAAAAGACGCCGCTAGGCTTCGTCATCACCGAGTTCCTTCGCCCGGTCAAGCACGCCACCGACTACAACGCCATCAGTTGCGCCGCCGGGCTGCACGTCGCCGAGGGCCGCTGGCTCCGCGACCCCCGCTACGTCGACGACTACATCCGCTTCTGGCTTTTTTCCGGGCCTGACCATACCCTTCAGCCTCATTTCCACCAGTTTTCCGGCTGGATGGCCGCCGCTGCCTGGGACCGCTTTCTCGTCGACGACAACCTCCCGCGCCTTGCTGCCCTCTACAACGGCCTTATCGCCGATTACGAAGGATGGGAAAAGGAACGCCTTACCCCTAGCGGCCTCTTCTGGCAGCGCGACGTCTCTGACGGCATGGAAGTCTCGATCTCCGGAGGCCGCAACGTCAAGAACGTCCGCCCCACCATCAACAGCTACATGTGGGCTAACGCGCGAGCCATCGCTAAGATCGCCGAGATGATCGGCAAGCCCGAGGTGGCCGCCGAATTCGAGGATCGCGCAGACCGCCTGCGCCGCCTCACTGAGCAGCGCCTCTGGAACCCCGACGCCAAATTCTTCGAGACCGTGCTCGAATCCGGAGCCTCATCCAACGTGCGCGAGCTGCAGGGCTACACGCCCTGGTATTTCGACCTCCCGGAGCCCGGCAAAGGCTACGAGTTGGCATGGAAGCAACTCATGGATCCTAAGGGATTCTTCGCGCCTTACGGCCCCACCACCGCCGAGCAGCGCCATCCACAGTTCCAGATTCCCGAGTCCGGCGACGATTGCCCCTGGAACGGACCGAGCTGGCCGTTCTCCACTTCGATCACCCTTCGGGCTCTCACTAACGTCCTCGCCGATTACCCCAGCCAGGCCGCCGTCACCCGCGCCGACTGGTTCCAGACCTTTCTCATATACAGCAGGAGCCAGCGCCTGAAGCTGGACGAGGGCCGCGTGATCCCCTTCATCGACGAAGACCTGAACCCCTTCACGGGCGTGTGGCAGGCCCGTGCTATGAAGCTGCGCAAGCACACGTACTACGGGCGCGGCGACCACTACAACCACTCCAGCTACGCCGACCTTGTGATCACCGGGCTCGCCGGCCTGCGACCCCGCTCCGACGATACCGTTGAGGTGAATCCCGTGATCCCGTCCGGTGCCCTGGACTGGTTCTGTCTCGACCAGGTGCCCTACCACGGTCACTTGGTGTCGATCCTCTGGGACCGCACCGGTTCGCACTTCCACCAGATAGCGGGGTTACACCTGTATATAGATGGTCGGGACGCAGCGTACTCAGCCACACTCGGGATGCTTACAGCGAAGCTTTAGGGTCATGGTTATCGGCGGGACAAGCGACGCGCCGGTCCAAGCGGCCGGAAGGCCGCCTGCCGCGGCTGGACGGGCAATACTGCTGCTCCCCTCAATTCTGGGGAACCACGTTGCGATTGCCGCCGTTGTTTCTTTCAACTATGCCGCATCCTAAGATAATCGCGTACTGTTCACTCGCTACTCTGATCGCTTTGTATGTCGTAGGCGCCGTAAG
>Ga0126381_100001871_pt1 | contig 22589 bp, 24 predicted proteins | sample PanSoiMetPlot_28_FD_96465 | JGI IMG/M metagenome (GOLD analysis project Ga0126381, IMG submission 96465) | Tropical forest soil microbial communities from Panama - MetaG Plot_28 | ecosystem: Environmental > Terrestrial > Soil > Tropical forest > Bulk soil | place: Panama | collected 2016-02-17 | reverse complement strand
GATCATGTCAGTGCTCAGCTGATCCTTTCCAGAGCCCGGAACGGGCTTTTGGGGCTTAACGTAGAGAATGCTGTCTCATGCGTGCCCCAAGAAGCCGTCGCCCTTTAGCCGACGGTTGTTCACCGGCTATCACGGAACAGAGCGTACCACACCCACTATGTAAAAATTTCCCATCTCGGAACTTTCTGCTTGATGCCACTGAAGTCCAATCCGCCGCAACCCTAATATCTTCCTGCTACTTACATCTTCGTCTACTTGGAATCCAACTTGCCTGCATTCCTGTAGTGTTGTCTCCCCCTAGTGTTGTTTCCGGAGGTTGAATATGTTTGATTCTCTGATCACTGGAGGTGCGCCCGTCGTTAAGCGTGTTCTGCCCTACGTCGCTGCAGTAGTGGCTGGCGGAGCAGGTCTCGTATATGCCGGGCATGAGCACAATAACGCCCAGAACCTGGCCGCACAGAACCAGCAGATCGCGGTCCAGAACCAACAAATGACATCTGAGCTCAACTCCACTCACAGCCAGCTCGACGCCTTGTCTGCCAAGGTAAACGCGCTGACCACGAGTCTCGAGCCCAAGCCCGCTGCCCCGACCCGCTCAGCCGCCGTTGCCGGCGGTCGTAACCAGCGGACGGGAGTGCGTCGCTCCAGCGCCCAGGACGCTCGCTTCAAGAAACTCCAGTCCCAACTCGACGAGCAGGGCAAGGCCATCGCGGATACCCGCAATGACCTGACCAGTGCACGCACCGAGCTGAGTGGCTCCATCGCGCGCACCCACGACGAGCTGGTCGTGCTCCGGAAGAAGGGCGAGCGCAACTACTATGAGTTCGATCTGCAGAAATCGAAGTCCAGCCCGTTTTCGTTCGCCTCCGGATGCACGTCGCAGTTCAAGCGCGAAGGACCCCTCAGCCTGTGTCTGCGCAAGGCCAATACCAAGCATGGATACGCCGACCTGGAGCTGATGGTGGACGATCGCAATCTCTCGCAGAAGCACGTCAATCTCTATCAGCCCGTGATGTACTACCAGCCAGAGATGCAGCAGCCCGTTGAGATCGTCATCAATCAGATCGACAAGGACCACATCCACGGCTACGTGAGCGCTCCGAAGTACAAGCCGTCGGAGCTGGCCGCAAGCAGTGCAGGACCCAATCCGCAATCAACCGGCGATCAGCCTTCAGACTCCGGCACGCCGCCGGCGAGGCAGAAACTCCCTGCGCCGGCTCCCGAACCCAATCTCCAATAGCACTTCAGCCCCAGGTCTCGATTCTGAGACCTGGGGGCCTGAACCATTCTGGGGCACGGGAGATCCAGGAGTCGGGCCGCGCAAATCCTCCGGAAACGCCTCTGCATCATGCATTTCACCGCTCTTCGGTTGACACCGGGCTGGTATAGGTTCTAGCCTGTCGATATCAGAGGATTGAGGCGAAACGCCGAGCAATGATCAGTTCTTTCCGCACCCGCATCTGTACCTGCTGCTGTCGCTGCACCTGTTGCTGTCGCTGCGCAGCGCGCGGGTTTTGCGTCTTAGAGAGCTGAGTCAGGCTTAGCCGCTTCTCATGACCCACCCGCCGCCACCGGCTGGTGGGTTTTTTGATTTTCTGGGCGATCCGAAAACCGAAGTCTATCAAGGAGGAAGCATCACAATATGTCTCTCCGCATTAACGATCTCGCACCCGACTTTGAAGCAGCAACGACCCAGGGCAACATTCACTTCCACGAGTGGATCGGCGACGGCTGGGCCGTGTTGTTCTCGCATCCAAAGGACTTTACGCCCGTGTGCACCACAGAGCTGGGCGCAATGGCGGGTCTGGAGGACCAATTCAGGCAGCGAGGCGCCAAGATCATCGGGCTCAGCGTTGACCCGGTTACCAGCCACAGCAAATGGACCGCAGACATCCTAGACGTCACCGGCCACGAGGTGAAGTATCCGCTCATCGGCGATCCGGAGCTGAAAATTGCCAAGCTCTATGACATGCTTCCGGCAGACGCAGGCGATACCTGCGAGGGCCGCACGCCGGCTCTGAATGCGACGGCTCGGAGCGTGTTTGTCATCGGGCCCGACAAGCGTATCAAGCTCACTCTGACCTACCCGATGACGACCGGGCGCAACTTCGACGAGATCCTGCGTGTTCTCGACTCGATCCAGCTGACCGCCAGGCACCGCGTGGCGACACCTGCAAACTGGCAGCAGGGCGACGACGTCATCATCACCGGGGCCGTCTCCAACGAAGAGGCTGACAAGCTCTTTCCGGGCTACAAGACGGTGAAGCCGTATCTGCGCACGGCGGCACAGCCGGAGTAGGGGAACGAACGATGGGATCGGTCCTTTCGCATCAAACCGCGCATCTCAAGGCCACCGGGGAGGATGCCCTTATTCCACGAAGCTTGGAACAGCATCGGATGGAAGAGCAGCTTGGCGGCTCGTCACTGCCCGGGTCGTCGGTGATTGACCGGATCGGAAACACTCCCCTAATCCGGCTCGACAGCCTCGTGCGCGACTTGCCCGGCATCACTCTGCTGGCGAAAGCAGAGTGGGTCAATCCCGGCGGAAGCGTAAAGGATCGAGCCGCGGCTGCAATGGTGCGCAAGTCGCTGGCAAACGGATCGCTCAGGAGAGGGAAGACTCTGCTCGATGCCACCAGCGGGAACACAGGCATCGCGTTTGCAATGCTGGGGGCGGCTGTTGGATTCCCAGTCCTGCTCACGATGCCCTCTAACGTTTCCTCTGAGCGCAAGCGGATATTACAGGCATACGGCGCTCAAGTGGAGTGGACTGACCCGGATCAGGGTTCGGATGGAGCCATCCTTCGCGCACGGCAACTGGCGGCAGACCACCCCGGCGTCTACTGCTACATGGATCAGTACTCGAACGATGCCAACTGGAAGGCTCACTACGAAACGACCGGACCGGAAATCTGGGATCAGACGGCCGGTACGGTCACTCATTTCGTCGCGGGTCTGGGAACCACCGGGACATTTGTCGGAACCGTTCGACGCCTCAGGGAGCTGAGCCCGTCGCTTCAGGCCATCAGTGTGCAGCCCGACTCGCCGTTTCACGGGTTGGAAGGGCTTAAGCACATGGCTACGGCCATTGTTCCGGCAATCTACGATCCTCGCCTTGCGAATCGTAACTTCGAGGTCGAAACCGAGGCCGCTTACGCAATGGTCAGGCGCCTTGCGCGCGAAGAGGGAATCATGGTGGGCATCTCCGCCGCAGCCGCCGTTGTGGCCTCCGAACGGATCGCTAGAGCAGAGGCAACGGAGGGTCGTCGGGCGACCATTGTCACCGTGCTCCCTGACTCTGCGGACAAGTACCTGAGCGAGCGTTTTTGGGAGGAATATTGAGCACCCTCTTCCTGTCGCGCACTTTGTATGAAGCTATTCGTGCCCATGGAGAGGAAACATATCCGCACGAGTGCTGTGGAGCGCTGCTTGGGCAACCCGTTGCCGGCGGATGGCGAGTGATAGAAGCGGTGCGTGCCGGAAATACGCGAACCGATTCGGCTCATAACCGCTATCAAATCGCTCCCCTGGAATTGGTTCACATTGAGCGAAACGCGAGGCAGCAGGGATCGGAAATTGCTGGTTTCTACCACTCCCATCCCGATCATCCGGCCCAATGGTCCACAACCGACCTTGCCGAGGCGCATTGGCTGGGCTGCGCATATGTGATCACGGCAGTCGCAAAGGGCAGGGCCGCCGATACGAATTCGTTTCTTCTCACCGGGCAGAGCGAGGAGGAGAAGCGCTTCGAACCGCAGACGATCGCAATTGAAGATGAAACGCTTATGCAGGCCAGTGACGTACTTGAAACCGAACAAGACGAGATACACACGAGGCATAGAACCCAATGACTATCTTTATTCCGACACCGCTGCGTCCCTACGCTGAGGGCAGGGACTCGATTGAAGTGCCTGCTTCGACCATTGCCGAAGCGCTCGATGCGCTGACCAACTCGCATCCCGAGTTGCGCCGCCATCTGTTCACCGCAGAGGGAAAGGTCCGCGCATTTGTAAACCTGTACTTCAACGACGAAGACGTCCGCTACCTGCCCGAGAAGGAACGCACGGCAGCCTCGGCAACCGATACGCTTTCGATCATTCCCTCCATCGCCGGCGGCCTGCCGGATTAAAGACCCACTCCGTGTGACAAAGGTCGCTGCACGGCCTCTGCCCCGCGCCTAACGTTAACTCTGGAGAGGGCTAAGCCCCGTGGAGTGGCGAGAGGTGCCAGCCATGCAGACACAAACGGAGCCAGCCGGAAGATTGACCCCGGCACATTCGACCCGCTATTTTCCTCGCGAGCACGGGGCAACGGCGATGCTTCTGATGCCCATCTTCAGCATCGCGATCCTCGCGCGTTCATGGCGCTGGAGCGAACTCGCCGTTCTCGCTGCCTCGTTTGCGGCGATATCTGCCAAGGATCCCGCGGTCGTACTCCTGCGACAGCGCTTCGTCTGGAAACAGCAGCGCGCTGAGACCGCCGCTGCGCTGAGATGGCTTCTCGGCTGGGGCATGCTGCTCCTCTTGAGCGGCACTGTTCTTCTCGCGACGTGGCCCCTGCGGGCGTTTCTCGGCTTTGGTCTCGGCATCATGGCATTTCTAAGTCTGGCGATCATCGTGAACTTCAAGAATCGTCAGCGATCGACGCTCTTCCAGATCGCAAGCGCTGCTGCTCTCACCTCCACCTCCCTGGCTACCTGCATTTCCGCAACCGGTGCGATCGAACCCTGGTGCCGGTGGTTCTGGCTGCTCATCGCTCTGCAGGCGAGTGCCGGAATCCTCGTAGTGCACGCTCGTCTCGACGCGCGAATCGCGCTTCGCCGAACGACTCCTGCAAGCCTGCAATTCCGGCGGGCAGCCCAGGTCGTGCTGGGGGTGCTCGCAGTCGCGGCGCTCACGGCCGCCGTACTTGGCCATATGGGAATCGCGGTTGCGCTGTTGCTGGTAACCGGCGGATACACATACGATCTGATCCGTCAAAAGGATTCCGCAGCTCTGCAAGTTCCGCTCAAAACCGTCGGCCAGCGCGCGCTGCTGCTGTCCAGCCTGTACTCGGCTCTGCTGATTGCCGGACTTTGGTGATACCCTTCCAGCCCCGCGAAGGGGTTCCCACTCCATTTCTAGTAGTTAGCCTCTGACCCCCAGCCCTCTCCGGGGTCTGCGTCAGAGAATGCGCGACACGCCGGCAGGAGTTCCCTGAAATCGGCATAACAAAGTGGACAACCAGATCTGGCGAACCCAGAATCGCGGTATAATCATGGAAACCCATAGATAAGTGCTCATTTTGCGAGGGGACCCGTGTCGTGGTGTACCTCCGTATGGATTTCTTAAGGCAGCCATAGATGAAGAAGTTTGCAACTCTATTTCTCGCAGCGCTCTTCAGCCCAGGCCTGCACGCAGAGACTCCCTGTCCGGCGAATGTAAAGGCCGTGCCGTTTCGCAACGGTCAGCAACATCAGATGATCGTCGAGGTGTCCATCAACCACTCCGGCCCCTATTACTTTCTGCTGGATACCGGAACGCAGATGACCGTGGTTGATCAGGCGCTCGCCGCTGAACTTCACATCGCGACAACAGGAAACGCAAACGTTGCCGGCATGAGTCTGCAAGGAGACACAAAACTGGCCCACCTTGATACCCTCCAGGTCGGCGGCCACGAGCTAACCAACCAGGGAGTGCTGGTTTACGACATGAAGAACCTGCAGGGAGCAGGCTTCGCGATCCGTGGCCTCCTGGGAGACGACTTTCTCTCCCGCTTCGATGTGCTCATCGATCACGCACACAGCGTCTTGTGCATCGACGATACCGGAGCTATGGAAGCCCGCGTGAATAGCGCGTCGCCGCAACCCTCGACGAAGTAGCTATCGACAAAATGGCGGGTCGCGTCGCCTGACCGAGCCAGAGTAGCCGCGGTCACATCCCTTTGGCCAGAGCGCCCGAAGAAATGAATTACGAACTCCGTTCGCACCGGCTCCTCGATTGCCATTGATTCCTCCGATTCTACGGGCAAGCGCGCCGTCTTTATCGGAACCACCGGCGGCGGCGCTTGGACATCGCAGGACATCGCAGCTCACCACCCCCAATCTCTGCCCCAAAGAGCATAGATCGCTAGGGGACCCGGAGAAGCGTTTGGTGCCCCGTTCTGAGCGAATGACTTGCTTGGGGGAGAGAAAGAGACGAAAACCGGAAGACAGCTATACTTGAGTTTCAGGTACCTCGGCGTTTCTTCGGTTCGACCGCGATTCCGTTGCGAATGCCGTCCATCAAAGGACCAACGCAAAATGACCGCCAAAGTTGCCCTTGAAGATGTGGAGCGCGTGGCCGAATTGGCCCATCTCGAACTGACGGCCGACGAGACCCATAGCATGCTCCACGATCTCAATGAAATTCTGGACTATGTCGCGCAGCTGGATGAACTCGACACCAGCTCCGTTCAGCCATTGGCACAGGTCAGCGAATTGGAAGGCGCGGGCGGAGAAGGCTCTCTTCGCAACGATGTGCTGCGGCCCTCGCTCGATCGAGCCGCCGTCATGTCCGAGGCGCCGGATACGGACCAGGTCTTCTTCAAGGTGCCAAAGGTGATCGAGCGCTAGCCGGCGCAACAAGAATCCTAGTGGGACGCAACCAAACACAGCGAGAACGGAGCCAGGGAAGGCGCGCTTGACAAGCGAAGCAATGACCAACGAATCGATGCCCAGCGAATCAATAAAAACCGATCTCCTTGTCGAGAAAACCAGGACGGTGGCAGAGTTGCGCGACGGTATCGTTGCTGGACGCGTAAAGGCCACCGATCTGGCGTCGAACTATTACGAGCGCATTGAGCAGTTGAATCCGCTGCTCAACATATACCTGAGCCTTACAAAGGAGCGCGCCCTGGAACATGCTGCCGGAGTGGACGCCGCTGCGGCCAAGGGCGATCCGCTCGGGCCTCTCGCCGGTGTTCCCGTCGGTATCAAAGACGTTCTCGTCATGCGTGGCGCGCCAGCAACGGCGGGATCGAAGATCCTGAAGGGCTACCATCCGCCCTACGACGCCACCGCGGTCACAAGGCTCGAGGCCGCAGGTGCATTGCTGCTCGGCAAGCTCAACTGCGACGAGTTTGCAATGGGGTCGTCCAACGAGAACTCCGCTTATGGCCCGGTACGCAATCCCGTCGATCCAGAGCGCGTACCTGGCGGATCGAGCGGCGGATCGGCCGCAGCCGTCGCTGCCAACCTTGCGGTCGCAACGCTGGGGACTGACACCGGCGGTTCTATTCGCCAGCCCGCAAGCTTCTGCGGAGTCGTCGGAGTTCTTCCTACGTACGGCCGCGTCTCTCGCTATGGGCTCATCGCCTTTGCGTCATCGCTCGATCGGATCGGACCCTTCGCCGGAAATGTGCGCGACGCCGCCACTCTATTGAGTGTGATCGCCGGTCACGATCCGAACGACGCCACCAGCTCGCCCGCGCCGGTTGCGGACTTCGCCGCCGAAAGCGATAAAGGTGCTGAGGGCCTTCGCGTCGGCGTGCCCGAAGAGTATTTTGGCGAGGGCCTCGATCCCGAAGTGCGCGAGCGCATCGAAAGCGGAATCGACTCGCTTAGGGCGGCCGGCTGTAATATCAAGCCGATCTCCCTACCGCATACGCGGTACGCCATTCCAACCTACTATCTGGTTGCGACCGCCGAAGCCAGCGCCAATCTCGCCCGCTTCGACGGAGTTCGCTACGGCTATCGCTCGCCGTCGTCGGGTACGCTCTCTGACATGTACAGTCACTCGCGCGACGAGGGTTTCGGCGCCGAGGTCAAGCGGCGAATTATGCTCGGCACCTATGCGCTCTCAGCCGGTTACTACGACGCCTATTACCTCAAGGCGCAGAAGGTTCGCCGCCTGTTGGCAGATGAATTTCTTCGCGCCTTTGCCGAAGTGGATGCGATCGTCACTCCGACCGCGCCAACGCCGGCATTCAAGCTCGGCGAAAAGACTGGCGATCCCCTCGCCATGTACCTTGCCGACATCTACACGGTCACAGCCAGCCTTGCTGGAATTTGCGGTGTGACCGTCCCTTGCGGCGCAACCCGGGCCGGTCTTGCGGTCGGCATGCAGGTACTTGCCGCACATCTCCATGAAGGCACAGCGTTCCGCGTCGCTCGCGCGGTGGAGGCAGCCGAAGACTAAGCAAGTTGGCAAGACGTTCGCACCATCGATTGCTGTTCTTGTTGTTTCGGCCGCATCCTCAGCGTCTTGCATGCGGCACCCAAAAGGGTTCATGTCGTCGCAAACCCATTGGGGGATTGGTCTTACCCATTGTGATCGGTATTGGTCGGCTCGACCGGCTTGCCGCAGCCGCTCGTTTGCGCCAAGCTGGTGACGATGCTCGAATCATTCGACACCCTGCTACAACAGGCCGAAGCCGCTCACGGACACATGTGCGCCGGACAGATCCTTGGCGTGCGCATGGCGCTGCTGGGGCTCCGCATGCTCGGTATAGATGACCCGCTCGGCGCCGATCGTAAACGGCTTATCACCTACGTTGAGATCGATCGCTGCGCCACCGACGCCATCGGCTTGGTCACCGGCTGTCGCCTGGGCAAGAGAACGCTCAAGTTCCGGGATTGGGGCAAGATGGCCGCAACCTTTGTCGATCTCTCATCGGATAGAGCCGTGAGGGTTGTTGCACTGGAGGGTTCGCGCGACCTGGCCCGCGAACTTCATCCCGAGATCGAAAGCAAGGGTCAACAGCAGATGCTGGCTTATCGCGAACTTGCCGATGATCAAATTTTTCGCGTGCAGCGCGTCCACGTAAGAGTGGATCCGGCCGAGCTGCCCGGGTACAAAGCCGAACGCCTTCTCTGCGAGCGCTGCGGTGAAGGAATCAACTTCGGTCGTTACGAAACTGTTGACGGCTTGAGGCTCTGCCTTACCTGCTCAGGCCCCGGCCTTTGCTACTGGACGCCTGTCTAAGGCCCGTTCCCAGTACCGGCGCGGATGGAATCCAGGTGAATTCTCGCGGAGCGGAATGCATCTGGCTTGGCTCCGGTCGAGATCCTCGGGCTGCTGCAGGCGTAGCTTCCGGGCGTTGCCTTCGCGGCGAGGGCACGCCGATCGAATACCGGTCACGAACCCCGACTGAAATCATCGGCTGTCTGTTGTTTGCCGGTTTGCGGCCCGAGAGCTGCGTCGTCAAACTCCACAAAACCCATAGCATGAAGGCGAGGGCAAGTCCCACGGGAATGAGGAAAAGATAATGGAGGGTGAGATGCATGTTGGTCTTAACCGCCTGTAAACAGAGAACACCCAGAGGCGTAAAGAGAGGGAAGGCAAAGGATAAGCTGTTCGTAAAGGTCGATTTCGAAACGGCCCATTCAGAGGTGGCGGTGTTGTCGCGAGGCAGCTCTGCTGGCACGCTGCTCGGCTCCTTGACACGTCAGCGGCTGCGCATTTCTTATCTTTAGTAGGTCTTCTCTTCGAAGTCTGGCTGGAGTGTGGGCTGGGCCGCCAGATACAAGTCCTCAGGCTTTTCAGAGCAGGCTAATGTCGAACAGGAAGCAGACGGTGAACTGAGTCACCGATTTTGACCCAGGGGCAAAGAAGCAGGGTAGTTATGCCGGTCAAACGGGGTGGATTCACGTTCTACAACCTGAGCCGGAACCATCGGGAGGCCAGGTCTATTCCCGGAGACAAATCTTTTCGCGGGCTTCCGCCGTTGGCGGATTAGCCTGCGCCCTGTAGAGAGTAGGGGCGAGCAAGGATGAGTGTGACGACGAGTTTTGCATTGTTGGCCGCGGCGCCCGCCGGGGGCGGAAGCGCGATTACGATGCTTCCGCTTTTGTTGTTGATCCCTCTGATGTACTTCGTGATGATTCGGCCGCAGCAGAAGCGGCAGAAGCAGTGGCAGGAGATGTTGAGCAGCATTAAAACCGGCGACAGGATCACGACGGCCGGGGGAATCCGCGGCATCATCATCTCCATCAAAGACGACGCCGTGATCATCCGCGTGGCGCCCGATAACTTGAAGCTTGAAATTGCCAAGAACGCAATCGCTTCAGTCACTACGCAGGACTCGTCGGGGTCCTGAGTGCGGGCATGTGCGGCATTTCAGGCACTGTGGCGATGCAAGCGTTTGTTCAACAGAAATTCGTGAACTCGACAGCGGTTTGATTTAGAGAATTGGAACCATGAAGAAGAATCTCAAACAGAAGATTGCCATCATCACCGGAGTGCTGCTCGTATTTCTGTACGGCGCATTTTTCGGCTTCGACGCGCCAAGGCTGGGCGGCGGCGAACCGCTGCTCAGCAAGCTCACGCAGCATATCCACCTGGGTCTGGATCTTCAGGGCGGCGTTCACCTGATCCTGCAGGTCCAGGTGAAGGAGGCGGTCAACACTGAGACAGACAACACCCTTGCCCGCATCGAGCAGGACCTCAAAACGGCGAAGCTAGGCTTCTCGCAGGTCATGAAGCCAGATCCGGCTCGTCCTCAGACGATGCGCGTCGAAGGTGTCAATTCGGCCCAGTCCAGCGCCGTGCGTTCGCTACTCGACAGCAAGTACTCGAACGAGTACGACATCTCGGGTCCGGCCGCCGATAACAGTTTCACCGTCACCATGAAGCCGAGTATCGAAAAGGCTCTCAATGACAAGACGGTGCAGAATACGATCGAGGTCATTCGCGACCGCGTAGACACTCTCGGCGTCAGCGAACCGGTCATTCAGCAGTACGGCCTCGGCGACAATCAGATCCTGGTAGAACTGCCCGGCATCTCCGATCTCGATCGAGTCAAGAACCTCATCCAATCCACGGCGCGCCTTGAAATTCACCCGGTCGTTAGCGGTCCGTATCCCGACGAGCAGGCAGCTCTGGCCAGCGTTGGCGGCGCACTTCCACCGGACCAGATGCTTGTACACGGCTCCGGCACGATGGCGACCGGCTCTGACGCGGACAGCGTTTATGTCCTCCAGCGTGTCGCGGTTGTTGCCGGCACCGACTTCCGTTCCGCAGACCCAGGTACCGACTCAAATACCGGACAGAGAACCGTCCACTTTACCCTTACCAACGCAGCCGGCGACAAGTTCTGGGAGTACACCAGCGCGAACGTAAACCGCAGCATGGCTGTCGTGCTGGGCGGCCGAGTGAAGGAAGTGGCCAATATCGAGAGTCCGATTCGCGACTCCGGCGAGATCCGCGGGAGCTTCTCGCAGGATGAAGTGACGGTTCTTTCCAAAATGTTGAGCACAGGCGCATTGCCGGCTTCACTGAACTACCTCGAAGATCGCACGGTCGGCGCATCGCTCGGCGCGGACTCCATCAAGCAGGGCGTAACCGCTGCGGTTGTCGGCGTGCTCCTGGTCATGATCTTCATGCTCATCTACTACCGTGGGTCGGGCATCAATGCAGACCTGGCGTTGTTCCTGAACCTCGTGATCCTGCTGGGATTCATGGGCTTTTCCGGAGCCACACTCACGTTGCCCGGCATTGCCGGAGTCATTCTCACCATCGGTATGGGCGTCGATTCGAACGTGCTGATCTTCGAGCGCATTCGCGAAGAGATGCGAGCGGGAAAGGCGCCGTCAGCTGCGGTTGATCAGGGCTTCGCACATGCCTGGACCACGATTCTTGACACCCACGTTACGACCATCGTCTCCGCGGCCATCCTGTTCCTGTTTGGCAGCGGCCCGGTAAAGGGATTCGCCGTCACCCTGACCTTCGGTCTCGCGGCCAATCTGTTCACTGCGGTTTATGTTTCGCGGGTCATCTTCGATGCGCACGTCAACAAGCTGAAGCCCGGCGAGGTTGTTTCGATCTAGCAACAGGGAACGAGGGACCAAGGGAACGAGGGACCGAGCAACCGACGGAACAAGAGCTTCAAGAATTGAAAAGGAATACGGATAGGAAAGGGGATACGCATGGGTCATGACGCCAGGTTGCTTCGGTTCTTGATCCCATGTTCCCTTGATGCCTTGTTCCCAGTTTAAGGAAGGCAGAGAACCAGTGGAATTCTTTCATAACGTAAACATCGATTGGCTGGGGAAGAAGTGGTATTTCCTCGCCTTTTCATTGATCTTCAGCGTCGCAGGCATTACTTCAATGGCGGCGCACTGGGCGCATCCGGTGGGTGGAAGGCGCAGCCCGGTTCCGCTCGGCGTAGACTTCCGGGGCGGAACGCAGGTAGAGGTCCAGTTCAAGCAGACGCCCGATCTCGAGAAGATTCGTCAGGCGACGGCGGCAGCTGGCATTCAGGATGCCAGCCTCGTCAATTATGACGTCCCGGGACGCAACGAAGTGCTGATCAGCCTGCCTGAGCAGCACGTTGAATCAGCGTTGGACGCCGGCCGCCAGCAGATTGAAGACGCGTTGCGGGCCAAATTCGGCGCTGATGCCTTTGAAATCCGAAATGTACAGGTGGTTGGTCCCACTGTTGGCAGGCAGCTTGAAAAGCAAGCTCTGCTGGCGACGCTTTACTCGCTGCTCGGTATGCTGGTCTACCTTTGGTTTCGATTCCAGCTCATCTACGGCGTGGCGGCCGTTGTCGCTTGCTTCCACGACACGTTGATTACGATTGGCGCCTTCGCTCTGCTTGATTCGTTTGGTTTCAAGGGGCTGGAGATCAGCCTTACGGTCATCGCCGCGATTCTGACGCTGGTCGGCTACTCGATGAACGACACCATCGTCGTCTTCGACCGTATTCGCGAGAACCTGCGGCTGAGCAGACGCGAGTCGCTGCCGGATGTCGTCAACCGCAGCATTAACCAGACCTTGAGCAGAACGGTATTGACCTCCGGGCTTACCTTCCTGACCGTCCTTTCTCTTTTCATCTTTGGCGGCCCGGTGTTGCGCGGGTTTTCGTTCGCCCTGGTAGTGGGGATCCTGATCGGTACCTACTCGTCGATTGCGATCGCCGCTCCGATGCTCGTTGCCTGGCAGCAGTGGCGTGCCGGGGCCAGCAAAGTTGCTTCGTTGCCGGCGGCGAAGCGGTCGCGGGCATAAGACATTTTTTGAGAGAAGCGTGGTTCCCTCGGGCAACTGGATGCACTGTTTTTGCAACAACTTTTGCAGTGTGTATGGCAGTTCTGATATAGGTGGAGCACGCTTTCCCCGAGCGATTTAGCCCCCGGGAACATTTGAAACTACCCCGGTGTCTAAATAGAGGTAAACCGATACCCTGATCGAGGCTGGCTATGTTTGAAGATTCCACATTTGAATCCGGCGGAAAGATCAAGAGCAAAAGCGGTCGATGGATGGTCCTTACGGGCGCCATAAATGCCGCGATCTTGATCACGATGATCCTTATCCCGCTGATCTACCCAGAGGCGTTGCCCAAGGCGATGCAGCAGACCCTTCTCTCAGCACCGCCACCGCCGCCGCCACCACCACCTCCGCCGCCTCCGCCAGAGGTCATAAAGGTTGTTCACGTTCAGTCTGAGATGATGAACAATCAGCTGATCGCTCCGACCAAGATTCCGAAGAATATCAAGCAGGTTGCCGAGAAAGAAGCGCCTCCGAGCACATTCGGCGTTGCTGGTGCCGAGGGTCTCGGCGGCAGCTCCAGCGGCGTCATTGGAAGCGTATTCGGCAGCGGGAACGCCCCGAAAGTTCAGGCAGCCCCGCCGAAGAAGGTCAACATCTCCGCCGGTGTCGCGCAGGGCATGTTGATCCAGAAGACGACACCGGTTTATCCGCCGATCGCTAAAGCAGCGCGCGTCTCCGGAACCGTCGTCATCCAGGCCACGATTTCCAAGGCCGGGACCATTGAGAACCTTCACGTCGTCTCCGGCCCCGCCATGCTGCAACAGGCGGCGCTCGATGCGGTCAAGACCTGGCGTTACCGGCCTTACCTGCTCAACAACGAACCCGTCGAGGTGGAGACCACAATCAACGTGATCTTCACTCTGGGTGGATGAGTTCAGTCTTCGGCTCCTTTCCATTTGGGAAGGAGCCTTGTTTTTGACCTGAATGCGAATCCCGAAAGAGCCGCATTCCTAATCGCAAAACCAGGGATGATGCATCCTGAAGCAACAGCATTTGATCGATGCGATACAGAACTCTGTGGCAATTCTGCTGTTGAGCCGTCAGAGTAAGCAGCGGTCATGAAATGAAGCTGAAAGGGAATCATTTCCTTGGTTTTGCCTATAGCCGCGCAAGCGGATACTTCCAGTCACAAACTCCTTAGGAGGAACGATTCAAGTGATTCTCGCTCAGCTCGCACATTTCGCTTCGCACACGGTCAGCAGTCTGGCATTCTTCCAGGAAGAGCAGACAGTCAGCTTCAGCCCGCTCGGACTGTGGCAGCACATGGGATGGTTGGCCCGCGCTGTGGCCATCATCCTCTTCATCGAGTCGATCTGGTCGCTGGCCGTTATGATCGACCGCTACCTGTACTTCTCCGCTGCCCGCAAGCAATCGCGCGAGTTTGCGCCCAAGGTTGCCGGTGCGCTTAAGGACAGCAAGCTTGAAGAGGCGATCAAGATCGCCGATCGCAGCAAGAAGTCGCACCTCGCCGAGGTGGTTACGGCTGGTCTGCAGGAATTCCGCGCGTCAGGCGGCGCCGCCAACGAGGCCACCATCGAGAGCTCGGGTCGCGCACTGGAGCGTGCCGAAGCCATTGTTCACGCGAAGCTGAAGAGAGGCCTCAGCGTTCTGGCTACGATCGGCGCAACTGCTCCGTTCGTTGGACTGTTCGGAACGGTCGTCGGCATTCTGAACGCCTTCCAGCAGATCGCCACCCAGAAGACCTCCGGTATCGGCGCAGTCGCCGGCGGTATCTCTGAGGCGCTGGTGACCACCGCATTCGGCCTGCTCGTGGCCATCCCGGCGGTTATGGCGTTCAACTACTTCACCGGCCGTGTCGAAGCGTTCGACGTCGAGATGGACAACTCCTCGAGCGAACTCATCGACTACTTCATCAAGCAGAGCAAGCGGTAAGCAGTCAGGGTGCGGCCCCGAGCGAGAACTTTCAGGGGCAGGAGAAAATCTCCTGCCCCGGATTTCAAGCTCAAGGTACGACGCAGCCTTCAGTAAGAGCCGGAATTCTTCCGGCGCCTGAATCCAACAGGTACGGAGCCCAATATGGGAGTTGCAGTTCGTAACGAAGGAAGCAAGGTAAACTCCAACATCAACGTCACCCCGATGGTCGACGTGATGCTGGTACTGCTGATCATCTTCATGGTCATCACCCCCATGCTGCAGAACAAGGTTGCCGTCGATATGGCCAAAGTGGAAAATGCCACCCCGATGCCCGACGCCGACAAGGAAGACGCCATCGTTGTGGCCATCACCCGTGATGGAGGTGTGTTCCTCGGCCAGAACAAGGTCGCTACTTCCGAGCTGGGAAGTCAGGTCCGTGAAAAACTTGCCGATACGCCGGGCAAGCAGATCTTCATTCGCGCCGATGCGCGTGCGCAGTTCCGCGCCGTCGAAGACGCGATTGACGCTGTACGCACCGCGGGTGTCGATGAGGTGGGCCTGCTCACTAACAAACGTGAAGGTCCCGGCGGTTTGGGTGCGGCAGAGTAAAGCTCTGTCCGGCAGCAGTCCAATAAACATTTGCAGCACACGAGGAGTTTCAAGCCATGGCAATGACAAGTGGTGGGAGCAGCGGCGGCGCGATGGGCGACATCAACGTCACCCCGATGATCGACATTCTGCTGGTTCTGTTGATCATCTTTATGGTCATCGTGCCGGTGACGCCGAAGGGGCTGGACGCCCTGGTTCCACAGCCGCCAAAGAATCCTGAGAAGCAAAATCAGCAAAACGACCGCACCATCGTCGTTCAGGTGATCTACCGCCCGGGCGCGGCTCCGTCCTACAAGATCAACGAGACCGATGTTGCCAGGGCCGACCTGCTGCCCAAGCTGACCGAGATTTACGCCAATCGCGCGGAGCGGGTCATGTTCGTCAGGGGCGACGATAACCTGAACTTCGCTTACGTCGCAGATGTCATCGACATCGCCAAGGCGGCGAACGTGGATCACATAGGGTTGATGACCCCGAAGATCATGGCTGGTCAATAGCGGACGCCTGACGGATACATCTCCCCACACAGGGAAGAAAGGGGAATACTGCGATGACGCTGCTGAAGGCCGGCGACAAGGACATGGCTTCCGAGATCAACGTGACGCCAATGATCGATGTCTTGCTCGTGCTTCTCATCATCTTCATGGTCATTGTTCCCGCAACACCCAGGGGAGAAACGGCGTTGGTTCCACACCCTGCACGACGGGACGCAAAGCCTGCCGACGCAGTCGTCCTTGAAGTGATCAAGGGCGCCGGCGGTGCAGTCGGCTTCCGCATCAACCAGCAGCCTGTCGCAAAGGGGGAGCTACAATCGCGACTCGCTGCAGTCTTTGCCACTCGCGCGCAGCGCGTTCTGTTCGTGAAAGGCGACGACCAATTGAGCTTTACGCAGGTTGCTGAAGTGATCGACATCGGGCACTCGGCGGGTATCGATCAGATCGGTCTGATGACACCCGGGACAGTGGCCTTACCATGAGTCTTCGCAATCGACGAACACAGTTCGATCAGGGGTTAGAGGAGTACAATTTTGCCATCCTGGTTTCGGTTTCTCCCAACCGCCGCCAGGTGCACGATTTTCAAAGGCGCAATCGATAGGCGACCTGAAGGAGAAGGAAAAGAACATGAATCAACCCGCACGAATTACGGCGCTCACGGTTGCTCTGGCCGGCATGGTGCTCTCCATGGGCGGGTGCAACCGCCTGCAAGCCCGTGATCAGCTCAACAAGGGAGTGGAAGCGTACAAGTCTGCCCACTACGAAGAGGCAATCGGACACTTCCAGAAAGCTACCGAACTCGACCCCAGTTTGCCCATGGCGAAGAGCTATCTGGCTACTGCGCTCGCGCAGAACGTGGTGCCCGGCCTCTCGACTCCCGAGAACCTGAAAAATGCCCAGCAGGCTATCAGCATGTTCCAGGAAGTTCTGGCCAAAGAGCCGAACGACGTAAACAGCCTCAAGCAGATCGCGGGTATTTATTTCAGCATCAAGAAGTTCGACGAAGCCAAGGAATATCAGAAGAAGGTCCTCGCCGTCGATCCCAAAGATCCTGAAGCGGCTTACACCGTCGGCGTGATTAATTGGACGCTCGCCCACGAGAACACCTTGCAGGCCCTCGCAGCGGCCAACCTCAACGACGACGGAGAAGGTAACGCCAAGGCTCCCAAGAAGGTGCTGCAGGAAATCAAGGAGAAGAACGCCCCTCTTGTTGAAGAGGGATTGCAGTATCTGAATCAGGCACTGGCGAATCGACCCAATTACGACGAGGCCATGTCGTATCTAAACCTGCTTTATCGCCGCAAGGCCGACGTCGATTACAACGATCCGGCCCAGGTGAAGGCTGATGTGGCTGCTGCCAAGGACTGGAGTTCCAAGTCGATGGGTACCCGCAAGGCCAACGAAGAGAAAAAGGACAAGGGCCCCGGCGGCATCACCATGGATTCGAGCGGAAACCTGAAGTAGCCGCTGAATTAATTCCGAAACAACAACGGCCTCCGCAACGCGGAGGCCGTTGTTGTTTCAGCTTGAAGTGCAACCGCCCTCACGTGTTGGAAAAGGGGAATTCCCAAATACGGAGATCCACCACGATGTGCGTCAAAGACGACCTACAACGCCAGCTTTCTCCAGGATTTCGCAGACAGGGCCTTGAGCTTCTCCACGTAAACCGCATTGGGATCGCCTTGGCAATAACTCCTACATTGGATTCTGGAGAACGGGCGCTCCCAGAACCGGCCAATCCACTGCTCGATTACTTCGCGCCCTCTTTCAAAACCTGTTCCGCAAGGTAGTTGCGCACCTTCGCGTCGTCCCGGAGCTTCTCGTAATATGCCAACCTCAGCAATTGGGCGTGGCTGTCGCGCAGACCCTGCCGGATCGTCTGCTGCACGCTCGGATTGTTCAACTCGCGTTGTCCCGCCGGTTCGCGCGCAATGAGTTTGTAAATGGCGTAGCCGATCGGCCGGCGGGTTGGCCCCGCGCCGCCATACACCGGCAGCGCATCCGTAACCTGACCGATCTTCAATTTGGTAATGGCCGCGTATGTCGCCGGATCCATCTGCTGAAGCGCAGATTCGGCAATGAATCCCTTGTCTCCGGCGCTCGAATTCGTACCTGGATCCTCTGAAAAATTCATCGCCAGCTGGCCGAAATCCTCACCGCTCACAAGCCGGTTGTGCACTGTGTCGATCTTCTTCCGCGCATCCGCATCGCTGGTGGCCTTGTTGTTTTGCAGGTTGCCCGGTTGCTGCATGGGACCCGCCGTCACAACGATCCATGCGAGGTGATATTGCGGCTCAATGACGTTGAACTCGGATTTGTGCGCCGCATAGTAGCTGTTGATGTCGGCGTCGGTAATATTAATCTTCGACTCGATCTCTTTATTGATGAGCTTCTCCGATGTCAGCTGTCTCCTGATCTGCTTTCTCAGGTCGTCTAGCGTCATGTTGCGCTGCTTCAGCTGCTTGTCAAACTCCTCTTGCGTGTAGGGGGCCCTCATCTCCGTCAGCTTCGCATTCACGTCTTCTTCTGAAGCGGTAAGATTCAATTTCGCGGCGTGCTGCTCGAGAATCTCGGCATCGATCATCTGACGCAACAGGTCCAGCCGAACGATGTTCGATTGCTCCTGGGTGGGTTCCTGGGGCGTCTCTCCCTGGCTGGCCTTGTAGTTGATGTATGCCTTTTCCAGGTCCGAGCGAAGTATGTCCTTGCCGTTTACCGTGGCCATAACATCGGGTGAGGGAGAATGTTTGCACGCGATGAGCGCGATGAAGAGTGTTATCGAAAAGGCCAGAACAAACGGCCCCCGGCGCACAAAAAGCAAAGATCGAACTTGCAACTGTGTCTCCTCGAAGGAGTCCGTCGCGGCCCCGGTATTACAGCATAAATCCCCGGCCGGGCCCCGATCACGGACAACTCCATGCGAGTTGCCGCTCTGCTTGTCGTCTCGGCACTGGCCGATTCGCAGCGCGGCAGCTCCGTTCTTAATTGCCTTTGCTGGCAGGCTGCGCAGTTTTCGCCGGCGAAGGCGGAGGCTCGATCCCGGCGGCACGCAAAGCGCGGTCGATCACGAGCCACACCTGCTCTTCTGGAACGGCGCCGTTGATTTTCTCGCCATCCACAAACAGCGCAGGAGTCCCATCCACACCCAGTCCCTGTGCTTCCTTCGCAGATGCGCGTACCTGCGTCTCATCCTGCTTCGCAAGGCATGCGTCCAGTTTGGCGTTATCCAGCTTCGCCAGCGTAGCCTCTTCGCGAGCGATTCGATCAAGCGTCGAGAAACTCTTTGTCAGATTGCGCTCGCCGCCCGACACTTCCTGACCGTGGTTATGAACGTAATCGACAAAATTCCAGTAGGCGTCTCCGTTCTGCGCGGCGAGGCAACCGGCGTCGACGGCCGCATGCATCGCCCAGGGATGCAGATCGGTTAGAGGATCATCCTTGTAGATGAACCGGACCTTGTCCTTGTAGCGATCCAATGTGGCGGGAAACAGGGAAGAGTGCATTCGCGCGCAGTAGGGGCACTCCAGATCGTCGAAATTGATCACCGTAACCTTCGCGGCCGGGTTACCACGGATCGGACGGCCTGCCACATCGATATTGAAGACCGGATCTTTCGTCAGATCGAATGTTTCCAGCCGTGCCAGTTTCTGATTGTCCGTCGAGATCAGGAAATCGATCTGTTTCTTCGTCGCGCCGAGAGCGAGCGTGACCGGCAGAGTGTCATAACCCGCGATCTGGCTCGATTTGCGCTGTCCGAGTAACACAGAGACATCCGGCGGAATGCTGAACTGCGAGCGCACCATTACTTCAATGCGCCGGTTAAGTTCTGTATCCTGAGCGCCCGGAGCGGGGGACTGGGCACGACAACCTGCGGCCAGACTCAACGCAAGCAGGCCACCCAGAAAATGTAAACGCAACAAAATCAAATTACCTCTCATGCAAGGATATCCCACCCGGGCACTCGCCGTCTGATGCTTCGCCTTGATGCTATGTTACTGATTTGTGGACGCCGGAAGAGCCAGAAAGCGAGCAAACTTGGCAATCGGAAGATCGCGCGGCGCATTCCGGCCGGCTCTTCAGTAAGCCGGCGGTAACGTGGGGTCGTGAAAGACCGTATTGGATCGCCGGATATCACCCACAGAACCGAAGTTTGCCAGCGTAAAGCTATACAAATACTGCGTTTCGTCTCGGATTGCCCCTAGCGCAAAGCGACGGTACCCCAGGCTGAGACCGCAGCAATCCCAGTTGTAGACGGCCTGCACTCCCGCGTATTGCAGCGCCCGATTCACAAAGTCATAGCCGCCATTCGCGGCCAGGTTAAACCCCGCCTGATTTGGCCTGCCGTATTCGAAGAATGGTTGAAGCTGGTTACTCTGGATGAGCGATGCAGTGCTCCCCTTCTCGTCCACGGCGTTCAAGAGTGAGTGTCCAAGCCCGACCGTGGCGCGTCCCAGGCTGTATCCTGCAAGGACATTGTCCGCATTCAGCCGGCCTGCCTTCGCGTCATAGTCCGCGTCCCACTCGACGCGCAAATTTCGGATGGCCTCAAAACGCATTCGAGAGACAAGGGGTGAGAGATTCCGCGGCCCGGTCAGAAACGCGATTCCCGTCAGGTCCAGTGTCGTATCAAATACATTTCTCCTATCCGGGATCACGGCCCCGCCGAAAGTGGGATTCAGGAAGTACTTCTGCATGATCTGCCAGCTGGCCCATTCACGCGGCTGCGGCGGGCAGCCAGTTGTGGCTTCCGGCGAGGAGTCTGAGCAAGGCTGCGACTTCGTCGAGCGCGTAAAGAAGCGTTGGGTCAGAATGTACTCAATCTCGTTCGTATTCGTAGCAATATCTGTCGGGTCGAAAAGCGGCGCGCTCCGAGCCTTCTCACCGATGCCTCCCACGTAGCGGTATATCAGTTCAGGTTCGATCACATGGCGCATGATCCTGCTGCCCATCGTAAAATCGCGCTCCAACGCCGGATATCTCAGGTCCACGCTGGCTTCCAGATCGCTCCTGCTCAGCGGGTCGTGGCTGACCGTCGGCGTGCCTCCGCTGGTTCCTGCCAGGTCCGGGATCTGGCTTCCGGTGTAGAACGTCTCGCGCAGTGCGACCTCCGGGACCACGCTCCAGCCGCCGATCGTAATCGGCAGGGAAAGGTGCGGGTACAGATCGAACCGGCCCAGGTTGCGGACGTGAAAACCAAACTCCGAACGCCCCAGATAGCTGATCGAGGAATCCATTCTCCAGTAGAGCGGAGATTTGTAAAGCGGTTCGTCCAGCACGTCGAATCGGAGACTTGGCAGGTGCAGAATCTTCACCTCGTCGCCCTGACTCGAACTTGCGAAATTCTGCAAACGTTCGAGATAGGCAGAGGGCACAAGTCCGTTATGCTCGTGTGTCAGCGACGCGATGCTGTGAACCTGCGAATTGACGGCCGCCAGGTAGTTGTCGCTGAACACCAGCTTGTACACATAGCTTGAGAGGTACTCGATCATGGCCGCTGCTCGCGTTTCCGGAGTCAGATCGTATCGACCCCTGGCAGCGATATCCGTGCCTCCCTGGTTGACAAGAATGGTCTGGCCTGCCTGCGGCCCCGAAGTCTGGAGCTGTTCAACTCCACGATCGATCAGCGCGTTCCACTGTACCGTTAAATGATCAAGCCCGGGGCCTCTGTATCGGAAGTCGCCCTTTGGAGCCCACCCGCGCCTGCTGTAGTACTCCGTCCCCACGGTCAGGTCCATGCTCCGATTCAGAACGACATACACCTGCTCACCCAGTGTGAGGCCACGGATGGTCGAATTGCTGACGACGGGGATCAGCAAGCCGCTCTCGCGGCCGGTCTCCTGAACCGGATGGCGCAGGTAAGGGATATAGAGAATCGGGACGCCAAGGAGCTTGAAGAAGCTGTTCTTTGTGCTTGCCTTATCATTCTCCACGCTGATCGCACGGGAAATCAGCTGCCAGTCCGGGTTCGGCAGGCGGCAATTTGTCATCATCCCGTCGATGACCTTGTACCTGCCCTCACCCATTTGCAAGAGAACCCTGCCTGAAAACCGGAAGGGATTGGTCGTCGAGTAGACAACCGTGCGGCCAGCCCGCCTCACGCCCATGGTGCCGGTCACATCGTAGAAGCGAGCCGTGTGCATGTTCAGCCGCATGTCTCCATGCGAGGCCGAGATATGGACATCACTCGGTCCCCCCGTCACCTGCAGGTTTCCCTCGGCTTCCAGCTCCGTCGTGTCCCGGTGATAAACGATCTTGTCAGCGCGAATGACGTAGTCGCGATAGTAGATCACCACGCCACTGCTGAGCGTGGCTGTTTCCCCTGCCCACTTTTGCTCGCCTGCGTCCCAGCGCACTGGGACGCCACCGGATGGGACAGGCTCCGGTTTCGCTGTCGGAATGGCATCCTGGCCCGGTTCGTCAGGAAGCTGCGAATCTGGCCTGCTCTGCGCCATTCTATTTTCACTGGAAGCACTCTGCGCCCGGGGTAACGGATTCGTTAACATCTGTCCTGCAAGATGCAGGTGACAGAGGGTTATCAGCGTGATAAACACGAAAGTGCGAGGGTGCATCGAGGACCATCGTCAGCATAGCAAATGCGAGCACT
>Ga0126381_100001870_pt1 | contig 22594 bp, 21 predicted proteins | sample PanSoiMetPlot_28_FD_96465 | JGI IMG/M metagenome (GOLD analysis project Ga0126381, IMG submission 96465) | Tropical forest soil microbial communities from Panama - MetaG Plot_28 | ecosystem: Environmental > Terrestrial > Soil > Tropical forest > Bulk soil | place: Panama | collected 2016-02-17 | reverse complement strand
GGCACGCGCTGGCCGTGCCGGACGACCTGCGCGACGCGATAGCCAGCCATCCAGGTCCGGTCCTGCTGGTCGACGACCGAATTGAGACCGGCTGGACGCTGACCGTCGCGGCCAAGCTGCTGTCGGAGGCCGGCGCCCAGGGCGTGCTCCCGTTCGTCTTGGCCGTGACCACGGGGTGAACGCCCCGGCGCCACCGCCCCCTGGAGGAGGGCGGTGGCGCCAGCGAGCGGCGACCGGACCTGGCTAGATGCTGGGGCCGTTTTCCGTGCTGTAGAACGGGACGACGTTCAGCACGCCGAAGGCGCCCGCGGGGGCCTTGAACAGCCACTTCTCGGCCCGGGTGCCTGGGTTGAACCACAGCAGCGAGCTGGTGCCCGGGCACGCGGTGAGTGCGTCGACCAGCAGGCTCTGACCTTGGGCGGTCAGCACGCGGTTGTTCGCGTTGAGCGTGCCCGGCACGTTGACCCGGGTGAGCGAGCCGTTGGCGTTCTGCTTGTTGATCACGACCGTGCCGCAACCGGTGGCCGACTGCAGGTAAAGCCCGGAGTTCAGCCGCCAGGCGTCGAGGTCGCCCAGGCTCATCGGGCCGGGCTTGCGCTGCGGGGTCAGCGGGGTCGGCGTGCCGCCGCTGGACGGCACCAGCCAGAGCCTGCCCATGCTGGCCGACTTGGCGCCGCACCCCGCCAGGATGGTCTTGCTGTCCCACCAGCGCACCGGGCCGCAGCCGATGGTCGGGTCGGTGCGCTGCACGGGCAGCTGGCGGATCACCGCACCCGTGTTGCTGATGAGCCGCAGGCCAGTGGTACCCGCAACCGCCAGAATCGTGCCGTCGGGGGAGTCAATTCCTGAGATGGAGTAGTTGTCGCTCGTGGCGAGCGTCTTGACGAGCGCTCCTGTCAGGCTGTACCTGCCAAGCGACCACACCCGGCCGTCCATGCTCATCTGGGTGCCGAGGATGTTCAGCCCGTGCGGCCGGGTGTACCCGATGGCCGCCGCCCCGTCGGTCATGACGAACCTGGTCAGCTTGCCGGTAACCAGGTTGAGCTGTGTCTGAACACCGGGCGCGATCCCGTCAAGCAGTGCGCGGGTCTTGTCGCCTGACCAGGCGACCAGGCCCGGGGCGAAATTCGCCGACGCGCGCCAGGTGTACACGGGGTACTTGGCGCCAGCCGGGCTGACCACGTACAGCGTCGTCGCGGCGTGATGCGCGATCGTGCCGTTCGAGTACTCAACGAGAGTCCACCCGGGTCCGACCTGAGACCACGGCACCCGCGCCTGCGCCTGCGCCTGCACCTGCGCGACCGACGTACCGGCGCTAGCCGCACTCGTGGCGCCGGCGACCCCGGCGCCGACCCCCAGCAGTCCGGCGACACAGACAGCGCTGAGCGCGGCGGCCCGGCCGCGCTTCCAACCATTAGCGAACATCGAGGCATCCTTCCAATGTGGGCGTTTCAACCACACCTATGACTTCGGTCACCGAGGAAAGGTTGCCGCGAGTGCTAGCAGGTTCCTTACGATTCAGTCACGGCCGGCGAGTGCCGTGAGGAAGGAACGCAGCGAGCCGGCGTCGGTGAACACATGGCCGGTGATGCCGAGCGCCTGCGCGCCGCGCACGTTCGCCTCGCGGTTGTCGATGAACACGGCCCGCGCCGGGTCGATGCCCAGGTCGGCGAGCACATGCCGGTAGATCTCCGGGTGCGGCTTGAGCAGGTTGAGTTCGCCGCTGACATAGCACGCCGCGAAGTAGTCGCCGAGCGGTCCGTACCTGAAGTAGCTGCCGTAGTCCGGGCCGGCGTTGGACAGCAGCGCCAGCCTGGTGCCGCCCTCCTTGAGGTCGGCGAGCACCTCGACGGTGTCCGGGTTGATGCTCAGCCAGCTGCGGAAATCCGCCGCCCACAGCTCGTGCACCCGGGCATCGTCCCAGTCCCGTCCGACCTCGCTCCCGATGGCCTGCCAGTAGGCGGCCACGCCGCCTTTGCCCTGGTCAAGGCCGTCCCGATGGGCGTAGTAGGCCGCCCAGAATGGCTCAGCGGCGACCCCGGCCAGCGCCCTGATCGCCTCACGGTCGGCGGCTGACTGAGACAGCGAGATGACCTCGCCATAGTCGAAGATGACGGTCCGGCCTGGCAGCGAGATGGGCGCACGGCTCACGCGGAAAACCTATCGTCCGGCCCCCGTCAGCCCGTCGGCAGGTATTCCGCGAGCAGCGCCGCCAGCTCCTCGAGCTGTCCGGCGTCGAAGCCGCCGCCCTCGGCGATCGGCTGCAGCAGGACGGTGTCCGCTCCCGCGTCCAGGTGCTCGCGGACCCGGGCGAGCACCGCCTGCGGGCCGGCCGGGATGATCGCCGAGATGAGCCGATCGCTGCCGCCGTCGGCGAGGTCATCGTCCCCGAAGCCGAACCGCCGCAGGTTGGCCGTGTAGTTCGGCAGCTGCAGGTAGTACTTCGCGTGCGCGCGGCCCGCGCTCTGGCCCGCGGCGCCCAGCGCGAGCGTGACCGCCTGCTCCGGGATGAGCAGCGGCGACGCGCCGAGGACCGACCGCGCGAACGCGGTGTGCTCTGGCGGGCTGAAGTAGGGGTGCGCGCCGGCGGCGCGATCGCGGGACATTTCGAGCATCTTGGGGCCGAGCGCGGCCAGCACCACAGGCGCCGTCGTGGCCGGGAGTTCGTCGAGGAACTGCCGCATCTTCGCCGCCGGCCGCACGTACGCCTGCCCGGTGGACTCGACCAGCGGCGCGTGGCTGACTCCGAGCCCGAGAACGAAACGCCCCTGATACCGAACGTTCAGTTGCTCCGCCTCGGCGGCGAGTTCCTGCGGCGCCCAGGTCCAGACGCTCGCGATCCCGCTCGCCGCGACAAGCCGTTCCGTCGCGGCCAGCAGCGGCTCAAGCGCCTGCGTGTCCGCCGGCGCGTTCACGCCGGGAACCCACACAGAGCCGAACCCGGCCCGCTCGATGGACTGCGCGAACTCGCGCGGATCCAGCCCGATCCTGGCCGGGGGCGGCATCCAGATCCCGACGCGCCCAAGTGAGCGCCGCAGTTCTTCGGTCGTCGTCATGATCCCTATAGTCGCAGTCATGAGGAGACGATGATGTCACCGCGGGTGGAAAGCGACTTGCTCCTGGTGGGGAGCATCCCGGCGGAGTCGACAGGGGAGGCGCTGCGCGCCGGGGCGGCGACCTTCGCCGACCTGGTGTTCGCGCTGCCCGACGGCGAGACCGGGCCGCGTTCGTCCTGGGTCGGATACGAGCGGGAGCGTCTCGTCCGGCCCAACCCGGCGATCGAGACGGTCAGCGAGACCACGTCGCCGACCGGCGTCCCGCGGCACATGTACGAGACGCCCGTGTTCAGGGTCAGGCCAGGCGTCACCGAGGTGCGCTGGGACTCCTGGCCGCGCGTCGACGACGCGATCGCGTCCTACCAGGTGTTCCGCGAGCTGAGAACCGCCGGCGTGATACCCGCCGGACTCCGGTTCCAGGTCGGGCTGCCGTTCCCGGTCAGCGCGCTGAACGGGCTGCGGGCCGACTTCGGGGCCGATTACCCGGTCGCCGCGCGCGGCTACGAGGACCTGGTGGCCCGCGAGATCGCGCGCCTGGTCACGGCGGTCCCGCCAGAAGACCTGGCGATCCAGTGGGACATCGCCTACGAGACCCTCGACGTCGAGGGCGTGCTCTCGTGGTCCGCCGACGGCGCCTGGGAACGGTTCACCGCCGCGGTGGACCGGCTGCCCAGGCTCGTTCCCGGCGAGGTGCTTGTCGGGTACCACCTGTGCTACGGCACGTTCCCCGAATGGCCGATGTACGAGGCGCGGGACATGGGCGTGCTCGTGCGGATGGCGAACTACGCGGTAGCGAACTCAGGCCGCCAGACGGACTGGGTGCACATGGCCGGGCCGCGCTACCTGCGCAGCGAGGACGAAGGCTTCTTCCGGCCCCTGGCCGGGCTCGAGGCGGGCGACACCCGCGTGTACCTCGGCATCGTGCTGCCCCTGGACGGGGAGGCCGGCCTGCGACGGCGGCAGGGATGCGCGGCGAAGTACCTCGCCGACTTCGGTGTCGCGCTCTACTGCGGCTTCCGGGTGCAGCCCGGCAGCACGCCCGAGCAGGCGATCCGCGAGCACCGTGACGTGGTCCGCGCCGTAAGGCGCCCGTGAGCGGGGCGCTAACCTTGCCGGTACGGGAGGCGTCGATGAACGAGCAGCAGATATCTCAGCAGCTGGCGCTGGCAGCCAGGAGGCTCGGCCGCGAGGACGAGGCCTCCCTGCAGGTGCTGTCCGACCTGTGGGACGCGGCGTTCGAGGAAGGCCGCCTCGCGGCCCTGGACGAGTTCCAGGACCGGTTCTGCGTCTGCATGAAGTCCTGAGGTAACGCCTACTCTGTCGTCACCGCCTGCAAGATGTTGAGCCGGGCCGCCCGGCGGCTCGGCGAGATCGCGGCGAGCAGGCCGGCGATCGCGGCGAGGGCCGTCACGATGAGCAGCTGGCTGACGGGGAACACCAGGTGCGACACGCCCTGCGGTCGCATCGAGACCACGATCGCCCAGCCGAGCAGTGTGCCGAGGATCAGTCCCTCGAGCGCGCCGAACGTCGAGATCACCAGCGCCTCAGCGCGCACCATCGAGCGGAGCTGGTGCCGCGTGGCGCCGACGGCCCGCAGCAGGCCGAGCTCGCGGGTCCGCTCGTAGATCGACAGTGCCAGGGTGTTGGCGATGCCGATCAGCGCGATGACCACCGACAGGGCGAGCAGTCCGTACAGCAGGTTCAGCGACTGGTTCACCTGCTGGTCAGTCTGCGCCTTGTACTGGGCCTGGTCCATCAGCTTGGCGGTGGGGTACGCGGCGAGCACCTGGCTGATCGCTGGTGTGGCCGCGGTCGTGGTGACGCCGGGGGCGAGCTTGACGAAGAGCTCGATGTCCAGCGCCGTCGGGAAGTTGGCCTGCGCCGCGGCGAGCGGAAGCACGTAGTCGCCCCCGAGGTCGCGCACCTTGTAGATGGCCTGCACGGTGTAGGCCTTGGTCCCCGTGGTGGGGTAGGCGAGCGTGACCGCGCTGCCGAGGTGCAGGTTGTGGTCGGACGCGGCCTGGGTGGACACCGCGATTCCCGTCGCCGTCATGGCGGCCAGGCTGCCCTGGGTGACGCCGATGTTGAACAGCGCGGCCGCCTTGGCCGGGTCGGCGGCGACGACGGGCATCACGGAGCCGTAGAGCTTCACCGTGCCGCCCCGGATCGCCGCCACGTCGCTCACCTGGGGGAGAGCGGACAGCGACCGCGCGAGCTGCGGGCTGAACCCCGAGGCTCCGCCGGCGATCGCGCCGCTGCTGACGACGAAGTCGGCCCGCATCGCGGAGTCGATGGTCGTGTGGGCCGACGCCTTGACTGACGACGCGAGCACCGTGGACAGCGACACGAGCGACACTCCGACCATCAGCGCGGCGGCGGTCGCGGAGGCGCGCGACGGGTTACGCATGGCGCTGCGCTGGCCCAGCTTGCCGGCCGTGCCACTGCTGGCGAGCGGTGCGCCGAGCACCCGGCAGACCGGGCCCGCGGCGAACGGGCCGAGGACCGCGACGCCGATGAACAGCGCGACCGCCCCCAGGCCAACCAGTAGCATGCGGTTGCTGATGTGGCCGAACAGCCCGGTGAACATGACCGCCACGCCGACGGCGAGCAGGACCGCGCCGCGGACAGCGCGGCGGACCGGGAGCTGGCGCGGCCCGGTCGCCACGTCCTGCAAGGCGGCGACCGGCGCGATGCGGGCCGCGCGCCTGGCCGGCCAGATGGCGGACATGACCGTGATCAGGGTGCCGACGACCAGGCCGATGACGACGGTCCGCGTGGTGAGCACGAGTCCGGTGGCGGGCAGGTCCATGCCGATGGCGGACAGGCCTTTCATAAGCCCCGCGGCGAGCCCGACTCCCGCGGCGACGCCGGCGGCCGAGGCGATCAGCCCGATGATCAGCGATTCGCCGAGGACCGTGGCGGTCACCTGGCCGCGGCTCGCGCCGACGGCGCGCAGCAGCGCCAGCTCACGAAGCCGCTGCGCGACGATGATCGAGAACGTGTTGAAGATGACGAACGCCCCGACGAACAGCGCGACGTAGCCGAACGCGAGCAGGAACACGCTGATGATGCTCAGCGACTGGTGCAGGGCCTGCTGATCCTCCGAGGTGATGGCCTGGCCGCTGATGACCTCGATGCCCGGCTGGTGAATGGCCGCCGCGATCCTGGCGACGAGCGCGTCCTGCGAGACACCTGGCGCGGCTGCCACCATGAGCTGGCTGACCTTGCCTTGCTGCCCAAGCACCTGTTCCGCGACCATCGGCATGAACGCGGTGATGGACGCGCCCAGCGGGCTGTCCGCGCCGGCCCAGGTGGCGATGCCGCTGATCGTGTACATGGCGGGACCGGCCTGGGTGAGCACCCGCACCTTGTCACCGACCTTGAAACGGCCGACGTCCGCCGAATGCTTGTCGATGACCACCTGGTCGTCCGAGGCAGGCGGCTGCCCGCCGGGAACCACCCGCAGCGGGTTCAGCGCCGCCACGTCGCTCCACGCCATGCCCAGCGTCGGCGCGCCGTTGGACGTCCGGCCGATGACCTTGCCGTCCTTGCCGACAAGCTGGGCGTAGCCCTCGATGTCGAGAGAGACCGCCCGCACGCCGGGCACCGTCGCGACGGTCGTGGCGAGGCTGGCGTCGATGCGCTCCCGCTGGTTGGCGAAGTTGACGCCGGGGTTGAACGGCTGAGTGGCTCGCACAACCGCGGCGGTGCCCTGGTAGATCTGGCTGTACAGGTGGTCGAACGTGCCGTTGATCGTGTCGCTGAGCACGTACGTGCCCGCGATGAACGAGACGCCGAGCAGCACCGAGAGCGCGGTGAGCGCGTAACGGAGGCGGTGCGCCAGGACGCCTTTCAGGGTGACGCGCCACATGGCTATTCACTCCCGAGGTCGCGGATCGCGTCGAGCACGAGGTCAGCCGTTGGCGAGCGCAGTTCGCGTACCACCCGGCCGTCGGCCAGGAACAGCACCCGGTCGGCGTAGGCCGCGGCCCGCGGGTCGTGGGTGACCATCACCACGGTCTGCCTGTAGTCGTCGACCGCCCGCCGGATCTGGGTCAGTAGTTCGGCGGCGGACTTGGAGTCGAGGTTGCCGGTCGGCTCGTCAGCGAAGATCAGGTCGGGACGGGTGACCAGCGCCCGGGCCGTCGCCACCCGCTGCTGCTGGCCGCCGGAAAGTTCGGCCGGCCGGTGCCCGAGCCTGTCGGCGATGCGAAGCGTGCCGGCCAGTTTCGCCACCCACTCCTGGTCGGGCCGCTTGCCGCCCAGCGTGAGCGGAAGCACGATGTTTTCCCGCGCGGTAAGCGTGGGGACGAGGTTGAACGCCTGGAAGACGAAGCCGATGCGCTCGCGGCGCAGCAGGGTCATGGCCTTGTCACGCAGGTCACCAAGGCTGACGTCGCCGAGCAGCACTTGTCCCGAGGTGAGCCGGTCCAGACCGGCCAGGCAGTGCAGCAGCGTTGACTTCCCCGAGCCGGAAGGCCCCATGATGGCGGTGAACTCACCAGCGGTGAACTCCGCCGAGATGGCGTCGAGCGCGCGGACCGCGGTGGCGCCCGTGCCGTAGATCTTCACTCCGTCGATGATTCGTGCGGCCGGCAACTTCGACACCGTGCCCCTGGCATCGGCGCTCGCGATAGTCGTCTGCATCGGTCCTGGCTCCCCTCGCGTAAGCCTCGGTAGCCCGCATAGTTTTCTCCACGCTCATCGTGCGTACCGTTGACTGTGGCGGCGCGAGAGTCCAAGGTCCGCGGCCGTCGGAAAAAGTCCCGATGATTTCGCTTTACCGGGGGCGTCTGCCTAATAGCGACAGCAGCGAAGCACGAGGGAGAAATCATGACGAGACCAACAGGGGCGCCGTGCTGGATGGACCTGCTCACCTCCGACACCGCGAGGGCGCGGGCGTTCTACAGCGAACTGTTCGGGTGGACCGCGGGGGAAGCGGCGCCGGAGTTCGGCGGCTACTTCATGTTCATGCACGAAGGCGTGCCCATCGCCGGGTGCATGCCGAAGGTGGCGGGCTTGCCCGACATGGAAGGCCCGGACACCTGGGGCGTGTACCTGTCCAGCGAAGACGCCAAGAGCACCGTCGAGGCGGCGCTGGCGAACGGCGGCACGCTGCGCGTGGGACCGGAGGACGTCGCGGACATGGGCGTCCAGGCGATCCTGTCTGACCCGGGCGAGGCGCGGATCGGCCTGTGGCAGGCCAGATCATTCCCCGGCTTCGCCGCGATCGGCCAGCCAGGCACGCCAGCCTACTTCGAGCTGTTCACCAGGGACTACGCGACCGCTGTGGCGTTTTACCGCGACGTGTTCGGCTGGGACGGGCGGGTCGTGGGCGACACTGACGAGTTCCGGCTCACCGCGCTGCAAGCCGACGGGGAGACGATCGCCGGGATCATGGACGCGTCGACCTGGCTGCCGGAAGGCCAGCAGGACGCGTGGGGGATCTACATCAAGGTCACCGACGCCGACGCGACGCTCGCCAAGGTCGCCGAGCTGGGCGGCGCGGTGGTCGAGCCCGCGGTTGACACGCCGTACGGCCGGCTGGCGGGAGCGACCGACCCGACCGGGGCCCGGTTCAAGATCGTCGCCTAGTGCCGGGCGGTCATGCCTGAGTAGTCGGCCACCACGCGCACGTCCGTCCCGCCGCGCGGCGGGACGTAGGTGGCGAACTGGTCCAGGTATCCCATCGCGGCCATGCTGAGGTTCTGGCCGGGGGAGTAGAAGCCGGGGATGGTCAGGTGAATGGCCTCCCCGGCCGGCGGCACCAGGGTCAGCAGCGCCGCGTCGGTGTAGAAGAACAGCGCGCCGCCATCGCTGGTCTGCAGCCCGAACACCTGGCCGTCGGAGATCATATGCCGGTCAAGCACCTTCGCCGTCGGCAGCTTGGCGTGCCAGAATCCCTCGTCGAGGCGGTCCGCGAGGTTCCCCGGGGTGGCCATGCCCTGTTTTCCGCCGTCCAGGGCGGCCGCGGTCAGCTGCGCGATAGCGCCCGGCGGTATGGCCAGCGATGTCGTGTCGGGGTTGACCGGGATCGCCAGGCCGTCGGCGCCGAGCGCCACCTGGGGAACCGCGACGCCGCCGACCACGTACGGCTCGACTGCGTTCCGCCACGGCGCGCCGGGGGCCGCCTGCGTGAACAACAGGTATTCAGTGCCCTCGTCCTTGCCTGGGCTGGCGAGGCTGACGTTGACGACCTGGACCACGAACCAGTGCGGGTACTGCGCGGGGGGCAGCCGCGGGATGTAGAACCGCGACTGCCGCGGCCCGAACGCCGGGTATGGCTGCGCCTTCTCCGCCCGCTTCACGCGGTAGATGCCGGCGTCGATCGCGTAGCTGCTTCCGGTCTCGATGGTGCCGAGCAGGGCGCTGCTCATCTGGGCGTTGGCCGAGTTGTTGGCGGACGTGTAGGTGACGAGGATCTGCCTGGCCTGCGCCATTGTCAGCGGCTCGCTGCCGCCCGCCGTCGGCTGCGCGGTGACGCTTGGCGACGCCGGGGGCGTCGCGATCGGCGCGCGCGCCGGATGACCGCTGGTCAGCAGGAAGGACGTCGCGCCGGCGGTCAGGGCCACGGCGAGGGCCACGGCGGCGGGGATGGTCCATCGCGGGCGGCCCGGCCGCTGCGGGACGCGCGGCGGCCACGACTCGTCGGGCCACGGCGAACGGGCCGGCCCGCGCGGTGGCCCGCCCCGTGACGTGTCCAGTGACCTGGCCAGCGGCAGGCCAAGCGGCGTGGTGTCGTAGCGCGGCTCGGGGTTCACCGGTCCCGCGTAGTCCTCGACGTCCTCGACGTCCTCGAAGGAGTGCCTATTGTTCAGCCACGCGGCGACGTCGGGCGGGAAGGGGTCGCGCTCGTAGCTGATCGGCGAGAAGTCGCCGCCGTCAAAGTCATCGGAGTTGCCAACCGCAGGCTGCTCGCCGTACTGGCGGTACTCGCCGTACTCGTCGTATTCGCCGCCCTGGCCGGGCTGCGAGCCGCCGAAATCCCATGGGCTCATCTGACGCTCCCTTTCGCGCGCGATGTTACGCTCGCGCGCGAATAAATGCGGTCAAAATGCGCGGCCCGCTGCTATATATTACGGGCTGCGCGGCGGCAATGGTTCAAAACTCTCTACTACCACGGGGGGACGACCCCCCCAACCCCCCGAAAACCTCAATAGTTCATCCCCATCGCAGTCCGCACTTGGGAAAGCGTGGCATTCCCGATCTCACGTGCCTTGTCGCACCCGTCGTGGAGCACCTGACGCGCGTAACCCACGTCGCCGGCCAGTTCCGCCCGCCGCGCGCGGATCGCGGCGAACCGCTCGTTGACCGCCTCGATGACCGTGGCCTTGAGTTTCGCCGCGCCGCCGCCGCCGATCTCGCCGGCCACCGCGACCGGATCGCGGTCAAGGCACAGCGCGGCGAGCAGCACCAGCGACGACACCTCAGGCCTCGCGGCCGGCTCGTAGCTGACGTGCCGGACCGAATCGGTCTTCGTGCTCCTGATGAGCCGCGCCGTCTCGTCCGCGCTCGCCCGCAGCGCGATCGCGTTGCCGCGGCTCTTGCTCATCTTCGCGCCGTCGGTGCCGAGCAGCAGCGGCGCGGCGGACAGCAGCGCGTCAGGGGACGGGAAGGTGTGTCCGTACCGTTCGTTGAACCGCCGCGCGATCAGCCTGGTCAACTCCACGTGCGGCAACTGGTCCTGCCCCACGGGCACGAGGTTCGCCTTGCAGAACAAGATGTCGGCCGCCTGGTGCACGGGGTAGGTGAACATCAGCCCGCTCACCGCGGACTGCCGCGAGTGCGCGATCTCGTCTTTGACGGTCGGGTTGCGGTTGAGTTCGGACACGGAAACCAGGCTGAGGAACGGCAAGATCAACTGGTTCAGCGCCGGCACAGCACTGTGCGCGAATATTACGGAACGGGGCGGGGTGACTCCGATGGCCAGATAGTCGAGCACTAGCCCTACGGCATGGTCGTCAAGCCGGTCGGCCGTGTCCCGGTCAGTGAGCACCTGGTAGTCCGCGATAAGCACGAAAAGTTCGGCGCCCGCGTCCTGCAGCCGCACCCGGTTCTGCAGCGTGCCGAAGTAGTGGCCCAGGTGCAGCGGTCCGGTTGGCCGGTCGCCGGTCAGGATGCGGAATTGGCTGGCGTCCCGCGCGATTCGCTCCTCAAGTGTCGCTGAGCGCAGGCGTGCGGTGGTCAGGGTGGCGGTCATGGGTCCTCCATAAGTGTTGCGCGGACGACCCGGTCAGCAAAAAAGGCCGTCCATCGACGGACGGCCGTTTAGCGCGCGCTTAACTGAGGCAGCCGTCCCTATTCGGGACGCCACCAGCCGGCGAACACTGCGCTGCGCATGCCCTCAGGATAACCGAATATCGGCGGGGCCGACAGCGCGCGCCAGATAGATCATCGGCAGCGGCGACGTGCTTTCGAACGGCTCGGTCTGCGTGTAACCCAGGCGCCTGTAGAACCCGATGGCGTGCACGCGCGACGGCAGCACGTCGAGGACGAGCCTCGTCAGCCCCTGCCCGGCGGCGTGGCCGTGGACGCGGGCCATCAGGTCGCGCGCGATGCCCGCTCCCCGGTGCGCGGACCGGACGTAGAGCCGCTTGACCTCGCCGGTCTGCCCGCCGCGCCAGGCCAGGCCGACGCAGCCGGCCGGCTGCCCGCCGACGTAGGCGACCAGCAGCGTGCCCGGGTGCCTGTAGACGGCGGCGAGGCTGCCGCACTCGTCTTTCAGCACCCCGGGAAGCTCACTGACCCGCGACGGCGCCGCCCGGCCTGAGGTTTCGGCGATGGTGGCGGCCATGTACTCGAAGACAAGCCCCGAAGCGTCCGCCGCACGGCCCGCGGCGAACGCGCTGACAACCTCGACAGCCGTGCTCATCCCGCCAAAATAAACCAGTTGGCCGTCAGACTGTAACGCGTTACAGTCAGATCCGACGGGCCGAAGCGAATCGGTTACCGCTTTTAACGGAGAGGTCGCGGGTTCGATCCCCGCCCGCCGCTCGCGGCGGTAGCTCAGTGGCAGAGCACTTATTCCGGTTCGCGCACCACGTCCGTCACCTGCTAGCCGTGCGGCATGCGGGCCGGAGGCCATCGGTTACCCACCCTGACACGATGGATGTTTCCCCGGTGGCTGAAACACGCCCGCAGCCGTACGGCGGAATCGAGACTCCCATGCCAGATCCCCTCTCCCTCATCTCTACTCGCGCCACCCCGCAGGACCGGCCGGCCGATGACCGCCAGGTCCCGAACAGCGCGGGCGGATACACCTTCACCATCACCGCGGCGGCGCGGCTGCACCGCTTCCTGACCCTCGGCACCGACGGCGGTACCTACTACACGTCCGAGCGTGAGATCACCGCGAAGAACGCGGCGATCGTGCTGGGGATGGCCCGCGAGGACGCGGCGGCGCTGACCGCCGCCATCGTCGAAGTCTCCCGGGCTGGCCGGGCGCCGCGGAACAACCCGGCGCTGTTCGCGCTCGCCGCCGCGGCCTCGCTCGGCGACGACGACGGCCGTCGCGCGGCCCTGGCCGCGCTGCCGCTTGTCGCCCGTACCGGTACTCACCTGTTCCTGTTCGGCCGGTACGTACAGCAGTTCCGCGGCTGGGGCCGCGGCCTGCGCCGCGCGGTCGGCGGCTGGTACCTGGCCAAGGACCCCGGCGAGCTCGCCTACCAGGTGCTGAAGTACCGGCAGCGGGAAGGCTGGGCGCACCGCGACATGCTCCGCCTCGCCCACCCGGCCGGCACCGGGGCGCATCGCGCGCTGTTCGACTGGATCTGCGGCCGCGAGGCCGACCTGGCCGAAGTGCCGCTCGTGCGGGCGTACGTCGCCGCGCAGGCCGCCACCACGGTGGCCGCCTGGGTGGCCCTGATCGGCGAGCACCCGTCGCTGTCGTGGGAGATGCTGCCCAACGCGGCACTAGCCGAGCCGGACGTGTGGCGTGCCCTGCTGGCCGGCGGGCTGCCGCAGACGGCGCTCATGCGCCAGCTGCCGCGGCTTACCCGGCTCGGCGTGGTCGGGCCCGCGGACCTGGCCACGACCAAGACGGTCGCGGACCGCCTCGCGGACCGCGACCGGCTGGTCAAGGCGCGCGTGCACCCGGTCAGCGTGCTTCTCGCCCTGCGCACGTACGCGTCGGGGCACGGGGCGCGCGGCGGCGGCGAGTGGACTCCCGCATCGGCGATCACCGACGCGCTAGACGCGGCGTTCTACGCCGCGTTCGCGGCCGTCGCGCCCGCGGGCAAGCGCACCATGCTCGCCCTCGACGTGTCGGGCTCCATGACGCAGGCCGTGTCCGGGCTGCCGCTGACCTGCCGCGAGGCGTCGGCGGCGCTCGCGCTGGTCACCGCGTCGACCGAGCCGGACGTGTTCATCGGCGCGTTCACCGCGGGCAACGGCGGCTTCTCGCCGCTGGACATCAGCCCGCGCCAGCGGCTCGACGACGTGATCCGCAAGGTCTCCGGGCTGGCGTTCGGCGGCACCGACTGCGCGCTGCCGATGCTCTGGGCGGCGGAGCACGGCCTGGAGATCGACCACTTCTCCGTATACACGGACAATGAGACGTGGGCGGGCCGGGTGCACCCGCACCAGGCGCTGCGCGCCTACCGGGACAAGACCGGGATCAACGCACGCCAGTCGGTCGTCGGCATGACCGCGACGAACTTCACGATCGCCGATCCCGATGATCCCGGCACGCTCGACGTCTCGGGGTTCGACTCCGCGGTGCCGTCGCTGCTAGCCGACTTCGCCCGCGGCGACATCTGAATGGACATCCGCGCGCAGCAAGCTCGCGAGCATCACCGGGAAGCGGCGGCGCTCGAAGAGCAGGCCGCCAGGCGCCGGGAGCTGCGGGACCGGCTCATCAGGAGGCTGCGCGCGGATGATCCGCGGCGGTGGACTTACCCCGCGCTCGCCGCCGCGGTCGGGTGCAGTCCCGAACTGATCGCGCACATCGTTAAAACGGGCGGGGCCAAAACGGGCGGGGACGGCCCGCGGCGAAAAGGAGACGCATGACTGCGGCCCAGTTGCCTATCGTCGCGGTGGCCAGCGGCAAGGGAGGGGTTGGCAAGACAACGGCGGCGGTGAACCTCGCGCTGGGGTTGAGCGCTCTCGATGTGCGCGTCGGCCTGGTCGACGCCGACCTGTACGGGCCCGACGCCGCGCACATGATGGGACTGCACCGAAGCAAAGATGCCACTCACCTCACCCTCTTCGCCAGAGCGGGAACCGCCGGATCGCGACTTGAGGCCGCCGAACGGCACGGTGTGCAGATCGCTTCCGCAGCTTTCCTGGTCGGCGCGACTCAAGGGCTCGGGCTCCAGGCGTCGCTGGCACAGCTGCTGGTACACCGGCTGATCGCCGACACCAGCTGGAACGAGGTTGACTGCCTGGTCGTGGACCTTCCGCCCGGCACGGCCGACATTCAGCAGTTCGTCTTCGCCCTGGCCAGCCATCCGACATTCGCGCTGCTGGTGGTGACGCCGCAGCTGGTCGCCCACCGCGACGCGCACCGGTTGATCAGCGAGCTCGAACGAGGAAACGCCTCCATTCTGGGCGGCATTGAGAACATGGCCGGTCAGGTCTGCCCCAGCTGCGGCGAGGTCACGCCCCTGTTCAGCGCCGCTCCCGCGGACAAATCGATCTGGACCCGGATTCCGCGGCTCGCCAGCGTGCCGTTCAGCGCCTGCGCCGCGCGGGACGCCGACGACGGGAAGCCCGTCATGGTCACAAGAGCCATCCCTGAGCAGGTCAGCGCTTTTGAGCTGGTTGCCAAGAAGGTGCGGGACGCCTTGCCGTGAAAAGCTAACGGCATGGAATACGCGCATCTTGGGCGGTCCGGGCTGCTGGTGAGCCGGCTCTGCCTCGGCACGATGAACTTCGGGTCGCTGACACCCGCCGACGAGGCCCACACGATCATGGACCACGCGCACGAGCTTGGCGTCAACTTCTTCGACACGGCCAACACCTACGGCCGGGCGCAGAGCCCGCCCGGGCAGGTGGCGAAGAACACGCGGTCGCACGCGGGCTGGACCGAGGAGATTCTCGGCGACTGGTTCGCCAAGGGTGGCGGCCGGCGCGAGCGGACGGTCCTGGCGACAAAGCTCTATGGCGACATGGGGACATGGCCGAACGAGGGCAAGCTGTCCGCGCTGAACATCCGCCAGGCGTGCGACGCCTCGTTGCGCCGGCTGCGCACCGACCACATCGACCTGTACCAGATGCACCACGTGGACCGGGGCACGCCGTGGGACGAGATCTGGCAGGCGATGGAGGTGCTCGTCGCGCAGGGCAAGATCTTGTACGCCGGCTCGTCCAACTTCGCGGGCTGGCACATCGCCAGGGCCTGCGAGACAGCGCGAGCGCGCGGGTTCACCGGCCTGGTCAGCGAGCAGTCGCTGTACAACCTGGTGACCCGGGCGGTCGAGCTCGAGGTGCTGCCCGCCGCGATCGCGTACGGGGTAGGCGTCATCCCGTGGTCGCCGCTGTCCGGTGGCCTGCTCGGCGGCGTGCTCAAGGCCGAGCGGGAGGGGCGCCGCCGCCTCGCCGGCTTGGCGAAGGCGATGGTCGACCAGCACAGGGACCGGATCGAGTCGTATGAGAGCCTGTGCGACAAGCTCGGCGAGGAGCCCGCGAGCGTGGCGCTTGCCTGGCTGCTGCACCAGGACGGGGTGACCGCGCCGATTGTCGGCCCGCGCACGCTCGCCCAGTTCGAGAGCGCGCAGCGGGCGCTGGCGCTCAAGCTTGGCGACGACGTCTTGCGCCAGCTCGACGAGATCTTCCCCGGGTACAAGCCTGCCCCGGAGCATTACGCCTGGTGACCTGCTGCGGGACCGCTCAGGCGATCAGCGGGTCACTAACATCGAGCTGTTCTTCGACCTGGTTTACGTCTTCGCGGTAACGCAGCTTTCGCATTTCCTGCTTGACCACCCGACGGCAGCCGGCGCGCTGCAGGCGGCGGTGCTGCTCGCGGTGTTCTGGCAAGTCTGGGCGTTCACCACCTGGATGACGAACTGGATGGACCCCGAGCGCATCGAGGTCCGCCTGGTGCTCGTCGCGGCGATGCTGATCGGCCTGGCGATGTCGGCCGCGCTGCCCCGCGCGTTCGCCGGCCTTGGCTGGGTGGTGGGCGCCGGCTACGCCGTGCAGCACGTCGGCCGCAGCGCCTTTGAGGTAGCGGTGCTGCGTGGCGCGCTGCGCCGCAACTTCGAGCGGATCCTCGCCTGGTGCTCTGTGAGCGCGGTTTTGGCGCTCACCGGCGGCCTGGTCACCGGCCCGGCCAGGGGGCTGCTGTGGGCGCTCGCGGTCGCCATCGACGTGACCGGCGCGCTCACCGGGTTCGTGACCCCGTGGCTCGGCCGGTCAAGCACGGCGGACTGGACGATCGCGGGCGGTCACTTCGCCGAGCGCTGCCAGGCGTTCATCCTGATCGCGCTCGGCGAGTCGATCGTCATCATCGGCGCCACCCTGTCCGGCATCGCGCACATCACCGCGACCGAGGTCGCCGCCTTCCTGGTCGCGTTCGCGGGATCTGTCGCGCTGTGGTGGGTGTATTTCGACCGTTCAGCGGGCGCGAGCGCGCGGGTCATCGCGGCGTCCGACGACCCGGGCCGGCTGGGCAGGTCCGCCTTCACCCTCATCCACCCGGTGATGGTGGCGGGCATCATCGTCGCCGCCGCGGCCGACGACAAGATCCTGCTGTCCCCGTCGTCGACCGCGACCGCCCCGTCGGCCTGGATGATCCTCGGCGGCCCGGCGCTGTTCCTAGCCGGGCACGCCACGTTCAAGGCCCTGGTGTGGCGCGTCGTCCCGTGGACGCGGCTGGCCGGCGTCGCCGCGCTGGCCCTGCTGGCGCTGGCGGTCCCCGTGCTCGCCGAGATCGCGCTGGCCGCGTGCGCGGCGGCGGTGGTCGCCGGCGTCGCCGCGTGGGACCGCCGGCCGCATGCCTAAGCTTGCCCCGTGGTGGAGCGTTCCGCGCAGGGCGAGGCAGAGGTGGACCGCATCCGGCGGCTGTATGACCACGCGGCCGGGTCCTATGAACAGCTCGCCGTGTACCAGGCCCACTACTGGGACCGTGCCCGGGACTGGCTGGGGACAATGACCCGCGACGGCTTCACCGTCCTCGACGTCGGCTGCGGGCCTGGCCACCTCACCGCCGGCCTGCCGGCGTCGGCACACGTCATCGGCTGTGACGTGTCACCTGAGATGATCCGCCGGGCAGCGATCGCCAGGCCCGCCGGCAGATGGGTGGTCCACGACTACCACCAGCCCTTCCCGGCACAATGGCCGCTTGCCGACCTGACCGTCGCCCTGGGATGCCTTGAGTTCTGCTCGGACCTCACCCAGGTGGCGCGCAACCTCGCCGCCGCGACCAAGCCCGACGGCCGTCTCCTGCTGACGGTGCCGAAGCAAGCACCGGAATCGCCACGGCAGGTGATCATGGTCAGCCCGTTGCAGATCCCCGTGCGGTTGCGGCAGGACGCCGAGGTCCAGGCGGCACTTGGCGCCGCTGGCCTGAAGGTGATCGCTCACGAGGCCGGCCCCGGGTTCACCTCCCCGGAGATCGGCGCTGTCGACTACGGCTACTGGGAACTGAAGGTGGCGTCGCCGCCCCCCGCCTAGGACTGGCAGTGGATCTCCGCGCCAGGCGACGCGATCCAGAACTGCGCGATCGGGGTCTTCTTCAGGTGAAGCATGGCTGCCGGGAGGCCGGCGGCAGGACTGGGCGGGATCGGGAGGTGTCCCAGCTTGAGCAGCGCATCCGGCTTCGGGAAGTGGATCCACAGCAATTTGCGCAGCGGGATCGCGCCCGGGTGAATCTCGAACGTGACGCCCCTCGGCAGCATCTTAAGCTTCACGACGCCCGGCGGTGCCCCGTGTAGCAAGCACGCGGCCCCCGGCTTGCCCGGTCCCGCGTCGAGCAGGACGCGCACACCGAGCCTGGCGAGCTTGGCCTGCAGCGCCGCCAGGTCACGGGGCTCGCGGACGGTCACGCCGATCGACCCGTCGGGGTGCGGTGTCACCGTCCACGCCGCGAGCGTGGCCGGCTGCGCGGCGGGAGGGTTCGAAGTGGCGAGCGCGGAGGCGGACAGGCCCGCGCCGAGGGAGACGGCGAGCGCGCTCGCGGCCAGGGCCTGGCCGTGCCGGCGACGCCGGAGCGAGCCGCCTCGCGCCATGACCGTCGTCGCGGGGGTTTGCATGCGGACGGGCGCGAAACTGTCCCGGACCGCGCTCATCAGGTCGTTGTCGTTCATTGCCGTGACTCCTCACGGATCGCAGGGGAGAACTGTTCGCGCAGCGTGGCGATCGCCCGCGCCAGGTGAGCGGTGACGGTGCCAGGCGCGATGCCGAGCGTGTCGGCGGTCTGCGCGGTGTCGAGGTCGAGGAACAGGCGCAGCGCGACGACCTGGCGCTGCCGGTCGGGCAGTCGCAGCAGCACCGCCATAAGCTCCCGGTCGACGGCGCCGTCCAGGCCACCGTCGCCTGCCGCTTCCCGCGCCGCCTCGGGCAGCGCCGCCGCAGGCAACGGCACCTCCCTGCGGCGGCGGCGCCACCAGGAAATCCCGGTGTTGAGCGCGGTCCGCACCACCCACGCCCGCGGCGCGGGGTGGCGGCTGACCGTCCGCCACCGCGCCCAGGCGCGGGCGAACGCCTCGGCGACTAGATCCTCGGCCGCCTGCCTGTCGCCGACGCTGGCGTAGACGGCGCGCAGGCAGTCGTCCCTGGCCGCCTCGTAGAACTCGGCGAAGCCCGCTGAATCGTGGTCCACGTCCTGTTAACGCACGAGCGAAGCGAGACGCTTACGTGCCAGCGCTAGCTACGAGGTCAGCCCTAGCCGGTGCTCGGCGGTGATCCAGTTCGACGCGATGGCGTTCTGCGCGGCCGCCAGCTTGACCTTCCCTGCGCAGACCGCGCGCTTGAGCGCGTTCTCGACCTTGTCCTTGGGGTTCGGGATCTTCCCGACCTCGGGCCACAGGTTGGTGATGTCGTTGCTGCCGCCAAGCTCGAGCGGCACGAGGTGGTCAAGCTCGCTGACAGTGCTGGCCTTGATGTGGTACGCGGGATAGGCGACGTGGTACTTCGCGTAGTTGGTCTGCGACTCCGGCGGGCGGACCGTCGCGGTCCAGCCGCTCTTGCAGATGGTGGACTTGATGTTCTTCTGTGTTTCCGCCGGGTCGACGCTGCCGGGGGTGCACGCCGGGTCGGGCAGCTTGCCGCCGTCCTTCGCGTGGCAGGACGTGATGTGAATCGAGTAGGTCACATGGCGCGGGTCGTGGATGCGCTTGAGCGCCGCGGTGCTCGCCTGCGCGAACGGCGACTGCGCGACGCACATGACGATGACGGATACGAGCGCGGTCACGAACGTGAGCGCGCGGACCTTGTTCCTGATCGGCTCTACTCTTCCTCTTCGGTGTCCATGACGACGCTGATGCTGTCGTTGGCCAGCAGGAATGAGATGTCCTCAAGGCTCTTGGCGATGGAGAACAGCAGGTAAGGCACCGCCGCCTGGGCGTCCCCGCTGAGCATGCCTGCCGCGAGGCGCAGCTGCGCGCTGTAGTCGCCGCCGATGTCTTCCTGGAGCTCGTCCAGCAGGCCCTCGTCGTCCATGTCCCGTGCCTCCGCTAGTACCGACTCGTCCAATCTAGGCTGGCTTCGGCATCCTAGTGCAGTGACGCATGTCATGTGTGGGGGGTAGTCCGCCAGGCGGACGTTAGGCGTCCGCTGACGCCGTCCTGGCTGCCAGTTTCGTCCCGTGCGTCACAGTCATCTCTCCGGCAGCACTGCCGTTCCCCGCGGCCCGTCACCACGGATCGCACAAGCACCATCCATCGTCTTTGCACACTTTTCGCATGGACATATCACCGTATAACGGACCAAAAACTAGTTGAAAAGTGTGCACAGTTGACGGTCAGCCAATTCAGAGCTCACACAGACGGGGTGGATACGCGGCCTGCGGCGGTTAGCGACTCGTTAGCGGCTCGCGCTTAGCGTCCAGACATCTGCAGGACACCACTTTTCGAAGGAGCATCATGAGCAAACAACAGCAGTTCGCCGCTGCGACCTCAGGGTTCCAATATCCGGTCGTCCAGGTTGGCGTGGCCGGGAACGTCACCGTCTACTACGACCCTGATCTCGGCTCGGAGGGTGAAGGACTGGCCAGAAATTTCCTTAGCCTGGTGACCGCTCCATACCAGGACATGGAAACGTACTTCGGGATCACCGGAGGCCTGGTCTCAGTCGTCATCGCTCCGTTGAAGGGATTTACCGATGGAAATGGGGGCGGCCACCATAAGGGCGGCTTCGGTGTGCTCTACATCGACGCCACCTTCACCAGCCCAGTAGACCCGCTGGGGGTCGAGGTCGCCCTCTACGTGTCTGAGCTGTCCGAACAGTTCATGGTGGAACAGAACCTCGGCTGGAAGGCTAACGGCAGCAACGGCGAAGGCCTGTCGAAGTTTCTCGCCTCAGAGCAGAGACTGCCCGGGCCGTTCCCCAGACCGCTCGTCTCCGGCCCGTCCTGGGCCAATGCCGGCTTTCCCGACTGGGTCAGCACGACCGAGCCGAACGACAAGAACTTGGTCTCGGCTGGCTGTGCCGTCGTCTACCTGCACTGGATGAACCTGCTCGGCTTCGACGACGCCCAGCTCGTTCTTGCCGGGGGGTCAACGCTGGCCGCCAACTACGAGAAGCTGACCGGCAAGACCACCGCCTACACCGATCTCCGTGCGGCGTTGAAAGGCCTGACGGTGACCTCGGATAACCCATTCACCCCGGTCCCCGCCGCCGGTAAGTGGCATCACAAGGATCTCACCGCGGCCGCCGGCGCGCCGCCCCTGTCCACCTTCGCCAACCAGCCCTACGGCTATCTGTTCCCCGCTCACGGCACCCAGCACGTGATCTACGAGGGCGATGACGGCCACGTCCACGAACTGTGGCAGAACACCCAGGGCTGGCATCACGACGACCTCATCGCAGCGGCCCGCGCACCGCAGGCTAATGGCAACGCGACCGGCTACGTCTTCGTCGCCGAGGACACTCAGCACGTGGTCTACGTGGGACGTGATTGCCACGTCCACGAGCTGCTTGGCGACACCGACGGCTGGCACCACAACGACCTGACCACCCTGAGCGGCGACACCGCCAACGCGCTGGCCAACCCCAGGCCCCACGGCTACATGACCGCCGCCAAGGGCATCCAGCACGTGGTCTGGCGCGGCAGCGACGAGCACATCCACGAACTGTGGCACGACTCCAACGGCTGGCACCAGCGTGACCTCAGCGCCGCCACAAGCGCGCCGGCAGCCACCGGCGATCCCCACGCCTACACCTTCGTGGCCCGGGGCAGCCAGCACATCGTCTACCGAGCCGACGACAAGCGCATCCACGAACTGCGGTACGACTCCAGCGGCTGGCAGCACACCGACCTCAGCGCTGCCACCAGCGCACCAGCAGCTCTCGGTGACCCGTGTGGCTACGAGTTCGCCAACCAGCGAACCCGGCATGTGCTCTACGCGGGCACCGACCAGCACATCCACGAACTGTGGTGGGATGCCACCTTCGGCTGGCACCACAGCGACCTCAGCGCCGCCACCGGCGCACCGGCGACCGCCGGTAACTCACCCAAGCCGAACGGCTACGTCTTCGTGGCCGAGGGCACTCAGCACGTGGTCTACAGAGGCAGCGACCAGCACATCCACGAACTGCGGTGGGATACCCACGGCTGGCGCCACACTGACCTAACCGCCGCCACCGGCGCACCAGAGTCAGCCGACCTCTGCGACCCCCACGGCTACACGTTCCCCGCCAAGGGCACCCAGCACGTGGTCTACCTCGGAAGCGACGGCCACATCCACGAACTGTGGTGGGGATAGCCAAAACGTGCCGGGCCCGGCGGAAGGCCGGGCCCGGCACGCTTGCGATATGCGAGTTAGGACGCGAAGTCGAGCAGCGGCTGTGCCCGGGACGGGTGCCGGAGCTTGGACAGCGACTGCTTCTCAAGCTGCCGGATCCGCTCGCGGGTCAGCCCGAGCGCGCGGCCGATCTCGTCCAGCGTGTGCGGGTTGCCGTCGTACAGCCCGAACCGCATGGCCATGATCGTCGCCTCGCGCGGCGTCAGCGCGTCGAGCGCGGAACGCAGCTGCTCGGCCATCAGCTGGCGGTCCACCAGCTCGGAGGCCTCGGGAGCGTCCACGTCCTCGATCAGGTCGCCGATCGAGGTCTCGCCGTCCTCGCCGATCGTCGAGTCGAGCGAGATCGGCTGACGCGAGGTGCGCAGCAGCTCCTCGATCTGGTCCGGGGTCCGGTCCAGCTCGACGGCCAGCTCCTCCGGGGTTGGCTCACGGCCGAGACGCTGATGCATGTCGCGCTCCACGCGGGACAGCTTGGACAGCATCTCGAGCACGTGCACCGGAAGCCGGATGGTGCGGGCCGAGTCGGCGAAGCCGCGCTGGATGGCCTGCCTGATCCACCACATGGCGTAGGTGGAGAACTTGTAGCCCTTGGTGTAGTCGAACTTCTCGACCGCGCGGATCAGGCCCAGGTTCCCT
>Ga0126381_100001869_pt1 | contig 22595 bp, 13 predicted proteins | sample PanSoiMetPlot_28_FD_96465 | JGI IMG/M metagenome (GOLD analysis project Ga0126381, IMG submission 96465) | Tropical forest soil microbial communities from Panama - MetaG Plot_28 | ecosystem: Environmental > Terrestrial > Soil > Tropical forest > Bulk soil | place: Panama | collected 2016-02-17 | reverse complement strand
ACCTTCGACAGGGGTCGGGTAGGGAACCTGGCTGCCATTGCGCCACCAGAGACCCACAGGGAAAAGCTGTGTCTCGCGCTGCAAGTTGTACCGTACAAACAGCTTCGTATTGTCGCTGATATTGAGGTCGCCTCGAGAAACCCACTGGGTGTTGTTCTGATTGAAGATCTCTGACTGCACGTAGTTGTAACCACCCGTGGCATTTGGATCCGCATTGGGGGCTGGATAGAGCTTCATCAACGCCTGCATGTTGGGATCGATCATGGAGGCGGGAATCTGCCCGCCGGGAAATAGCGACTGATTCACCTGCCCTGGCGCCTTGCCGGATGCGGTTATGTTCCCTAACTTAGCTACCTCTGCCGGAGAAAAATCGCCGCTGAGCATTCCAGGCGTCGGGACGGTCGCCCGCAACAAACCGGTATCGAGAACCTGATAGAAATACTCGTACCCAGTGAAGAAGAACAACTTGTCGCGGTTGTGGTTAAAGTTCGTTTTTGGTATCAGGACGGGACCGCCGATGCTACCGCCCGGGTAGTAGTATTCGTTGTGCGGCTGGCTCTGACCAGAAGCGTTAAATAATGCGTCGTTCGAATTCAAGGTGTAATTTCTGGCGGAGAAGAAGGCGTTGCCGTGAAACTGCGTGCCGCCGGACTTGGTCACCGTCGTGATGACCATCGGGCCCTTCTGCTCCTCCGCGCTGAAGTTTGAGGCTAAAACTCTGAATTCTTGGATGAAGTCGGAATTGGGATTAACCGGCGTGTCGCAGTTGCAGCCCGGATCGGAAACGTGGGCTCCATCGGCCACGATGTCCAGAGTGTTGCCCGGGAGGCCGTTGTAGGAAAACGCGTTGTTCAGCGGACTCTGACTGCCGGCGTCGCCATTAGCGTTGATACCGATGACCTGCCCGTTGTAGTTGGCTTTGTTCGACGTGCCGTTCTGATTGCCGAATCCGGGCATGATCTTGATGTACTCGGCGGCGTTGCTGCCAACCTGCACATAGTTCTCAAGTTCCTTGGTCGTCAGGATGTCTGACTTTACGCCGGAATCGACCGGAGCAATGACATCGGCCGCCCCCGTCACCTCGACTGTCTGATTCGTACTTCCAACCTGTAAAGAAACGTTGACGTTACGCTTTTCGCCGCCGCCCATTGCGATGCCGGTCGACTTGGAAGTTTGAAAACCGGGCGCCTCAACCGTCAGGTTGTACGTACCGACGGGAACGGAGGCGAAGCTGTAATAGCCATCGCTGGTTGTAATTGTGTTGCGCTCAGAGCCTGAAGCAGCATCCGTAAGAACAACTTTCGCATTAGCCACTACGGCACCCGATGGGTCCGCCACCACACCTGTGAGGGTTGCAAAAATCGCTTGAGCGCTCAGCGAGATGACGCCCAGAATGGCTAAGACGAGGCCAGCTAGAACTATCCTGGTTGATTTCGACATGGAGAACCTTTCGACACCTGAATCGGAATGCTCCAAGTGTAGGGGCAAGCAAAATGGTGGATCAAGGCCTCCGCTGTTAGTAGGAGTTAGCGTCTCCGTTAACACAAGAAAGGCTTGTGTTTTCAATCGCGTTAACGAATTGAATCTCGCCGTTACATCCGTCCAGAAGTACCGGGACCAGAGCTCAAGCGTGGGTCGCCCCCCTTTGTTATACTTTTATCCACACCCCCATGGACGCGTTTACGCCTTCACGGGAGGAACAGACCGAAGTAGTGGCTGTCCTCCAGTCGGGCATTTTTCAGCGCGCTCCGCTGTTGGAGAATTTCTTTCGCTATATCTGCGATCAGTATTTCGACGGCCAGAGCGATCGCATAAAGGAGTACAGCATCGCCGTTGAGGCGCTTGGCCGACCTGCCGCCTTCGACCCTAAGAAGGACTCCATTGTTCGCGTAGAGGCTCACCGGCTACGAAAACGGCTCCAGGATTATTACCAGGGCCCGGGGGCGGGTCATGCGATTCACATTGTCATTCCCAACGGACAATATGCGCCACAATTTGTCGCCTGCGAAACAACGGAGGGTTTCGAGCAAGTTGAGATGCTCAGTCCCCAAGCCGACATCCAGGAACCACCCGAGGCCATCGAGACTCCGGCTCACCACAGGGAAAGACCACGCTGGCTCCTCATCGCAGGAGCACTGCTTGCAGGTATATTGCTCGTCGTGGCCGGCAGGTGGCTTTCCCATCGCACATCGACACAACAAGCGCCGATCGAACGGTGGACAGGCACGGCTTCGGGACCCGCGTCAATGGAATTCCGCATGCTGGCCGGCTATCATGGATCCCCCCTTACTGACGCGAACGGATTGACCTGGAATCCTGACAGCTATTACACCGGTGGAAAATCGATTGTGGTTCCAGCTGACCGTTTCATTCAGGGCCAGCCCAATGCCGGTTGGCTGCGCGCCCAGCGATCGGGGACCTTCCAGTACAATATTCCGCTCCGACAGGGGACCTACGAGCTGCACCTCTATTTTGCCGAGACCGAGTATGGCGGGGGAAATCCCGGCGGCGGTAGCGACGGCACTCGCATGTTTCGTGTGAATATCAACGGAACGCAACGCATCAGTTACCTGGACCCTCTGGCAGAGGCGGGCGGCCCAAACCGTTTACATGGGCGAGTCATCAAAGATGTTTCGCCGGCCAGCGATGGCAAATTGCACCTTAGCTTTGAGCCCTTAACTGCTCCGGCATTCCTGAATGCGCTCGAGCTCCTCTCCAGCCTGCCTGGCCGGACCCGCCCCGTACGCATTGTGACTCAGCCGAGCCCGGTGACGGATGCGGAAGGCCATGTATGGTCCGCTGATCAGTATTTCGTTGGTGGAACTCAAGTCTTCCGGAAAGACAGCGTTTCGAACCTTCGCGGCAAGGTCCTCTATCAAGGCGAGCGTTATGGCAACTTCGCCTATCGTATCCCGCTTGCCTCGGGGAAATACCGCGTCACTCTGCATTTTGCAGAGACCTGGTTTGGAACGGCGGAATCACACGAGCCAGCAGCAGGGGGCCGGTTGTTCAATGTGTTCGCGAACGGAGTGGTGCTCTTGCGAGGCTTCGAAGTGGTGAAGGCGGCAGGGGGCATTTACAAGGGCGTCGAGGAAGTATTTGACAACCTGGAGCCAAATGCACAGGGCGTACTCGTGCTGGAATTTGTCCCGCTCAAGAACTATGCGGAGGTGAATGCCATCGAAATTGTGGAGACGGACTGAAGGCCCCACAGCCGGTCAGGCAACCGGCTTACTGGCAGGACTTCCGGTCCCACAACAAACTGCCCCTACGTCTTTCTCAGCGCACGGCAATGTGAAGTAGAAACGAGATCCTTTTCCGACAGCGGATATCACTGAGATCGTGCCTCCGTGACGCTCAACGATACGTCTTGAAATTGCGAGGCCCATCCCCACACCGCCCTGTGAGCCGCGTTCCAACTGCTTGAACATGCCGAAGATGTGAAGATGATACATCGAGTCAATTCCGATTCCGTTATCCTCACAGCAAAATTTCCACATCCCATCGTCCTCGTTGGCGGAGATATGAATATGAGGCGGCACTTCGTCCCGGCGATATTTGATCGCATTGCCGACCAGATTTTGAAATAGCTGAATCAGCTGCTGCCTGCTGCCAAGCACACGGGGCAACTCATCGTGCGTAATAGTCGCACGTGTTTGTTCGATCGTGGCCTGGAGATTCTGAACGACGACGCCCAAAACCTCATCCGACTCGATGGCTTCGCTTTGATGATCCTCCGCGCTGACCAGCCGCGAGTATTCCAGAATGCCTGCGATGAGTTGCCGCATGCGCGCGGAAGCATCCACCAAGTAGCTCAGAAATTCTTGCCCTTCGTGCGAAAGGGTATTTTGGTGCCGTTCTCGCAACAGTTCCGAAAAAGTTGAGATTGTCCGAAGCGGTTCCTGCAAATCGTGGCTGGCGGCATAGGCGAACTGCTCCAAGTCCTCGTTGGAACGTTTCAGCGTCGAATAATAATCGTTCAGTTTCCGTGCGGCAATCGCGAAAGCGTTGCTCACGTCACCAAGTTCATCTTTGGCGCCGATCCGAAGCGTAACGTTGAAATCTCCGGCTGCAAATTGATGAGCCGCGGCTTTCAGTTGAGAAAGTGGCGCAACAATGCTCCGAGTAACGTACAGACCTAATGCCACCGCGATGGCTAGCGACGTAAGCATCGTGAGGGCCAAGATGATCTGAGCACGCCGCTGGCCCGCTTCAATTTCTTTAAGAGACCGGTCGCGCTGCTCCGTGACATCGGCATTGACATGCTCTACCATTTCCCGCACGCCGCTGAGGATTTCGTCCACTTGGTTGTCGAGCCGCAGGCGGACCGCAGTCCAATCATTGACTTCGGTGAGGCGCTGCATAGCGTCAAACTGATCTCCAATCGCGTCCCGAAGAGCGCCTAGCGTTCCGGGAATGGGTGTTCCGGTCTCGCGAAAATATAGCAACGCCTGGTCGATATCATCGGAGAGCTCCTTACGCAGCCGGCGGGCACTGGGAGAAAAGGCGGAGGCATCACGAAGTCTCGAGAGATCATCGAGCCGGCGTCGAATGGCTCCTACGTCTGCCCGAACGCGATAGACGGCCAACACCTTGTCGTCCACGGCGGTCAGGGTTCTGGTTTCTTCCAGAATGTTATGGAACTGCCAGCTAGCGATTGCGGCACCGCACGCAATAATGAACGCCACGCTGCCGAATGCGAGCGCGAGTCTTCGGCCTATGCTCACCTGGACTCCTGCGCGCTGTTACCAAATTGCTGCGGACGGTCGGCAAATCCGGTCAGGTGAACAAGATCAGCCTGAATTGCGGATGCTCCTTCGGCCGGCGTAACGTTTCCAGTCAGGATCATGTGAACACCATGCGCGTAGGCTCGCGATACACGACCGTAGCGGGCACCCGCCAGAGAAGCCGGACGGCGGATGATAACGTCCGGCATCTCGCTTGAGATTGACGCAAAGAAGGGGATGGCGTGGAGCACGGCCCGATCGCGAGAGAGAGACCGTGAGGGCGGCAGGAAGCCGCCATTGACCGCTCGCTCGGTCTGCACTTGCCGGCTCAGCATGTATCTGAGGAATTCGATTGCCTCGTTCCGATGGCGGGTCCGCTTGGAGATTCCGAGGTACCACCCGCCGAGAACGCTCGCGCGGCGTGCAGGGCCGGCAGGTACGGGCGCTACGGAAAACTTGCCGCTAACTTCCGCGGAACCTTTGGCCAACGGGTAAACGTAGCCCCAGCTCCGCAGAAAGGCTGCCCGGCCGCTCTGCCAGATGTTCCTGGAATCTTCCTCGATGTACGCGACGACGCCAGGCGGAGAAATCGTCCCCACCCAACCCGCGGCTCTCGAGAATGCCCGGATAGCGGCCGGATTGTTGACGTTCACTGCGTGGTCTTGTTCGAGCGGATTCCCGCCACCGTGTGAGGATTGCCACTCCAACGCATTACAGGTCAGTCCTTCGTAATCCGCGCCTTGCCACACATAGCCCCAAAAGTCCGGGCGCCCTCTGAGACGCTCGCCGCGTTGAATACGAGACGCTTCCGTCTCCAACTCACTCCAAGTGTGCGGAGGCCTCGAAAATCCATATTTTTTCAGCAGGTCCGAGCGGTAGTACAGCATGCCGTATTCCATCAGTAGTGGAGCTGCGATGATGCGGCCGTCGATCGTGGCATTTTCGACAACTGCGGGCTGTTCATCGGATAACTCCTTGGCCAGGACATCCTTCAGGTCAAGCATGTAGCTGGCCACGATCGCGGGCCATGTAGTGTCTACCTGGAAGACATCGACAGCGCTGGACCCATGTTCCAGAAGGATCAGTTCCTGGGTCAATTGCTGAGAAGCCGATTCCGGTACCGGAACAAACCGAACGGGGATACCTGTCTTGCGTGTGAACTCGTCCACGATCCGCCTGTCGAGCCGGTGAGCGTTCCCGGCCATCCACATGAGCACGACCAGCGGACCTCGCTGTTGCGTTTCCCGGCGCGGGCTCGAACAGCCCACCAGGCCTGCCAGCCATACCACCAGCAAGGCCATGCATAAACTAGAAACCATGAATCGTCGCCAATTCATCCAGCTTACGGGTGCCGCTGCCACCGCCGCCAGTGCACGGGCATATGCCGGCGCCTTCGATGATCAAAAGCGCAGGCGCGTGGGCCTGATCGGCTGCGGGTGGTACGGAAAGATCGATCTCTTGCGGTTGATCCAGGTCTCGCCAGTCGAAGTAGTGTCGCTGTGCGATGTCGATCGAAACATGCTCGCAGGAGCAGCCAGCATCGTTTCGAGCCGCCAGATTTCGAAGAAGACTCCACGTACATATCGGGACTACCGCCAGATGCTCCAGGCCAAAGACCTGGATATCGTTCTAATAGCGACGCCCGATCACTGGCATGCACTAACGATGATCGAGGCTGTGAAGTCGGGCGTCGATGTGTATGTACAAAAGCCGATCAGCGTCGATGTTAACGAAGGCAAGGCCATGCTTGGGGCTGCCCGGAAACATGACCGCGTCGTGCAAGTTGGATTGCAGCGTCGCAGTACTCCTCATCTGGTTGAAGCAAAAAACGAATTCATCGCCACGGGAAAGCTTGGAAAGATCGCACTGGTGGAAATCTATTGCTACTATCACATGCGCGCGACCGAAAATCCTCCCGACACGACACCCCCGCCGAACCTTGATTACGAAATGTGGACCGGGCCAGCGCCCATGCGTCCCTACAACGCACTTGTTCACCCACGGAGCTGGCGCGCGTTCATGGAGTACGGCAACGGGATCGTTGGCGATATGTGCGTGCACATGTTCGATATGACGCGCTGGATGCTCGGGCTGGGATGGCCGACGCGAATCTCTTCAACCGGCGGAATTTTTGTCGACAAAGCGAGCAAAGCGGATATCACCGATACACAGAGCGTCACGTTCGACTTCCCAGACCTGCGCGTCGTATGGGAGCACCGTAGTTGGGGAGAATCAGCCGATCCGAAATATCCATGGGGAGCGACCTTCTACGGCGATAAGGGCACATTGAAGGCCAGCGTGTACGGTTACGACTTTACCCCTGTTAGTGGCGGAAGGCCCATACACCGTGACGTCACGTATGAACTGGAACAGTATCCCGAGGACAAGACCGAAAAAGATCTCGAGCGGCATGTAGCGCCGGCTGTCCGCTATCACATGAAGAACTTTTTGCATGCGATTGATACCCGGACCAAACCGGTTTCGGATATTGAGCAGGGATACATTTCCACGGCGTCCTGCATCCTGGCGAACAACTCGATGCGGCTTGGACGTACTCTTACCTGGGATTCACAGCAGCAGCGCGTTGTGGATGACAACGAAGCGAACGGGTTGTTAAACAGGCCGTATCGCCGGCCCTGGGCGCATCCATCCGCACAAAGCGTCTGAAGCTACTGCTGCAGGGCTGCATCCGCGTACTTTCGCCAGATCGCTGGATCGGAAAGCATTTGGATGAAGATCCCGCCGACAACGGACCGCGCCTGGAAGCCTTGCTGCTTAGCTGTCTTGGTGTCGTACCAATCGGTTAACGGAACCCGGCTCGGAGTTTCGTTCGCAAATCGGTATCCCGGCTCAAAAAACAGCTGAAAACGCTTTTGCGAACCACCTAAGCTCGCCGTCCAAGCAAGCCAATCGAGCTTCGTGTAATCGGCGCGGTTATCAAGCGGCAGGCCGTACGGTTTGAAGTGCTTTTCGTAAAACGAAAGTTCCTTTTCGGCGATATTCGCCGGAAAAAGATTCAGTCCAAGCAATTTGTCCCAGACCAGGTTGTATTTCTGACTCCAGGTGCCAGGACGGTCGAATGCTAGCCGGAAATGGCCGTCGTCACGAGACTTGTCAACCCACAGCCGCGCATCATCTCGCGCGAGCGCAAGATATTGTTGGGCCACGTCACTGTGCCCGAGCGTACCGGCCAATTTGCCGTAGGCTCCCAAGGCGAGGATCGCTTTAATGGAAAGGTTCGCATTGTGCGCCAGGTGACCGGCAAAATCGTCGGTACTCAACTGATTCTCCGGATCGAAGCCTTTCGCCCTCAGATATTCCGCCCACTTCGTGAGCACAGGCCAATACCGCTGAGCGAATTCGGCATTGCCCTCCACCTGCGCGATGCCCGCCGTCATCAGCAGCATGTTGCCGCTCTCCTCCACCGGCATCTGGTCTTCCTCAGAACTCTCGCGGCCTCCATATTGCTGACCATCAGCCAGCGGGTACCTGCCCAGGTCGTGCGGCGCGAATGGGAAACGCCACCGCGGGAGGCTAGCGTAGTCGAAGATGGGCTTGAGCTGTGCTTCGAGCAGATGCGGGTTGAACAGGAGAAAGAACGGCGAGCTCGGATAGGTCACGTCGACGGTATCCACAGATCCGTTGCTGAAGTTTTCCTTGGAAAAGAAGAGCGGCGCTCCGTCGATGTCGGCGGTCAGCTTGTGCGCTGCCAGTGTCTGTGGATAGGCGAGTGCACAGAGCCGCGCGTAGTCCTCACCCCCTACGCTGCGCAAATCCTCCATGAGGCTCTGGTCGAAATCCTGCGCGCGCCCGTCGAGCGTTTTGTACTCATCGAGCGCCGAACGAAGGAGCCCGGCAACCTCCTGCTGGTTCCGGCGCCAGTACGGACGCAGCTTACGCCCGAAGTACTCAATCGAATAAATATCATCGTAGGCCATCACCAGAAACCGGGAAACGGGGGCAGGGCCGACGCCGCCAACGTCGAAGGAGTATGCCAGAACCGGCACCGATTCTTCGTACGGCTCACTTGAATCCAATCGGTCCGACCCCGAGAGGCTGCCCGCTGCGGCAAACTCGTGCATCGTCTGACGACGTGTAAAGCCCGCCTCGGCGTTTGAGGTTCCGGGCGGCGCGGCCAAGTATAAGTAACCCCAATCGATACGCAGGTCGTCGCCCGACTTCTGGAGCACAGGCTGCTGCTCGGTGCCCATACGCAGAATTTGGAGGTCTCCCAGGTGAAAACGGGCCCATGACACGCGTTGCTGGGGGATATCCACGGCAATGTCCGAACCAGCGTCGAAATACAGTTGCACCTTGTGGCTGCTGCCGTCCACGGACTGCGCGCGCCAGTTCAGGTAGGTCGCCGGGCGCGAGAGAATATCCAAATTAGTAGCAAATGCTGGTGTGAGGAAGGTAAGGGTAAGCCGAATGCCCGCGTCTTCGAAATCATAGATCGTATGGGTAGGAAGAACTTCTACGCGCGACTGCTGCAAAGCAGGAGAGTGCCGGGGCTCTGTGCCCATGATCCGGTAGGTCTTGCCATCGACGCGCACCAGGCTAGATAAGGACTGCACGGTTCCGGTCCAGTGCTTTGTTGGCGCATCGGTCAGACGATCGGCCATCGACCAGATACTGAAGTAGGGATCATGCGTGACGAGCGGAACCGCGGGCGGCCGGAAATCCGCGGCCGAGACTCGAACGGCAAGCATTACGAGCCAGGCCGCGCCCAATCGTTTCCCCAATTTGGTCATGGCTGAGAACTGCGCCTGTACCCGTGTATTGCCGATCGCTTAGCACCAGCCTTGTGGGCCTCATCACTCATAGGGTGCACGCCACTCGCATCGATCCAACGGTTATAGAAATTGAACAGCGCGCAGACGGTAATGGCATAGTAAATCGCTTCATCCGAGTATCCGGCCTGATGAAGAAGGTCGATATCCGCAGGACCGATCGAAACCGACTCGCCATTCACCTTCCGCACGAACCGGAAAAGCGCCTTTTCCGAAGCGGGAAGCCGGCAGGTTTCGATATCGGCAAGCACTCCAGCAACCAGCTCCTCGTCCTTCAACAGTTCCGCCGCGACCGCGGCGTGCGCCTTTGTTCAAAACGGGCACTGGTTGAGGCTCGAAGTGTACGCAGCAATCAGCTCGCGAATTCCCGGGGAAAGCGGCGCGGATTCCCGCATAATTTCCTGCGTAAAGCGCTCCAGATGCACGGTCGCGTTCATTTTGAACGAAAACATGTGCAGAATCTGCGGATATTCCGGACCCGCGCGGCGCATCAGTTCGATGGCGCGCGTATAGTTATCGTCGCCGTGATGCTGCTCGATGTCTTTCAGGAACATTGGTTTCATGGCAGGTGGTTATTTCCCGTAAAAGGGAATTGTAGGCTAAGAGCAGCAGTCAAACCTGATACGGCCACTGCAAAGAACCGATCACAGGCCCAGATTCGGCGTGACAGAACCATCCAAACAGCAACGCTCGTCGCCATGGCGCGAACGCTTACAAGCACTGAAAAACGTCCCCCCCGTACTGAAAATTGTCTGGGACTCGGGACGTTCCGTGGTTGTTTTGGGCCTGCTGCTTCGAATTGTCGTCTCCTTGGTTCCAGTCAGCACAGCCTGGGTCACCGGCCTGATCATTAACAACGTTAAGGCCATCGTGGATGGAAAGGAGGCTTTGTCCGCGCACCTTTGGTGGCTTGCGGCAATCGAATTCGCGCTGGCCATCGTGGGAGGCGTTTTCGGCCGGTTTATCGATTACTATGACGCCGTGCTGGCGGACCGTTACACCAGACACATAAGCATTCGAGTAATGGACCATGCTTCCCAGCTCGATCTGCAAAGCTACGAGGATCCGGTCTACTACGATCGCCTCGAGAGGGCCCGTGTTCAGGCAACCGACCGCCTGGGGATGATCCAGTCCATTGGCCGCTTGTTCCAGCAAACTGTAACCACGATTTCGCTTTCTGTTGCGATCGTCTTCTTCTCACCCTGGCTTCTGCTCTTGCTGATCGTCTGCCTTATCCCTGCCTTCCTTGGTGAAAGCCACTTCGCGTTCCTGAACTACGCCAAAAACTTCCGGCAAACCCCGGTGAAACGCGAGCTCGACTATCTCCGCCAGGTGGGAGGGAGCAAGGAAGCTGCGAAAGAATTGAAACTTTTTGGGCTCAGCGCATTTCTGACCAACAGGTTCACGAGTCTTTCGAACGCGATTTTCGACGAGAATATCGCTCTGTTTCGGCGGCGGCTGTCTGCTGTATCGCTGCTTTCGATGCTGAGCACGGCCGGTTACTACGGGGCTTATGCATGGGCTATCTGGGAAACGGTACATGGCGTCTTCAACGTCGGTACGCTGGTTTTCCTGACGGCCTCAATCATGAACGCTTCGAACAACATTTCACAAATGTTTTCCACTCTGTCGAGCATTGCGGACCAGGCTCTATTTCTGACTGATCTACTTGCGTTTTTCGAAATGCGGCCCACCGTCACCTCCAAACCCAACGCCTTGCCGGCACCGCGCCCTATTACCGCGGGTTTCGAGTTTCAGGATGTTTCATTCGTTTATCCGGGAACGGAGCGCCTGGTTCTGAATCATCTAAACTTCCGGCTCGAACCGGGCGAGCGCATCGCTCTCATCGGTCAGAACGGCCAGGGAAAAACGACCATCGTCAAACTGCTCACCCGGCTATACGATCCCACGGGCGGCCGTCTGCTGCTGGACGGAGTTGACCTGCGGGAATACGATATCGATGACCTGTGCCGCGAGATAGGAGTCATTTTTCAGGACTTCATGCGATATGAAATGACAGCTCAGGAAAATATCGCGGTGGGCCGGATCGAGTACCTGAACGATATGGACAGAATCCGAGACGCTGCGGAGAAAAGCTTGGCCGACGGGGTGATACAGCGCTTACCGCTCGAATACAAGCAGATGTTGGGCCGGCGATTCGAAGGAGGCGTAGACCTCTCGGGCGGTGAGTGGCAGAAGCTGGCGCTCGCGCGTGCTTATCTTCGCGAGGCGCAGGTTCTGATTCTGGACGAGCCGACGGCGGCGCTCGATGCCCGCGCCGAGTTTGAAGTATTTGAACGGTTCAATGAACTGACAGTAAGCAAGATGGCGCTCTTCATTTCCCACCGCTTTTCCACGGTGCGTATGGCCGAGCGCATCATCGTCCTGGAGAACGGTTGTATTGCTGAAGAAGGCAGCCACGACCGTCTGGTAGCGCGCGGCGGAACATACGCAGAAATGTTTGAATTGCAGGCATCGAGCTACCGGTGAGGCACCTTAATTGATGGCTGAAACCTCGCAAGAAACGGAAGCAGGACAGCGGCCGGCTCCGCCCTTGAAGGGCTTTACAGCCGACGAGCAACGCGAGCTGCGCCTGCACGCCAAACAGGCGGCGCGCTCTTGCGCCTGGGTTCCGGGCATTCGCCGTTCCGGCAAGCCTCGCCAACTTTACCGGGCAACCGGCAGCCGCTTGCGTGCCCTCGAAAACGATCTCTACAGGTTAAGCACAGAGGCGCCATCGGACGATTTAAGGTGGCTATACGACAACTTCCGCCTGATCCGTACCGATTCGATAGAACTTCATGACGGGATGCGCCTGCTGGCGCGCTTGCCAGTGGTCCGTACTTCGAGCGATGAATCGATTCCCAGGTGCATCGTGCTGGTGCGCGGCTTGTTAACCGCCACTCGATTCCGGCTTACGGACGAAGCCTTTGCTTTATACATCGATGCGGTGCAGGAAACCGAGCCCCTGAGGCTATCTGAATTGTGGGGCATCCTGGACGCGATGAAGCTCGTGCTGTTGGAGTTCATTGCAGAGCGGGGGCGCAAGGCTTTGGAAGCGTTCCGTACCGACGGGCTCAAAGCGCCGTCGTTCGATATCGGAAGTCTCGTCACGAGTCTCCGCTACATAGGCGATTTTGATTGGCGAGCCACGCTCGAAAAGCTCTCGGTGGTACATCGCGTTCTGAATCTGGACCCGGGTGGCGTATATCCGCGCATGGACTTCGAGAGCCGCGAACGCTACCGGCGGAGAATCGCCAAGATTGCGGCGCACTCAGACGTCAGCGAAGAAGAAGCCGCGCGCATTGCGGTGATGATGGCCGAACAAGCCGTTGTCGAGCGAAGCGCCCCAGAAGCGCGACGAGACCGGCTCCGCCACGCCGGCTATTACCTGATGGATCGGGATGGAGCCGAAGGGCTCTTACATCGGATCGGATATCGACCGTCGCTAGGCTCGTCAATTGAGCGAATTTTTCGCAGGTTTCCCGATGAGATCTACATCATCGGTATCGAGTTCGTGACGCTGATCACGGTGGTTTTCCTCACGCTGAGCGTCGTCAAGACCCATGGAGGCTGGGGTACTCTGATCGGGGCCCTCCTCCTAATTCTCCCTGCCACGCAAGCCGCCGTCGAACTGATGAACTACCTGGTTACTTCAGTTTTGACGCCGCATGCCTTGCCGAAGCTCGATTTCTCGAAAGCCGTAGATTCTGCGAGCGCCACGATCGTCGCGATTCCGACCCTTCTGATCAATGACAAACAGATCCGGCAGTTGGTGGAAGATCTCGAGATTCGCTACCTGGTCAACCGTGACCCTAACATTTTTTATGCCCTCCTAACCGATCTTCCGGACACCGCCGAGCCTCCGGGGGAACAGGACCGGCGTGTCGATCTCGCTATTCAGTTGATCGAGGAACTGAACTCCAGGTATGCCGCTGAACCCTACGGCGGCTTTTATCTTTTCCACCGCCACCGCGTATATAACCCGCGCGAAGGAGCCTGGATGGGATGGGAGCGCAAGCGCGGCAAACTGCTCGATCTGAATCAGCTTCTCAGGAACGTGTACGACCCCTTTCCGGTCAAGGTGGGGGACCTGTCCCGATTACCCAAAATTCGTTATGTACTGACGCTGGATTCCGATACGCAACTGCCGCGAGGGTCGGCCCAGCAATTGATCGGCGCGATGGCCCATCCGCTGAACCGGCCCCTGATTGATCCGGAATTGAACATCGTGACGCGCGGTTACGGGATTTTGCAGCCGCGTGTGGGCATCAGCGTCCACTCCGCAACACGATCGCGGCTGGCCAGCATTTACTCTGGGCAAACGGGCTTTGACATTTATTCGCGTGCTGTCTCAGACATCTACCAGGATCTCTACGGTGAAGGGATATTTACCGGCAAAGGAATTTACGAGGTCGATGCTCTCCGGCAGGTTCTGGAACACCGGTTCCCGCGAAACGCGCTTCTCAGCCATGACCTGATTGAAGGGGCCTATGCACGCGCGGGCCTGGCCTCCGATATCGAGGTGATCGATGACTATCCATCTCACTACAGCGCGTATAACCGGCGCAAACATCGCTGGCTAAGAGGAGATTGGCAGATCGTTCGCTGGATATTCAATCGTGTTCCCGACGAATCAAGAAGGATGACGGAAAATCCGACGTCGCTCGTTTCGCGCTGGAAGATCGTGGACAACCTTCGACGAAGCCTGGTGGAACCCGCCACTTTTGCTTTGCTGGTCGCAGGCTGGTTTTGGTTGCCTGGGGGCCCGCGGTTCTGGACTCTTGTTACCGTCGCTCTCCTGTTCCTCCCTATTTACTTCCGGCTGATATTTGCGACCATCCGCGCCATCGCCCGCCAAAACTGGATTACGTTCCGTGAGGCACTGTTCGATTTCGGCACTGCGCATGTCAGCATTTTGCTGAACATCGCTTTTCTGGCGCACCAGACATTAGTGGCGCTGGATGCGATCGTCAGAACCATCGTCCGCAGTACTATCACGCATAGCCGGCTGCTCGAATGGGAAACTGCAACCGAAGCCGAGCTAGGCCTGAAAAAGCGCACACCGGTAGATCTCTATCTCAACTGGGTTCCTGTGCTGGCGGTCGCAGTGGGTCTCGGCATTTTCTGGCGGCCTGAAGCAGCTCCCTACGCGCTGCCCTTCGTTGCCGCCTGGTGCTTCTCAAATCCGCTGGCGAACTGGCTGAATCGGTCGCCGCATGCGGAAGATCTGGCGCTTTCAAATAAGGATCGCCTGTTCCTGCGCGAAACCGCCCTGCGAACCTGGCGGTATTTCGCCGAATTCAGCACCGCCGAGAATCACTGGCTAATCCCGGACAACGTGCAGGAGGAGCCGTACCGGGTTGCCGAGCGGATTTCGCCCACGAACCTGGGCCTGCTGTTGAATTCGCGGCAAGCCGCAGTGGAGTTCGGCTATCTGACTGTTTCGGAATTTGTTTCCCTAACGGAACTTACCCTGCAAACCGTAAACAAATTGCCCCGCCATTTCGGTCATTTGTCGAACTGGTATGAGACAGTCAGCCTGAAACCGCTCGAGCCACAGTTTCTTTCCAGTGTGGATAGCGGAAACCTTGTCGCTTCCCTGTGGACACTGGAACAAGGTTGTAGAGAGCTGTTGCTCGAACCGATTTTGAGGCCTAATACGCTGGATGGTTTGCGTGACTATCAGCGCCTTTCAGGCGTAACGATCAACCTTAGTTCAAACTCTCGCGATTTGCACATATGGCTGCCGAAACTTTTGCAAGCGGCCCCACTCCCAAACCCCATGGCGAAGCACAACACGTGGTGGCACGGAGGCATGAAGGCCCGGATCCAGGCACTGAAAGATGAAGTACGCGACTTCATGCCCTGGTTTCTTCCGGAATTTCAAGCCTTGAGAAGTGCCGCGACAGCCTTCGGCGTGCAGAAGATTGGGCTTGCACCTTACAATGCCGAGTTGTTCTACGACGAACTGGAGCGACAAATTCAGTTGCTGAAGGCTGACGCTTCCTTTTCCGATGAAGTGCTGGCGCTCGCGACACTTCTTCAAGACCAGATCCCGCAATGCCGCGCGCGGCTTCGGGATCTTGCGGCGCGATTGACGGCACTGGCCGCCGGGTGCCGGCGCCTCGCCGATGAAATGGGTTTCGCAATGTTAGTCGACCCGCATCGTAATCTGCTATCGATCGGCTTCGATGTTGGCAAAGGGGAACTCGCGAAGTCCTGCTACGATCTGCTTGCATCGGAAAGCCGGACCGCCAGTTTCATTGCGGTGGCTAAGGGCGAACTGCCTCAGGATTCGTGGTTCCGGCTGGGACGGCAGCACACGATCTGCGAAGGGCAAAATGTCCTGATCTCGTGGACGGGCACAATGTTCGAGTATCTGATGCCGGCCATTTGGATGAAGTCACATCCCAACACGCTACTTGATCGGGCAGTTCGGTCAGCCGTCCGCGCACAGCAGCTATATGGAACGGATCGAGGTGTACCGTGGGGCATCTCGGAAGCCGCCTATAGCAAGAGAGATGCGGAAGGAACCTACCAGTATGCCGCCTTCGGAGTACCGGGCCTGGCTCTAAGTGTGGCAAGGGAAGGATCGCTCGTCATATCTCCGTATTCGAGTTGCCTGGCGCTCATGGTGGATCTTGCGAACGCGGTCGCTAACCTTCGCAGCATGGTTCGAAAGCGCTGGCTGGGGGATTGCGGATTCTATGAGTCCATTGACTTCACGGCTTCGCGGCCGCGCGCGCTCACAGCGCGTAAAGGTGAACTTGTACGTTGTTGGATGGCGCACCATCAGGGAATGACACTCGCGGCCATCTGTAATGTACTCCATGACTGGCCATTTCAACGCTGGTTCCACTCGGACCGGCTGGTTCAGGCGAGCGAGCTGATATTGCAGGAAAGACCGCTACGAGTTCGGCCTATCACCGATACGCAGCCGCGTAGAGTTTTACCCTTCGGCGGCAAACGAGCACAGGCCAAACGGATTTCCGCATAGGCACTCTAAGAAAGGCAATGAACGCATAGCGGACCTGATGTTCACGATAGGGACTTACCGCGTTCGCAGCCAGGGCCAACTGTAGAAACGGCGGTAACAGGCCAGGCAGCGGCTTGGGGTTGCGTGCAGCAGAATCATCGGCAGGTCGCGCCAGCGAGTGTGCGACCTGCGAACATGCTTTGACAAACACGAAGGGCACATAGGTTCGCCTACTTTCATGTGGACCCTTTCGAGTACATCTCTACTTCAGTTTATTCTGTGAGCGCTAAGCTCCGAGGCTGGTATAAATCCATGCCGCAGTAAGAAAAATCATGGTAATCGCGGTAGCCCAGGCAATCGCGTTCTGCCAGCGGTTATTCCTGAAACTTCCCATCAACCGGGGCCGGTTCACAAGCAGAAGCATATAAACCAGCACAAACGGAATCAGGATGCCATTCGCTACCTGCGAGTACAGAATGAACTTCAGCAGAGGCAGGTGAGGGATCAGCACGATACCAGCGCCTCCGCCAACCAGAAGAGTATACAGCCAGTAGAAAACCGGGGCTTCAGAAAAACGCTTGTCTACTCCCGATTCGAAGCCAAGCCCTTCGCAAACGTTATACGACGTGGCCAGCGGAAGGATGGTGGCAGACATCAAAGAAGCATTGATGAGGCCGGCCGCGAAGAGCAGTGATGCGAATTTCCCTGCGAATGGCTTCAGCGCGACAGCCGCCTGCGCGACGTCCGAGATCTCGGGGTGATTGGAGTGGTAAATTGTCGCGCCGCATGCCACAACAATGAAGAAGGCAATCACGTCGGTCACGATACAGCCCGTAATCACATCCAGGCGGCAGAGACCGTAGTGCCGCGTATCGATTCCCTTCTCGACAACGGAGGCTTGCAGATAGAACTGCATCCAGGGCGTAATCGTGGTGCCGATCAGCCCGACGATTACCACCAGATAAGCCGGATCGCTGCTAATGGTCGGAACAAGTGTTTGCTTCAGAGCCAGATCCCAGTCGGGTTTGGCGAAAAAAGCCGAAATCGGATAGGCAAAGTAAATTAACGAAGCGAAGACCAGAATGCGTTCAACAGGCTTGTAGCGGCCGCGCACGATCAGGGTCCAGACCAAGACAGCCCCGAGTGGCACGACAATGTATTTGCTCACGCCGAAGACACCCATTCCAGATGCCAATCCGGCAAACTCGGCGATGATATTTCCGAAGTCGGCGAGTCCCAGCACGAGCATGGTGAAGAAGGTCGCCCGCAACCCGAACTCTTCGCGAATCAGGTCTGACAGCCCTTTTCCGGTAACCGCTCCCATGCGCGCGGCCATTTCCTGGACCACGATGAGGGCCACTGTGACAGGGATCAGCGTCCAGAGCAACTGGTAACCGAAGCTGGCCCCAGCCTGGGAGTACGTCAAGATCCCGCCGGGATCGTTGTCGACGTTTGCCGTGATGAAACCCGGACCCAAAACCGCAAGAAAGGCCACCAGCCGGGAACTGATAAGCGTGAATGGCGACCTCCTGCGAATCCCTGTCTGGATCATGATTTGGGCCTAAAGGGCAAACCTCCATTGTTGACTATGATCATTTCAGGAGAATTAAGGAATCTGTAATGCTCCCGGAACGTATCCGGTCTACTTTGTGACTTAGATGCCCAGAATCAAATTGTGCTTCCTATGGCACATGCATCAGCCGTTCTACAAGAATCTGGTGAGCGGCGAGTATAAGCTCCCTTGGGCTCGTCTGCATGCCTTGAAGGACTACTACGGGATGGTAAAGATCCTTGACGATTTCCCTAAAGTCCGCCAGACGTTCAACCTGGTTCCTTCGTTGTTACTTCAGATCGAAGAGTATGCGGGCGGAAACGCGTCCGACCCGTTTCTACGGCTGGCACTCAAAAGGGCAGAAGATTTCGAAGCGGGGGAAAAGGAATTTGTCCTACGGTATTTTTTCCAGGCCAATCCGGAGCACGCGATCGGCCGATATCCGCGCTATGCGGAGCTTTTCAAAATCCTGCAGCAATGTGACCTCAATCCGCTTCGCGCTATTCCCGCGTTCGACACTCAAAAGATTCGCGACCTGCAGGTCTTATCGCAAATTGCATGGTTCGATGAAGAATTGCTGCGAAGCGATGCGGATATGCGCGAACTGGTTGCGCGGGGCCGAAATTTTACGATTGAAGACCAGGTGCGCATCGGGTCTAAGCAACGCCAAGTGCTCTCGAACGTGATTCCGACGTACGCCGACTTCTATCGCCGAGGGCAGATCGAGTTATCGGTTTCAGCGTTTTACCATCCGATCCTTCCCCTGCTGTGCGATTCGAACATCGCCAGCGTTTCGCATCCATATAATTCACTTCCGGCCCAGTTCTCATACCCCGGCGATGCGGAGGAGCAATTGCGCCGCGCCCAAACCTATTTCGAGGGCAAGTTCGGAACACCAGCACGGGGTCTTTGGCCGTCGGAAGGATCGGTATCCGATCAAACTCTGGAAATCGCCGCCAAGCTCCAATTTCAATGGACTGCATCCGACGATGGCGTGTTGGCTCGAAGTCTTGGGCGATCCGTATCGGCCGAAGATACATATCGCCCTTACCGCTGGCGCCAGAGTGGCAATGAGATCAACGTCTTGTTTCGGGATCACCGATTGAGCGATCTCATCGGATTCGTGTATTCGCGGATGGATGCGGATGAGGCCGCCGAACACTTCATAGACGAGCTTCGGAAAAATTGCACCCCCATATTGAAAGACGGACGCGATGCATTGGTGCCGATCATCCTGGACGGAGAGAATGCTTGGGAATCGTACGCTGAAAATGGCCGGCCGTTTCTGCGGGAGCTGTATTCCCGAATCTCCTCAGACTCGCAATTGCAGGCGCTCACCATATCCGAAGCCCTGAAGGCCAGCGAACCGCATGAACTGCAGCATATTTTTCCGGGTTCCTGGATTGACGCGAATTTTGACATTTGGATTGGCGCCGACGAAGATAACCGCGCTTGGGAAGAACTGCTCCGGGCCCGCATCACCTACGAAACGATCCTCCGCTCGTCGCGAGCGGCCAGCATTCCCGACGATAAAAAGCAGGCAGCCTGGGAGGAGCTACTGATCGCGGAGGGGAGCGACTGGTGTTGGTGGTACGGACCAGAACATTCTTCAGCAAACCGCGGAGAATTTGACCAGCTTTACCGGGATCACTTGGCGAACGTCTATCGTTTTCTGGGCCTGGAGGTTCCACAAGCGCTGACTCAATCTAACCTTAAGGAGGCGGAAGCAGAGCTCCACGAGCTGCCCGGCGGGATGATTCAGCCCGTTATTGATGGCGTCCTTACCTCGCGCAAAGAATGGTCCGACGGTGGGCGGTACCGCATTGACCACCGCTCCGGATCAATGCACAGCCAACCGCCGCTAATACGGGAGTTGTTCTACGGCAGTGATGGCCGAAACGTGTTTTTGGCCATTGAGCTGAATGAGCGGCCCATTGGCAAGCCGTCCTTCGAGTTCCGTCTGTGCGTTCAGACCGGCTCGGAGACCCGGTTTCACATATGCGCCTCCGCGAAGCGTCCGGGCGCAGCTTTGATCGAAACTGACCTGCCAGTGGAAGCCGTGACAGCGGCGATTCATGATCTATGCGAGATTCGCATATCAATGAGTGCGCTTGGGCTGCGTAGCGGCCAGCCATTTTCATTACAAGTGACGATCTACCGTGAAGGGCTGCCGGTTGCACAGCTGCCGGCGCAGGGCGAGCTGCGCTTGCGGCCGACGCCGATGACTGCGTTTGCGTTTTAGAGAGTAACGCTTGCGATAGATCGACGCAAATTGCGAAACCGCCGTGCAGGCTGTGGGCCGGCCAGGAAGTGGCATGATGAAAAATCACATCGCGAGGGTAGCTTCAATGAGTGTCACTCAGAAGGAAAAGGCAGATCGTTTCCGCGGGCTCCACAATGGCCCGGGCGCTTTCTTGATTCCGAATCCGTGGGATGTCGGGTCAGCAATGGTTCTGGTGGGCCTCGGTTTCGAGGCGCTCGCGACATCGAGCGCTGCCTCTGCTTCGTCCCACGGTCGAAGAGATGGCGGGCTTGGTCGAGATGCGGCGATCGGGCATGCCCTTTCGATCGTAAACGCGACGGATCTGCCGGTCTCCGCAGATCTGGAAAGGGGATTTGGGGATGCACCGGAAATCGTAGCGGAAACAATCCGGCAGGCAGCCGGGGCAGGACTTGTCGGATGCACGATCGAAGATTCGACGGGTAATCCAGACCGTCCACTTTACGATGAAGAACTGGCCGTCGAACGAATCGCCGCAGCCGCGGAGGCGGCACGCGAGCTTCCCTTTCCGTTCATGCTGACAGCACGAGCACATAATCTGCTTTACGCCGATCCGAGGCTTGAAGATACAATAAAACGCCTTCAGGCCTTTGAAAAAGCAGGAGCCGACGTGCTGTTTGCTCCCGGCCTGCCTGATCTTGAAGCCGTGCGCCAGGTCTGCGCGGCTGTCTCGAAACCTGTCAATTTCATGGTGGGCATCAAAGGAAAATCTTTCTCCGTGCCTGAACTCGCGGCGGCAGGAGTTAGGCGAATCAGCCTCGCCACGTCGCTCTACCGGGCAGCGATGACCGGGTTTCTCGATGCGCTAACCGAGGTGAAGGACGCAGGTCGATTCAGTTTTCTCGACCGCTCCGTGACTACAGCGGAGCTGAACAAACTCATGGGAATTTGAACTGCCGGAAAGCCACCTTCGGTAGGATGCATTACGCGAAACGATCGCGAGCCGAAAGTCACGACACCGCGTATGGCACGCCCGTCTTGCTTTCGCATTGCAAGGATTGGTTTTTGTATCACAGGGGCTGTCGCCCTCGCCGGGATGAGCGGGCTCGCCTCCGCACAGAACGTTCCCGCATTCTACTTCCGAAGCTTTCTCGGTAAATGCCTGGACCATTCCCCCGACCCAAATGCGACGGGCGTTTTTCTTTCCGATTGCAATGAATCCAGCACTCAGCGGATTGTAGTAGCCGAGCTGCCATTCCTCCGCTCAGTGGTCCTCCACGTAGGTTCAAAGTGCATCGGCACACTGGCAAACGTCACGGTGCAACGTATTCCGCTGCAAGTCCAGGATTGTGGAGGTCCTCCGAAGCGCGGGCCATTCTTCCTTTGGCAACCGGTCAGCCAGGTCTTTAAGTGGGACGGCGACAGCCTCATCGCGGCAGCGGACCGGTCCCTTGTCGTACAGCCCCTGGATGGCGCCGCAACAAACGGGACGCCTCTCATACTAGGTCAGCGGAGCTTGAGCGATATCGAATTCTGGAACGCCTCGGCCGTCAATCATACCGCCCGGAAATTAATTTCCAGTGTGATCCTTGTTCCGCAAGAAAAGGATCTTCCTAGCGCTTTGCAGGCAGCCGGACCTGACTCTATCATCCAGATCGACCCGAATTTTCAAATGGACCTCACGAACCAGCCCACCCTATCCGTTCACGCCGGCGTGACGATTCGAGGAGGCCGCAGGCGCGTGCGCCTGGGACCGCAGTTGAGCATTTCGTTCAACGTGAATACTGACGAGCCCCGGGCTTTGTTTTCGGTGGACGGACCCGGCGCCCGGATTACGGGATTGCGGCTGCGAGGACCGAGCAACCGGCTGGATACCAGCGCTCCACTAGTGGATGGTATCTCGGTCTCGTCCGATCAATTTAACGCAATCATTGATCACAATGAGTTGTTTGATTGGACGAATGCGGCGATCGAGGTTCAAGGCGCCCATCAGATTCTGTCGATGAATCCCGATCAGCCGGTTTGTTCTCTGCCCGGCGCGAATCCTTCCCGGCCATTGTTTCCGGTTCGAGTGGCGCGGAACTTCATCCATGACAATGTACGCGCGGAGATCGGCTATGGAGTTGTAGCAAGCCACGGCGCGTACGTGTACATCGATCGCAACACGTTCCTGTTCAACCGCCACTCGATCGCTGCGGACGGAACGGTGCCTTCCGGATACGACGCCTGGTTCAACCTCGTGCTTTCCCGTTCGCCGGTGTATGACGGGCATATCGGGCACGAGTTCGATATGCACGGTTCTGATCCGCGGACGGGAGATTCAATT
>Ga0126381_100001868_pt1 | contig 22600 bp, 16 predicted proteins | sample PanSoiMetPlot_28_FD_96465 | JGI IMG/M metagenome (GOLD analysis project Ga0126381, IMG submission 96465) | Tropical forest soil microbial communities from Panama - MetaG Plot_28 | ecosystem: Environmental > Terrestrial > Soil > Tropical forest > Bulk soil | place: Panama | collected 2016-02-17 | reverse complement strand
TCAACAAACCGATTCACGCTGAACCGCCCTTTCGCCACTCCTCCGGAATAAATGAGACTCATGCGATGCTCCACACCCGGCCCACCATTTGGAATCTTGGTGAAGTCATCTTTCCCGAGTTCCTTCTGCTCTTTGAAGCAGAACGGACAATGATCCGTCGACACCACCTGCAGGTGATCGGTCTTCAAGCCATTCCATAGCTTTTCCTGATGCCATTTCTCCCGGAGCGGCGGCGTGAACACATATTTCGCACCCTCAAATCCTGGAGCATCAAAATTCTCCAGCGACAAATACAAATACTGTGGACAAGTCTCCGCATAAACGGGAAGACCTCTATCGCGAGCCTCCCGCACCTTTTCGAGCGCGTCATTGCAACTCAAATGCACGATGTACACGGGAGCTCCGGCCATCTCGGCCAGTGCAATCGCTCGCCCCGTTGCCTCTGCTTCCGCCGTCGTGGGTCGGGTTAACGCGTGATATTTCGGCGCCTTCTTTCCCTCAGCGAGCGCCTGTTGCACGATAACGTCAATGGCGTTGCCGTTCTCGGCGTGCATGCATACTAACCCGCCATTTTTCGCCGTCACGCGAAATGCCTTGAAGATGCTGGCATCGTCCAGCATGAACACTCCCGGATACGCCATGAACAACTTGAAACTCGTCACACCCTCGCGCACCAGTGCATTCATCTCGTCAAGCTGCGCATCCGCAAGGTCGGTGATGATGCAATGAAAAGCGTAATCGCAAACCGCTTTGCCCGACGCCTTCTTCATCCACGTGTCGAACGCCGTGCGCAACGTCTGGCCTTTGTACTGAATCGCGAAATCGATCAGCGTGGTGGTTCCCCCAAACGCCGCGGCCCTCGTGCCTGTTTCAAAATCGTCCGCACTGGTGGTGCCGCCAAACGGCATATCCAGATGCGTGTGAACATCGATGCCGCCCGGCATCACGTACTTACCCTTCGCATCAATCACACGGCTAGTGTTTTCGCGTGGCAGATTCTGTCCGACCGCCTCGATCCTGCCGTTGCTGATGGCGACATCGCCGTTGTAGGTGTCCGAGGCCGTAACGACGCGTCCGTTCGCGATAATCGTGTCGAAGCCCATACTCGTCTCTCTCCAATTGAACTGGCATTCTATATGCTAAACTCGCCAACTCCGAAGAGTGATTTACGATAGGGAAGAGGTATCGCATGCAATTCGGTATCACCATCAAACCCGATATGTCGGTCGACCGCATTCTTGCGCTGACGCGGCAGGCCGAGCAGGCTGGTTTTCAATACGGATGGATTTTCGATTCGCACGTCCTGTGGCTCGAGCCCTACCCGTTGCTCACGCTCATGGCGACCAATACGAAGAACATGCGTCTCGGCACCTGCGTCACCAATCCTGCCGTGCGTGACATCACCGTCACCGCCAGCCTCTTCGCGACCTTAAACATCATTTCCGGCGGACGCATGGAACTCGGCATCGGCCGCGGCGACAGTTCTCGCCGCGTGCTCGGGAAAAAGCCCGTCACCTGTGCGCACCTCGAGGAATCGGTACAGGCGTTTCGCGAATTAACCTCCGGCCGTGAAATCGAATATGAAGGACGCCCCACGAAAATCTCTTGGGCCCAGCGATCGCCGCGCGTCTGGATCGCTGGCTACGGTCCGAAAGTGCTCGACCTCGCCGGACGTGTCGCCGATGGTGTCATCCTGCAGTTTGCCGATCCTGACCTGATCGACTGGTGCGTAGGGTTCGTAAAGAAAGGCGCGGAAGCTGCCGGACGCGATCCAAAAAAAATCGAAATCATGGCGGCGACAGCGGTCTGGGTTGCTGACGACCTGAAAGAAGCGCGGTCCCACGTTCGTTGGTTCCCGGCGCTAGTCTCAAATCATGTTGTGGATTTGATATCGAAGTACAAACCCGAAGAACTCCCGCCGTCGCTCACGTCGTACGTCAAAAATCGCGCCGGCTACGACTACCTGCAGCACTGCGAGGTCGACAGCACTAACTCAAAATTCGTGTCCGATGAAGTCGTCGACCGCTTCTGCCTGGTTGGCAACGCCGACGCTCACCGCAAAAAGATTCGCGCCCTCGCCGATGTCGGCGTCACACAATTCAATGTCTATTTGATGTCAGGAGAAGAAGAGGCAACGCTGGAAGCCTACAAGCGCGACATCCTGCCCGCCTTTTTGGAAGCAAGAGTGTAGCGCCCTTGAAAGCAATCTCAACTCCTCTGCGGTTAAAAGCCTTGGCTTCTTCTATACCGCAACACCCAATCTCCGCGCGCCCGAAAGACTCTCCTAGGAAACCTCCGCCAGCGGTTCCGGTGCACCTTGCATTCTCATGAGCGCGTAGTACGCGACGAACGAAACGAAAAACCCCACGAACCATGAGTAATCGTACAGGGTCCGCAATGACGGGATCACCAACCCCACCAGCGCCGTGCCAGCGCCCAAGGCAAGGGCGCACAATCCCATCCAATTGAAGCCGTGCGAATACTCGTAGACCCCTCCTCGCAGATAAAGATCATCCACTTGCAGCACACGTTTCCGCACCAGGAAGTAATCGCAGATCATGATGCCTGCCACCGGCCCTAGAAACGCCGCGTATCCGCCGAGCCATCCCAGGATGAACGTCTTGTAATTAGCAAGCAGCTTCCACGGCATCAGCGCAATTCCCATAAAGCAAGTGATCACTCCGCCGGTGCGAAAGTTGATTTTCCGTGGCCACAAATTCGAGAAATCATTCGCCGGCGATACGACATTCGCTCCAATGTTCACATTCAACGTCGCCAGCAAAATCGCAATCAGTGAAATCACCACCGCGATCGGCGAATGAAAACGGCTCAGCAACTGGACCGGATCCCAGATCGCCGTCCCGTAAATGACCACCGTCGCCGAAGTCACAAGAATTCCAATCAGTGAATACAGCGTCATCGTCGTGGGCAGCGCGATTGCTTGCCCGATCATCTGCTGCCGCTGGCTCCGCGCGAAGCGCGTGAAATCGGGAATGTTTAGCGACACCGTCGCCCAGAACCCCACCGTTCCATTCAAAGCCGGAATCAGAAACTTCAGGAAGTCCGAGAAGTTTGCAAAACGCGACGGCGCCGAGAGCATCGGCCCAAACCCTCCCGCTGCGTGGTACGCCCATCCCAGCAGCAAAAGTCCAACGGCGAGAAGAATCGGAGCGCTCACGCCTTGCAGAAATCTTATGTATTCGATCCCTTTCACCACGACAGCAAGATTGATGAGCCAGAACGCGAGGAAGCAGATCGCCTTGCTATGGGGAAAATTCGCCCAGCCCGGGGCCAGCGTTGCAATCAGCGTGCTGATCGCTTCTCCACCGATCCATGCCTGAATCCCGAACCATCCGCATGCCACCAGTGCGCGCAAAACTGCCGCCACGTTCGCGCCCAGCACACCAAAAGACGCTCGCGCCAGTACTGGGAACGGCACACCATACTTCGCTCCCGGATGCGAGTTCAGCAGCATCGGCAGCAGAACGATACTGTTTCCGAGAAATACCGTGGCGACCGCCTGCTTCCAGTTCATGCCACCCTGGATCAAGCTTGCGGCTAGCATATAGGTCAGAATATTTACCGACATCGAGACCCACAGCGCCGCATAGTTGTAGGTCCCCCACGTGCGGTGTTCGGCGGTCGCCGGCGCAAGGTCTTCGTTGTACAACGGGCTCGATTCGATACGGGAATGATCCATGATGGGTATCAGGTGTCGGCTGTCAGATTTCAGGTGTTGGGTCCCAAGCACCAGCTCTAAGATTTTAGTTTTCGAAGTTCTCTAATCCATCTGCACGACTTGTGCACCGCCAACTGCGAACTGATAACTGCGTTTCTCAGTCTGCAGCAGCTGCCTGACCGGTCTGCGCGGTCAGCGGACCATAGGTCTCCGGACGTCGGTCGCGGAAGAACTGCCATGTGCGACGGACCTCCTCAATCATGTCAAGATCCAGCTCTGCGACCACGACCTCATCTTTGTCACGGCTTGCCTGCGCGATGATCTTGCCGCGCGGATTGCAGAAGTAACTCTTGCCGTAAAACTCCCCGATGCTCCACGGCTTTTCTTTTCCGACGCGATTAATCGCGCCCACAAAATACCCATTCGCTACCGCGTGTGCCGGTTGCTCAAGTTCCCACAAGTATTCCGATAGCCCGGCCACCGTCGCCGACGGATTGAACACGATCTCCGCGCCATTCAGGCCGAGAATTCGTGCACCCTCCGGAAAATGCCGGTCGTAGCAGATGTACACTCCGACGCGTGCGTACTTCGTTTGGAAGACCTTGTATCCAAGATCGCCGGGCGTGAAATAGAACTTCTCCCAGAATCCCGTGTGCACGTGCGGAATATGGTGCTTGCGATACTTCCCAAGATATTTGCCGTCCGCATCGATCACAGCCGCCGTGTTGAAGTACAATCCCGGCATCTGCTCTTCGTAAACCGGCACCACCATCGCCATCCGATGCTTCGCCGCAATCTTCTGCATCAACTTGGTCGTCGGCCCATCCGGTACGCGCTCGGTCAACTCATACCAGCGGATGTTCTGCTCCGCGCAAAAGTATGGTCCGTAAAAAAGCTCCTGCAGGCACAGGATCTGCACCTTCTTCTTCGCCGCTTGCTCGATCAGCTTGAGGTGCTTGTCGATCATTGCTTTCTTGATCGCGGGTAGCGGGTGACCGCCGTCGAGTGGATTGCTCGCCTGGATCAGGCCGCAGCGCACAGTTCGAGACATGGAGCACCTCCGAGAACCGCCAATATAGCAGATGTTTTTGTGATTTTAAGCGTGCTCGGACATGGCAAAACCACGATCCGCACGTGCATATGCCACGTAAGCAAGTCAGCCCTGCGCAGCGTTTCCAGCGAGCGATTTCCGGATCTCCGCATACCTCGGCTTTAGCACTTTGTAGATGAAATCGCAGCGCTGGTCATAGGGGAGGAATGCACTCTTCATCGCGTTGATTGTGAGTTTCTCGAAGTCTTCCATTGTCAGCCCAAATGTCTCCGCCGCCGCTTCGAACTCGCGGGTCATCGATGTGTCGCTCATCAATCGATTGTCGGTATTGAGTGTCACTCGGAATTTTTCCTGGTACAGAATCTTGAAAGGATGCTGCGCCAAACTCGCCGCCGCCCCCGTGTGCACGTTACTGATGAGGCAGATCTCCAGCGGGATCCGTTTGTCGAGCACGTACTGCGCCAGATCGCCCAGCTTTACCGCCCTGCCGTCAGCGATCGCGATGTCATCAATCAACCGCGTGCCATGTCCGATTCGGTGTGCGCCACAATATTGAATCGCCTGCCAGATCGATTCCTTTCCAAACCCTTCCCCCGCGTGAATCGTGATGTTGAAGTTCTCACGCTGAATGTAGTGAAACGCGTCGACGTGCTTTTTCGGAGGATAGCCTCCTTCTTCACCCGCCAGATCAAACCCGACCACACCGCGCTCGCGAAAATCCACCGCCAGCTCCGCCATCTCGAGCGACACATTCATATTGCGCATCGCGCAGATGATCAATCCCGAACGAATTCCAAAATCGCGTTGCCCGCGCACCAACCCCTTCAACACTGCGGAAACGACCCGCTGATGCGTCAGCCCTTTCTGCGTATGGAATACCGGAGCAAAGCGGGTCTCGAAATACACCACTCCATCCTTGCTCAAATCCTCGGCTTGTTCGTACGCCACCCGCTCCAATGCCTCTTCCGTCTGCATGACGGCAATCGTATGGTCGAAGCCTTCGAGGTATTTCGCCAGGCTTCCTTGATTCGCGCCTTGGTGAAACCATTGCGCCAGCAACTGCGCATCGCGAGTTGGCAGGCCCGCGTATCCCGCGCCGTCCGCCAATTCGATCACCGTTTGCGGCCGCACTACCCCGTCCAGATGTTCGTGCAACAGAACCTTCGGTAGCGTTTTTAACACCGTGGAATCAAGCTTCATTTACACGCACCCCGTGCATAGCAACTGCGGAAAGGCGAAGATGAAAATAGTATCCCATGCCCCACTCTCGCCTTACTGCTTGCGCCGCTGTTGTACACTACCCGCCATTGTTTCGAGGAGTGCGCGATGTCCGAGTCTACGCCGACTTTAAGCACCGCAAGCCAAACCTATGGCCTGCGACACGCCGCACTCTCTCCAATGGAGACGCTCGCCCAATCGGTCTCCACGATTGCCCCCACTACGACGCCTGTCGCCACCATTCCTCTCGTCTGTGCTCTCGCAGGAAACGGCACGTGGCTCGCGTATGTTCTCGCAACCATCGCCCTTCTTCTTGTCGCCATTTGCGTCGGGCGTTTCGCACGCTACACCGCGTCGCCCGGATCGCTCTACACCTACGTTTCAAAAATCCTCCCGCCGTGGATGGGTGCCACCGTTGCCTGGAGTCTTCTACTTGCCTACGTTTGCACCGGTGCGAGCGTTATTGGCGGCTTCTATCACTACGGCAAACTTCTACTGCACGATGCCAACGGCGGTCCGATGATCGCCGTCTTGCTCGCCGTCGCTGTGACCGCGGTCTCAGCATTGATCGCCTACCGAGATATCCAGATCTCCACTCGCCTCATGCTTTGGATCGAAGCTGTCTCTCTGGTAATGATCCTTGCAGTTGTGATTCTCTTGCTCGCTCACAACGGCATGCATTTGGATTGGAATCAGCTCCACTTGAGCGGCGTCACCGGCCGCGACCTGCGCCTCGGACTCGTACTTGCGCTCTTCAGCTTCGTCGGATTTGAAAGTGCAACAACTCTCGGCGCAGAGGCTCGCAACCCGCTCAAGACGATCCCACAGGCCGTTATCCTCAGCGCAGTTCTTGGCGGCGCATTCTTTACGGTCTGTGCCTATGCAGAAGTTCTCGGCTTTCGCAGCGTCGGCCAGAATCTCGGAGCTAGCGATGCTCCCATGCGAATTCTCGCCCCCGCCGCCGGCGTACCAGTCTTCGGACTGTTGATCGACATCGGCGCGCTCGTGAGCCTCTTTGCGGGAACGCTCGCCTGTATCACGGCCGCCGCTCGTGTACTCCTGTTGATGTCCCACAACGGACTCGCGCACGACTCGCTTCGCAAAACGCATGTACGCAACGAGACGCCCAGCCGCGCGGTCCTCGTCACCGGCGCCGCTGCAGTTTTCCCCGTCGCGGTTCTCGCTGCCCGAGGGGCCAGCGGCCTCGATGTTTACGGGTGGATGGGCGCTCTTGCTACCTACGGATTCATCGTGGCGTATGCGCTCGTTTGCACGGCCTTGCCGCGCTACTTGCGCGACCACCGCGCATGGAAGCCAGGCGCACAAATTCTTCCCATACTGGCGAGCATCGCTATGGTCTTGGCTCTCGTCGGAAACCTGTATCCTATCCCTGAAGGCGTCTACAGCAAGCTTCCTTACGTCTATCTCGCGTATCTCATCCTCGGCCTGCTCTGGTTTGCGATTCGTAGCAAGATCGCCGGTCCGAATCCGGCCCTCGCGGAAGATTGAACCGTCCACTCTCCCCGATCGGTTTTGTCACCCTGCATCCATGACCCGCAGTCTCAAAGCAATCCTTCCGATTGCTTGCATCAATTCCGCTTATACCCCGCGCTAATTCAAATGCACCCGCCACCTTTCATCCCCAACCTAATCCGGCGTCTTTCCCTCCACTTAGCCCACTCTTCTTCGCAATAAAAATAACTGATGGACTTCAAAAAAATTTTGACTAAGCGCTCTACTAGGTCTTCTCGTGGATTTGACGTACATTGCTCGGCAATCTTTTTCGATAGTAGGCAGAGCTGAGCCAGCGCAATCATCTCTGCCGCGCAAGATTACAGATAAAACAATACGCACGAATCGAGCACAACTTTTTTGACAGCACAATTTCGGAGACGTGTATCTCCTTGCCACGAGGTCCTGGCCGATGAGAAGACTGCAAGTCCTGGCTTTTTGCCTGCCGTCGTTGTTTGCCACCATTGCGCTGCCAACCCGAACCAACGCCCAGCAAACTCTGGGCGGCATTACAGGAACGGTCACCGACAAAACCGGAAGCGTTTTGCCCGACACCACTGTCACGATGGTCGGCGACCAGACGGCACTTACCCGAACCCAAAAGACCAGTGCCAACGGCTCCTATGACATCGTCAATCTCCCCATCGGCACCTACACGCTCACATTCACACATGAAGGATTTCAGACTCAAAAGATCCCATCGATCCAGGTTCAGGCCGATCGCACCGCGACCCTGAACGTCACCTTGCCTGTCGGCCAAGTCGGCACCGTTGTCGAAGTGGCCGCTTCGCCGCTGCTGAACGCGGTCGACACGACGAACGGCTACATCCTCGAGAAAGAGCAAATCGACGCCGTTCCGCTTCCGACCGGCAGTTTCACCGGTCTCGCGATCCTCTCGCCAGGCGTGAACGCTGAACTGCCGAGCGGCAGCGGCGCCAACGCAGGACTCGGCAATCAACCCATCTGGGCGAATGGTCAGCGCGACACAAGCAATACTTTTCTTCTGAATGGTGTCGACGCGAGCAATCTCTTCAACGGCAAAAGCACCAGCAGTGTTGCCTCTGCTCGCATCGTGAACAACACCGGCATCGCCGGCGCGTCCAGTACGACAGCAGAAGTCCTGCAGAGTTCAGCGGCGCCCTACTTGGCGATCGGCCAGGCTTTACCTACGCCCGCTCCGGAAACCGTACAGGAATTTCGGGTGAACACCTCCATGTACGACGCGCAGCAAGGCTCTACCAGTGGCGCGCACATCGACATCAGCACCACCTCGGGCACAAATTCGTTCCACGGCAGCGCCTACGGACACCGCGGCACGGACTGGCTGAACGCCGCCCCGTACTTCTACAAGCAGGATCCCAACATCCCGTCGAACGAGCTCGTCCCTCAATTGCATCGTTACGTTGCAGGCGGAACCTTCGGCGGCCCGATCATTAAAGACAAACTCTTCGGCTTCGTCAGCTACCAGCACATCCACGTGTCTGATCTCGAAATCGGAACCTCACGAACCGCGGTACCGGCAGGGCTTACGGACGACCGCAGCCCGGCAGCCTTAGTTGGCGTTGACAATCAAAATTTTCGACCGGGATGCGGTCAACCGCCGACTCCGAGCAATCCGAATCCACCGACATGTTTGACTACAAGTGATATCAACTCAGTCGCGCTCACGATGCTTCAATACAAATTGCCGAACGGTCAGTATCTGATTCCGTCCGCAAACCCCAACTTCACACCAACCCTTAATTTTCCAGAGAACGTATTTCTCACCCAGCCTGCCTACTTCATCTCAGACCAGGCTGCCTCCAACCTCGACTACCAGGCGAGCCCCAAGGATACGTTGTCTCTCAAGTACTACTATCAACACGATCCGACGACAGCGCCTTTCGGCTTTTCGTCCTTCGAGGGCTTCACGCAAAAACTCGATGCCGGCAGCCATGTGGCTAGCATCACGAACACGCAATCCATTACCTCAAATTTCAGCATCGAGGAGGTCTTCGGGTTCATCCGCGAGAAGATCTACAGTACCATCGGCCAGCCTTTCACTCCGGCTCAAGTTGGAATCAACGCCTTCGGTTCTTCGGTCTTTCCCGGAATCACCATTGTCGACAACTTCGGCAACGAGAGTCCCAATAACACGAACTTTGTCTTCAATGCGGGCGCCAACATCGGTTCGACCGCCGCTTCCCAAGGCGCGTGGACAGGCATCTTTCAAAATCGCTGGATGCCGTCTGTCAACGCCATCTGGAATCATGGTAAGCACACAGTCACCTTTGGCGGAAGCTACTCGTATACCCAACTCAACGCGCGCGACCGCCGCACCAACAGCGGCATGATCGGCTTCCCCAACTTCGAAGACTTCTTGACCGGATCGCCCATTACTTACACCGCCGACGGCTTCATCGCCACCACCTTCCTGCACGGCGACGCCAATCGCTATTACCGTTCGAACGAAACCGGCTGGTATGTGCAGGACAAGTTTCAGTTCCGCTCGAATCTCAGCGTTACTGCCGGTCTCCGCTTTGATTATCACGGCGGACTCAAAGAGAAGAACGGACGCATCTTCAACTTCGATCCATCGCAATACAGCTACGATCCAACCTCCGACACGATTACCAACAACGGTTTCGTCGTCGCCGGAAATAATCCTCTGTTTCCAACCAAGGGTGTGAGCGACTCCACGCTAACCGGGCGCCAATGGGGACTCGCTCCCCGTGTCGGCCTCGCGTGGAGCCCGAAAAAGTTCAACGACAAAATCGTTGTTCGTGCGGGCTGGGGTTTGTACTACGACCGCGGTGAGCTCTTTACTTATCTCTCGCCGGGCTTTGCCTCAGGCGTCATCGCCGGCGGACCGTTCGGTGTCAACCAGACTCCCCCTTGGGTAAGTTCGCAAGCTTGCAGCATCTACGGATACTCAGTCTGCAGCGATTTCCAGGCACCTTGGGGCACCAGCCTCGGGCCGCCGCCCTCCGGCAACCCGCAAGACTTGAATCTGCCGAACGCTGCCGCCATCGAGAGCGGTGTCCCACTGTTTTCCTTTGCCGACTACAACCGTGGCAACAAGCTTCCTTACTCGATGAACCAAACTCTCGACATTCAGTGGCAACCGCGCCACGATCTCGCCATCGACGTCGGATACGTCGGCAATCTCGGCCGGCATGCCGTCGTTCCACTTCCATTCAACCAGGCTCGCATCGCCACGCCGACCAGTCCGATATTGAAAGGCACCCCCGTCGAACAGGACTACACCTACGGTTACTCGGTGATGCAAGATCCGGTCAACTTCATTCCTTCGAATCTTCCCAACGGCCACCCGTATCTCACCACCTTCGAAGGCGGCAACGTCGACCTTCGCGTGCCCTATATCGGTTACTCCGCAGAATCCGAGTCCTACACCGCGGCCGGCATCTCCGCGTATCACGCACTGCAGGCTCACGTCGAGAAACGGATGGGCCACGGCCTCCAGTTGGGGCTCTCCTACACCTACTCGCATGCCACGGACGAGCAGAGCGCGATGGGACTCTTCTACAACGGAAACAACCCACTCAACCTACGCTCAGGCTATGGTCTGTCCGATTTTGATCGTCAGCATGTGATCAATTTCACCTACACCTATCAATTCCCCAAGTTCTTTGCCAATTCCTCGCTGAAAGGCAAGTTCGCCAATGGCTGGGCGTTCTCAGGCCTCACCGTCATTCAGAGTGGCCAGCCGTACAGCGTCGTTGATTACTCTGGAGCCGTCGGCAGCATCTATTACGGCGTGAACGACGGCATCACGAACCCCGTCGTCCCACTCACCAGTTGTTCGCCAAAGCAGGCAATGACCGGAGCCTCCGGCGCGATTCCCGGGAAGCCCGCTCTCAAGGCCGGGTGTTTCGGCTTACCGCTGCTAAACCCCGGCGATTTGAATGGCGGAATTCCGACCGACTCCGCTCTCGGCGTAGGAGACCCGTACGAAACCAACTTCATCGACCACGGCCAGCGCAACATCTTCCGGCAGGGTTGGCAGCGGCGCGCAGATATCTCGCTTGTCAAGATGACGCAACTCACCGAGCGCTTCTCCCTCCGCTACAGCTTCGACGTTTATAACCTCACCAACACCGCAAGCTTCGACATCCCGATCGACGATGTTAGCCAGAACATCAACTTCAACGGCTTCCCACAACAGGGAACGCCCGCGACAATTCCTCCGTGCAACGGCCAGTTCGAGGGTTCGCTTTACGTATGCCCGAGCCTCAGCGGCCTTGGCATCACCAACAAAACTATTGGCAGTCCGCGCCAGATTCAGATGTCTCTGAGTCTCACGTTCTGATGTAAGCAAAAGGTGTTTCACCCACGACGTCCTGCAGACGTCCTCCTAACGGCAACGGCGGCCTTCCGGCCGCCGTCTTTTTCTATGCGATTCTTTCTGACTTAAGTAAAGCAGGAGACTTCCGAAATCATTCCTCGCCAATATCCTCGTTCCACACCTCCGGATTTTTCGCGATGTAATCCGCCAGAAGGGAAGCGCATTCTTCCGAATCCAGATCAACTACTTTTACTCCGAGTGACCGCAACCACTCGACTCCCCCTTGAAAGTTCCGGCTCTCTCCGACGACTACCGTCCGAAATCCAAACTGCCGTATCAGCCCACTGCAATACCAGCAAGGCGCGAGCGTCGTCACCATGATTAGATTTCGATAGCTGCGCTGACGCCCCGCATTTCGAAACGCGTCCGTCTCTCCATGCGTCGATGGGTCGCCGTTCTGCACGCGACGATTGTGCCCCGAACCAATCAGGTTTCCGTCCCCATCAAAGATCGCCGCCCCGATCGGAATTCCACCCTCCCCCAACCCCTTGCGCGCTTCATCCAACGCCACACCCATCATCGATGCGTAATCCAAGTGCGCTCCTCCGCCACCATTATCCTATCCCCACACCCATCAACGCACCCCACACCATCAACGCCCGCGCCAGTATGCCCGTCTGCTCGTGTCGCTCTATTTCCTCTGTGGTAAAAGCCTTATTGAGCGTCCTTTGCGGCTTTTCTTCGCGCTCTTTAGCGGTTAAAAGCTTTCCCAACTCTAACCATCCACCGTAAACTCATATTCCCACGCACACGACGACACGAACCGTCGCCAACAATATAGTTTTCGGGAAGAACCTAGTGGCGGGTCTTTGGAAGAACAACATCCGCACTTGCAGACGAATCATCGTGCGTAGAGTGTGAACCTGCGGGTTGGGCCTCGATCTGCGGTAATTCGCGGCGCACCAACGCGTCAATGTCCAACCAAACCTTCGGATCACACTCCGATTCCACGTGCGTTTTCATAATATTGTCGTACCAGGGAAAGTTTTCGCACGTTACCGGATCCTTGTCATACGACAGCAGGTAATTCCCAAGAATCTTCGTGCGCGATGGATCTTGTGCCACAATCTTCTGCCGTCCACGAACCCATCCCTTGCGCTGATAATAGTTCACGGCCTGGTGAACATTGGGTGGGATCACGGAGTCGTCTTTTCCAATCTTCGCGACACTGTCGATCTGCACCGTAAGCAACACCGGTATCCCGTCTTCATTCAAACGCCGCGCTAAATAAACAACGGTCGATGCACCCCAACTCGTTCCGAACAGCATGATGCGCGCTGGCTGCTTCTCTCCATCCGAGAGATTCCCATTGTGATCGGAATCCAGTCGCTCACGGATCGCATCATACGCGTCGCCATACCGGCGATTTTCAAATACCCTCGCGTACACCGTACCGGGATATTCCTTGCGCAGCTGTTCCACAAATTTCACTGCAGGATGTCGGGCGTCGTCGTGACGCACGAATCCGCCCATAAAGCCGAACACAATTGTTGGGGAACTGGAGCGAGAAGTGTTCGTGGGAGAACCCTCGCCTGCGGCGGCGGCCCGCTCTGAAACTCCGAACGAACCAACCAGCAACCCCACTACCGCGGCGAGACCTGGGCCCAATCGAACCATAAGCGTGTCGAGTCTACTGCACTTCCCTCAGATGTCACAAAATAAAAAATGGATGCGCAAAACGTTTCAGCCTTCGAACGCGGCTCGGGGCGCGGCTTTCAGACCGATCCATTCCCCCCTCGGCAACGGTGTACAATGCGCCCGGACCCAAACCGTCCGAGGCCAGCCTCCTATCGACACCGTGAATCCCCAACCCCCCGACCCTCCCCAACCCCATTTTGACCGGCAACTCGGCTTGTTCGACGCCACCATGGTGGTCATGGGAGGGATTATCGGCGCAGGCATCTTCATCAACCCTTACGTCGTCGCAAGGCAGGTTCACAGCCCCGGCCTCATCCTTGGAGCATGGATATTCGGCGGGACCATCGGCCTGGTAGGCGCCCTGATCTGGGCGGAACTCGCTGCCACTATGCCCGCCGTCGGTGGTCAATACGCCTATCTGCGCGAGGCGTACCACCCCGCAGTCGCGTTCCTGTACGGTTGGGTGCTCCTCCTGGTGATTCAGACCGGCGGCATGGCGGCCGTCGCCATCACGTTTGCTCGCTACTTCGTCGATTTGACCGGCCTACGCCTTTCTGACTCGCTCCTCGCCATCGTCGCCCTGGCACTACTCACCGTCATCAATTGCCTCGGCGTCAAAAGCGGCGGACGAACACAGAGCGCGCTCATGGTCATGAAAATCGTCGCGATCGCTGCCCTGGTGATCGGCGGGGCTGTCCTCGCTGGGCATTCTGCACCGTCCGCTGAAGCCCCGAACCCGGGATGGTCCCTCCCTGCGTTCGGAGCCGCAATGGTTCCCGTTCTCTTCGCCTACGGAGGCTGGCAGACCGCAAACTTCATCGCCGCCGAAGTGAAAGATCCCAGGAAAAATCTCCCACGCGGCCTGCTCTTGGGGATGTTGGGCGTTGTGGTTCTCTACACCGGAGTGAATTGGGTTTGCCTGCGATCTCTCGGACCGAGGGGTCTCGCCGACACAACCACCCCGGCAACCGCGGTCATGCGCCTCGCTCTCGGCCCGCGCGGCGCCGCTTTTGTGGCCGGAGCCATCGCACTCTCCACTCTCGGATTCCTCAGCCAGGCCATCCTCACGGCTCCTCGCGTCTATTTCGCAATGGCCGATGACGGCCTGTTCTTCCGCAAAGTCGCGTGGCTCGATCCGCGCACAAAGGTCCCCGTCTTCGCCATCATCCTGCAAAGCGTCTGGACCATTGTCATCGCGCTCTCCGGCCGTTACGAGCAGATCCTGAACTACGTGGTCTCGATGGACTTCCTTTTCTTTGGCCTCACCGCCACCACTCTCTTCGTTTTCCGCCGCCGCATCGCGCGCCATCAAATGTCTCCCGGCCTTGGATACCGCGTCCCCGGCCATCCCGTGACCACAGCAGTGTTCGTCGCGATATGCTGGTGGGTCGTCGCCAATGCGGTTTATCGTTATCCGACCAATAGTCTGATTGGCTACGCGTTGTTACTGGCCGGCATCCCGGTCTACTGGGCCTGGAGCAGGACGAAGCCGTCGCCGATCTCGGAGACTTGAGATGAGCCTGGAGGTTTTACGAATGAATCGGCAGCGGGAAGATGCTGTCTCTCGCTACATGGCTTGGTCGAAGCTCTCTTCCGCAGCGCGCTTCAATCTCGCCGTGAGTGGCGTGCTCGACTATCCCTTGGCCGATCTTCCCATAAAAATCGAGGATCTCGCCATCGGCGGCACTGGCCCGTACGGTTTTCCGCCCCTCATGGAGCGTCTGGCGAAGAAAACAGGCGTACCCGTGGAAAACATCGTTTACACCTTCGGCACATCGATGGCCAATTTCCTCGCGCTCTCAGCGCTCGTCCGTCCGGGCGATGAGGTCCTGATTGAACGCCCCACCTACGATCCGCTCTTGACGATACTCGATCATCTCGGCGCCCACGTCTCCCGCTTCGAACGCCGCGCCGATCACGGCTTCCGCATCGGGCTCGGAGAACTCGAACGCAAAATCACCCCGGAAACGCGCCTCCTCGTCCTCTGCAATCTTCACAACCCCAGCAGCGCGCTCACCGATGACGAAACCATGCGGCAGATCGGCGAGATGGCAGCCAAAGTGGGCGCACGCGTACTCGTCGACGAAGTCTACCTTGAGACCCTGTTCGATCGCCCTTGGCGATCCGCTTTCCATCTCGGTCCCAACTTCGTTATCACCAGCAGCCTGACCAAGGCTTACGGCCTGAGCGGAATTCGCTGCGGCTGGATTCTCGCCGATCCCGGCGTGGTCCACCGGATGTGGCAGATCGTTGACTTCACCTATGGAAGCCCGGTTCACCCCGCAGAATGCATGGCCGTTGTAGCCCTCGATCATCTGGACTCCATCCGTGCTCGAGCCCGCAGTCTCCTCGACACGAATCGGGCGCTGCTCAACGACTTCCTCCGCCAGCACCCCCAGATTCTCTGTGACGCAAGCCCGCTTGGTACCACCGTCTTTCCGCGTCTTCGCCAGGGAATTGCCGAGAAGTTCGTGAACCTGCTTCGATCTCGGTTCGAAACCAGTGTCGTGCCCGGCGAATTCTTTGAACTTAGCCAGCACTTCCGCATTGGCATCTGCGGATCGACCGAGACGGTTCGCGGGGGGCTCGAAGCCATGGATCACGCGCTGGATGCTTTCAAGAAATCCTGCTGAATAACAGGACTGTGCGACAGAGTGAGCTTTTTCGTCCGTTTGTTCCATAAACCGAACAAACCTGTTCTCGAACAGTCACTTCAGACCTGTGCGAAAAACTCCCTCACGGACATGTTTATGGCAGCGCTTCAGACACGTTGGAGGGGCTAAAGCCCGTGTCGTGGAGTGTTCTGAGGGGGAAGACTCGAACGCGGGCTTTAGCCAGGCTGCTTGCGCAGCGCAATGCCATCCTAGGGGCACCCGCCCCCTCCCCGACTTTCATGCCTACCTTGTTCCGAAAAACGAACAAACTTCTCCCGTCGGCCTAGCCGGTCAGGGCACGCTTAAATGCGAAGGCATCGGTCAGAAGACGGGTTCTCAAACGGCCTGGAAGGGAAGGCGCTTCTCGGTCGAATACCTCGTTTTAGGAGGCGAGGCATCTCAGTTGGCATGGCAGGGAAGCGTGCTCTCGCTCGGACAGTTCAGGCGGGGGGAGTCACAGGAAATAATTGCCATCTCGCGCGGTGGCTTCCGGACGACACTGCTGTTACGGCGCTTTGGCGACCACCGGGGTATTCGCGGGATGCTGCAGCCGATTCAGCAACGACGCCCAGTTGCTTGCTTCCTGGTACTCGTTGACTACTCCCGCGGGCTCGAGTTTGGCCGTCGGGAGCGCGATCTTCAAGTAGAGCCTGGCCCTTACGCGCAGCGCATACAGGCGAAGTCGAACCGCATTGTCCACGATATGTTGGCCTGCTTCGGCGACACGCGGCTCTGCACTTGCTTTGGCCGCCTGGCCCAGCTGCAGCAGCAGGGCTCCGTTCTGAGAGAGCGCCCCCACATAGTCCAGCGCAGCTTTCAGTCGCTCCCGCTGCACGGCACGGAAATCCGCCGCTGCCAAATTCTCGCGCAAAAACTCCTCTTCTTGCGGATCGACAAGGTTCTGAAACGCCTCAACATCGACGTCGCTGATCTTAGAGCTAATCTCTGCCCCATTGCGCCGCGAGGGGACACGGCTGCGTACCCAAAGAAACGAAATCCCAAGCGCCGTAGCCAGCGCAAGAATCGAAATTGCTAGGACAGTCACGATTGCAGAAACCTTTCTAGAGTGCTATTCCATTGTTCCAAAGCCGACGACGGCACTTCGGGAATACGAATTTGCTCGGTCTGTGGCAACAGTAAAGCCACAACCCAAAACAACACAGCGCAATGATACGCCGCCATTACAGTCATATTGAACCAATCAGACGTTTCAAGGCTGCCGAACCGATCTGCGAGTCCCCAGTCCAGCAATTTTAGTGTGTCGTAAATACCTAACCCGAGCGCGATGCCGAAGGCATAGCTTTTGTAACTAAACTTTAGAAAGCGAGACAGACCCAACAGTAACAGTAAGAGTCCGCACTGGATGATGGAGATCGTCCGATCCACCACATTCTGGATGACAACCATCGAATCAGTTTGCATCGAGGGCGTGTAGGCAACTATGAAGACTGCCAAGATCATCAGACCAGCTGTGGCCCAATGGAAGAGTGAATGTTTAACGCGTCGCAATGAAGAGTAGTTTCGAAGGACATTACTTACAATCTCGTAAATGATCGCGAACCGTAGTGCTGCGCTGACCGCCTCGCCGCCGTAATACAGCACAGCGTACAGCTTCATGAAATTCAAGTTCATTAGCGCGAATAACACTAAGAACTGGAAAATCTCGAAAATTGTGTAAGCGAAGAATACGGGGAACTCTCGCACCAGTTTCCGGCGAATCATTAGCAGCGCCAACACAATCTGCAGTACGTGGGGTGCTATCCAGAGGTAGCCGTAAAGTACCTTGTTGAGCGGCATCGAACAGCACTATACCGCTTCCGCATTACCTCCTCAACAGGCGAAACGTTCCCCCAGCAACGACTACCGCTCTAATCCTACTTTCCTTTGCACGTAGTACTTCCCATCGGGCACGTCGGGTTGGGGTTCCCGTCCGCCCTTACGTAACTTGGGGTCACCAGCGCTCCGAGCAGTACGGCCGTGCTCAAAATCCATAGCAGTTTTCTCACGGTACACTCCTTTTCGAAGGATTCGTACCGTGATACCTTGCAGCCAGCAAGGCCTCTGAAGTGCATCCCTGGCCGAGAACAGGCGTTTCCGGAATCTGTAACTAATATGACCCTGAAGTCAGCAATGCAGGATGTTCAGGACCGGACTTTGCGCGCCGTCACCGGTGTGCTCGCAAAGCTCCAATACCTGGTCAGCCTGCGAAATCAGGACGGCGCCTACTCTCATTGGGGATTGGAGCGCGTGCATGGGGAAGCGGCGACCCAGAACGCCCTCAAGGACGCCCATCGCGGCGTGGTGTCGTCCATCCTGCGGACGCAGCTCCGCAACTTGTTCAGAGATTTGCAAGAGACATCTGAATCCGAAAAGGAGGCCTCTGAGCTCTTGGATCAGCTGCAGGCCTCGCCCCAAATCGTCCCGCCTAAACCGGGCGCGGGTACGGAACGTCACCTGAATTCAGTGCTTCACGCCTTGGCGCGTCTGGTAAAGAATCAACGGTAGACCACTCTCCCAATCGCATCGCCACACCCACTACCTGTCCAACCACTTCCGCCTCCTGCGGATGTTTCAGGACCCTTACCGGTACCGGTGAAAGCGGATGAGACTGCAGAACGATTCCGTCCTTTTGCAGCGAACACCATGAGCAGATATACCCTTCGCGCGTTTCCACAAAGTAGATTGGACGCTCGTATTCAGAGCGCCAGGCGCCCTCAGTCACGCGATTCTTCGCTTCGTCGATCTGAATAAACGTGCCCGGCGGCAGGATCGGATACATCGTGAAGTCCTCGCTCCCGATGTAACCGTACGTGTAGCGGCGATTGGCGAACTGCTCCAGGTATGCCAGTGGGACGATGCCCCACTGTTCCACGACCCGACCCATGTTCACTGTGAAACGTGCATCGAAGCTCGGATCCATTCGCACTGGAATCTGCGCCGACGAACTGCTCTGCAGCGCGTCAGCGACGTGCGACTTGGGCGGAAAAGCAAGGGGCAGATCTTCCGCAGATCGATTCAGGTCGACGCCAAAGAACGCCAACAACTCGCGCGCGTCGCGTCGATAAATGATCGACAGGGAGTAGATCCGGTAGATACTCGGCACTACGCCCTTTGTCTCGATATCAGACAGCCGGCTTGGCGGGATCGCAAACTCGTCACTCTTATGCTTCTCGGCGATCAGCGCACTGGCCGTTTCAACGTCTCGCATGGTGAGCCCAAGCTGCTCACGCAACATTCGAAGACTCTGTCCTCCCGATAGCATTCCTCGCTCCTGTTCCAGTGTGGCGCGTTCACAAAATGCCACTCCACAAAGCATTTTGTCCCGAATTTGTAACAGCAAAGTACTCTTTCTGTCTCCGAAAAACAAGGGATTTGCCCTTTCTTCGCCCGAACTCCAGTAACGCGTTTCACCGCTTTTTTACTGGTGATTGTCATCGTTCTTCCGGCCGAAATCGGTAGTACATAGATCGATGACCTTCGATGTAAACACCGGCTTGTCTCCCTTGTGGCACCGGTTCTCCTGGGGATTCTTCTCTCCCAAGTCAGGCCACGAGCGATGTTTGTTACGAAACTGGAACGGAGGAAGATCGGGCCCTGCTGGAAAAGCCCGGAAACGGAAATTTGCACGCCCGGCAGGGGAGATCTGGGGGAGGGGAGCAGAGACGCGGCGACACCGACGCGCCCTTAACCAGGCCTACGCGTGTACCGTCTGATACTCCTCGTACGATCCCTTGAAGTCTGTGATCGTGTGGTCGGTCTCGAAGTGCCAGATGCGAGTGGCAACCTCGTCGATCAGATCGTGGTCATGCGTCACTAGCAGCACCGTTCCCTGGTACCGCTGCAGTGCGATATTCAACGCGTTGATCGACTCCAGATCCAGGTGATTCGTCGGTTCATCGAGCACAAGCACATTCGGCTTTTGCAGCATGAGCTTGCAAAAGATCACCCTCGCCGCTTCTCCGCCGGAAAGCACAGCCGTCTTCTTGTTCCCATCTTCTTTCGCGAAGAGCATCTGGCCAAGCAGTCCGCGGATCTCTTCATTCGATGCCGATGGATCCCACTGATGCAGCCACTCAAACACCGTCATGCCAGGCTGAATCAGTGCCTTGTGATCTTGCGCAAAATAACCGACCCCAGCCTCATGCCCCCACATTACTTTTCCTGTGTCCAGGAACGTGCCATCGTAGCCGCTCGTCTGCCGCAATTCCGACTCCGGCACCGTCGGCGAGTTCGCCAGCAGCGCGTTCACCAGCGTCGTCTTACCCGCGCCGTTACGGCCCATTAGCGCGATCTTCTCGCCGCGCAGCACGCTCGCCGTCAGGCCCTTGATGACTTCTTTCTCTCCGTACGCCTTCCTCACGTCCTCAATTTCGAGAATGTGTTTGCCCGATGGCCGCTTCTGCTCGAACTTGATATACGGTCGCTGAATATTCGATCGCGCCAACTCGGTCACCTGCAGCCGCTCTACTTCCTTGCGCCGCGATTGCACTTGGCTCGATCGTGTGCCCGCCGCAAACCGCGCGATGAACTCATTCAGCTGTGCGATCTTCTTTTCACGTTGCGCATTCTGCGCCTCGATCTGCGACCGGACCTGCGTCTTCATCACTACCATGTCGTCATACGAGCCCGTATAAGTAATGATCGTCTCGTAATCTATGTCTGCCACGTGCGTGCATACGCTGTTCAGAAAATGCCGGTCGTGCGAGATGACGATCAGAACCCCGTCATACGAATTCAGAAAATCCTGCAGCCAGTGAATCGAATCGAGGTCGAGGTTGTTCGTCGGCTCGTCCAGCAGTAACGCTTGCGGATGTCCAAACAATGCCTGTGCCAGCAGCACGCGCACCTTCTGGCCGCCCTGTAACTCGCTCATCTTCCTTTCATGGAGTTCATCCGGAATATCCAGTCCCTGCAGCAGAATTGCCGCATCGCTCTCGGCCGTGTAGCCGTCCTCTTCGCCGACAACCCCTTCAAGCTCGCCCAGCCGCATGCCATCCTCATCCGACATCTCGGCCTTCTCGTAGATCTGGTCCCGCTCCTCGAGAGCGGTCCACAGCCGTCTGTTGCCCATGATCACCGCATCGATGACGCGGTACGCATCGAAGGCAAACTGATCTTGGCTCAACACACCCAGTTTCCGCGGACGTACCACCGTCCCCTTCTGGGGATCCATCTCACCGGTCAGGATCTTCATAAACGTCGATTTGCCCGCGCCATTCGGTCCGGTCAGACCGTAGCGCTTGCCCGGCGAGAACGCCGTCGAGACATCGTCGAACAGAACTTTGGCGCCGTAGCGCATAGACACATTGCTGACTGAAAGCATTTTTTCTCAGAAAACTGCGGGAAATTGCCTCAAAGGAGGGAGCGCAGTGCTGCTACTAGGATAACACGGTAGCCCGGGAACCCTCTGTGTCTCGGTGGTGAGATTCTTTGGGGCGTTTTGCGATAACGACTGCTCGTGACTCACCTACTCTCTCCTCGCCAGCGTGGTATAACTTCTCCAATTCGTTTTGCTGTACTGAACTGCGCCGTTTCACTGGATTTGACGAGATGTCGCGATCGTTAATATGGATCCAAGGCGACGGAGAAGTCGGCTGGGCTTGTTCCGCTTGTCGATGGAGATTCCCGATCCCGACCTTGCTCGCTGGCAAGGACGCCCGCGATGCTTACGACCGGCTCGCGTCTGCGAAATTTCGCGAGCATAGCTGCGAATCGCAAACAGTCGCGCCCACGGTCCGGCCAACTGGCCCCACGTTCGCCGACCGCGCCAGCACGCTGATCCGCCGCGGCTACAAGCCGAAAGACGCCGTTGAAGTTGTCTTGCAGGAGATCGCTCTTGAGTCGCGCAACAACGCCGCCATCATGCAGAAAGCCCGCGAAGAGGCCGACGACTTCCTGCTGAAAATTCGCAAGCAGCTTATCTAGCTCCGCTGGCCGATCATCGCCCCCCTCGTAGTTACTCGCAACTCGATGCGAGGTCGCAAAAACAGTCGGCCACTCGGTTTTCGTCACCACCGGGGATTAGGGCTCCGCCCGCCACTGAAAGCACAAACTGAAGCCATCTGGATCTTGAACGTACAGTTGCTTCATGCCGTATGGCGCGACGGTCGGCTGCTTCACCTCGATCCCCTTCGCCCGCAGATGCGCATAAACGGTATCGACCTCGGGCGCTCCGAAGTAAAGTGTGACGTCATCGTGCGCGGCGACTCTTCGCGCATCCGCAGCCGGTGGACGATTGTCGTACTCATACGCAGTGTTCAACATCAGGTCCGTGCCGTTCAACCGCAGCCACACCCAGTTGTGATTCGGGGCCTCGGTATTCGCGTCCGTCTGCACGACTTCAAATCCAAGCACGTCGACATAAAACTTCAGCGACGTAGCCATATCGAATACCTGCAACAACGGAGTCATTCCTCGAATATCAATCGTCATGAAGTCCCTGTGCAAGACTAGAGTGCCGAAAGCCCAGAGCCGAGTGCCCGAGCCTGATACCTGACACCTGT
>Ga0126381_100001867_pt1 | contig 22600 bp, 24 predicted proteins | sample PanSoiMetPlot_28_FD_96465 | JGI IMG/M metagenome (GOLD analysis project Ga0126381, IMG submission 96465) | Tropical forest soil microbial communities from Panama - MetaG Plot_28 | ecosystem: Environmental > Terrestrial > Soil > Tropical forest > Bulk soil | place: Panama | collected 2016-02-17 | reverse complement strand
TTCCCCTAGAACCGCTCACGCAGCTAAAAACCTACGCTCTTCGCAAGATCAGGTGAATGGCCCAACCGTGATAGATGGCACGGCCCAAAGTGGGTAAGGTGCGCACGTTGACGTGGAGCAACGACTCCAGATCGTTGATTAAGTACTCTCAGCCCCAGCGTATGCCCGCGATTCATTCCCACGCCATGAGGAGAATCGCGACGCCCGTTCGCTAGAGACCCTGGCCATCGAAGACTCGGCTTGGGTCTTTTTAGGTAACGCGAATGGGCGCTTTGGGAGGGCCAGTCCGCGTTTCGCGCTAATCGTAAACACGTGCCGCAACTCGCGGCGAATCGGAAGTCCTACAGAGAATTGCCAGCTCTGGAAATCTTGCGGGTTGCCTCGAAAAAACCAGACTTGGATAATCGCCAGCAACGTTGAGGTTAGCCAAAGGAGGTTTTAATCGCAAAAAACGCTGAACGCACAAAGGCCCAGACTTGAGACAGAGTTTGGGCCTTCGCTAACTATTCACCTCGGGAGCTTCACCGTTCAAAAATTTAGCGTTGATGGCGCTCTCGCAATGTTTTAGAACTTCGCCCTGTGTGGCCGGTGAATCCCTTCCCCAATCTTGCCAATCGTGGCGGAGAGAGACGGTTGACAAGTCCAGTCGTCCCGGCCACACACCCAGTCCGGTATAGGCCGTAGAGACATCCATTTAACAGCATGATAGCTTTCGCTCCTCGGACAGGAGGCTCAAGGTGCCGCGTCCGGCCTATGGTTGAGTTTCTCTCCACCGGGCGCGGCTCACCATCGGTGTCCTTTTCCCGTCAGTGGTTCCCAGTCCGTTAAGCGGTCCATTAAGCGCAGACCTCAGCGCAACACGACATAAACAAACAGAATTGGTATCCGGACTGGCAGAACGAAAAGTATTGAGATTACAGGGTGAGGTTTAATTAGAAATCCGATGCTCTATCCGTTTGAGCTACGCGCCCGCAATCGGAGTTTACACTCCATCCCCATTGAGGTGAATATGGCCGTTACGCGACGAGGACTATGTGGCTTAATTTCCGCACTATTACCGGCCGCAGCGGGAATGCGGGCATTCGGAACGGCCGACCAAACCCTGCCGTCGGCAGCGTTTTCGTTCGAGAAGATGCCTGTGTTGACCTTGGACCACGCCGAAATGCGCAGAATCATGAAAGGAACTTTGGCCACATCCGAACATGTCGAAGTTCACGAAACCACATTGCCGCCGAACGGCTCTCCACATGCCCCTCATCACCACGCCCATTCCGAGATGTGGCTGATTCGCGAGGGAAAGGTCGAACTCACGATTAGCGGGACATCTCACACGCTTGGCCCAGGAGATTTGGGCTTCGTCCATTCGATGGAAGAGCATGGGATCAAGAACGTCGGATCTGGGCCAGCCACCTATTTTGTTGTGGCCATCGGGCCTGGCGCTGACACCCAACCATGAATTTCAGATGCGTTTTCATCGCGTCTGCGTATAGTTTTCTGTGATGATTCAGGGCACAGGGAAAAGCGAATTGGTAGAAGTTCCGCCGATGGGGGGACTCTCGAATCGGCATGCATCAAGCCGGCGATAGAGGACCCGCACGGGCGCTCGCCGCCACCTTTGTAGCGATGTTTTGCCTTGTAGGAATAGGGTTATGGGGGCTTCCTTTTGATTACGATTTCATGGTTCAGCAGTTCGGTCGGTCTCGGTCGCAAGTTACGTCGGGCAACGCAATCGGCAAATTGGTGATCGGTCCCGTTTTCGGGTTTCTTGCCGGCTGGATCGTCGACCGGTTCGGTCCACGTCGGATGATGATAGCCGGTGTCTTGATTGGTGGAATTGCGGTTGCGGGGTTGGGGCCGGATCACGAGTCTCTCTGGGCTCTACTTTTTCTATTCATTGAATGCCCTCGCATTTGTGTGCGGAGGTCCGCTCCCCGCTCAAGTCTTGATTTCCAGCTGGTTCGCGCGATCTCGACGCAAAGCGATGGGAATCGCATACTTGGGCATCAGCTTCGGCGGAGCCGCTGTGCCATGGATCTCGAATTTTCTGGTTAAACAGTTTGGTTGGCAAGCCGCATTGCAACTGCTGGGGGGATTTATTATCGTGCTTGCTTTGCCATTTGCCCTAATGGTCAAAGATGCACCATTGCATGCACGCCTTTCGGCTTCCAGTTCATCTGCAGATATCCGAAGCGCACTGAAGAGCTTGCCATTTGCTCTGCTCGGTGTGGGCAGTATGTGTTCGATTGCAGCTGTCAGCGGAACTCAGCAAAATCTAAAACTGTTTCTGAGTCTTGACCGCCACTATTCACAGTCCAATGCTGCTCAGGTTATCTCACCGGTGTTGGCGTTCAGCATCGTCGGGCGCATATTGATGGGATGGTTAGCGGATCGTTTCCCAACTATTCGGCGATCGGTGTGGCGACGCCTTTACCTTTGTTTGTCTACAGTCGCGATTGGGTCAATCCGGCGCCAGCGTGGGTCGAAAAGCTGGCTGCTCGTGTGCCGACGCTTTTTGGATGGAAGGACGGACAGGGCGACATTCGTCGTTATCAGCAGATTATCAACGGGTCGGAGATCGTTTGTACTGGGTTGGTGGTGTCGGCGACGATGGTGTTCCGGGCTATTACAGCATCGGAATCCGCACCCACACATCCAGCATTGCCACGGTAGCGCCAAAGCTCTCGCTCATGCTGCACGAGGCTGCCGCTATTGGTGACAGCGCGTGTTTGTGACGCTTGATGCACGACTAGGTTATTCCACTGTATGTCCTACGCGCTCGGCGCAAAGGTTATGAGGTTTCGGTGATGAAAGAAATGATGAATCAACTTGGAATGGCCGCTGGCCCCGTTCGGCCACCTCTTCCTCAGCTTACGTTGCAGGACAGGGAGGACGTCGAGCGTTTACTGAAAAAATGGCAGCCAATTTTGTCGTGATCACGTGTGAAACAGTGATCTTCAAAGTGTCCTAGACTACCGAAACCGCAATCAATCGAGTGAAAGAGGGGGATCGAGAATGCAAGCCGGAGATCGTGCGCGACGAGAATTTATTAGGTTGACTGGCGCCGGAGTGGTAGGCGTTGCTGCTGGGCGCGTCGCTCTTCCTGTGAGTGCTGCGCCACCGGCGGGAAGATCTGCCTACGACGTGAAAGACTTCGGTGCGGTTGGCGACGGCAAGAGCCTCGATACTCCTGCCATCAACAAATGTATCGACGCGGCCGCTGCGGCCGGTGGTGGCGTTGTGATTTTTTCTCCGGGTACTTATCTCTGCTACTCGATTCATCTGAAAAGCAACGTTGATTTACACCTTGCTCGCGGTGCGACCATTCTCGCTGCGGACGTGCCTGCTGAAGGAAGTACGAACGGCTACGATCCACCAGAGCCGAATCAGTGGGACAAATATCAGGACTTCGGCCACAGCCATTGGCGCAACAGCCTGATTTGGGGAGAGGATATTTCGAATTTCTCGATTACAGGGTCTGGCTTGATCTGGGGCAAGGGGCTCAATCGGGGCAGTGGCGATAAAGCACTGCCTGCCGGGGTGGGAAACAAGGCAATCAGTCTGAAGAATTGCCACAATGTTCTGCTGCGTGACTTCTCAATTCTTCACGGAGGTCACTTCGGAATTCTGGCGACGGGAGTCGATAACTTCACAATCGACAACTTGTTGATCGATACGAATCGCGATGCCATCGATATTGACTGCTGTCGGAACGTGCGTGTCTCCAACTGCAGTGTCAATTCGCCGTGGGACGACGGGATCTGTCTGAAGAGTTCGTTCGGCCTCGGTTGCGCGCGCTCCACGGACCATGTCACGATCACGAATTGTTATGTGACCGGCGGCTATGAAGAGGGTTCGTTGCTCGACGACACATACAAACCGATCAGTGCGGACAAGGCGCCGCGCAACGGAAGGATCAAGTTCGGAACCGAATCGAATGGCGGTTTCCGCAATATCACTGTTTCCAACTGTGTGGCCGAAACATGTCGCGGTATCGCTTTGGAGTCTGTAGATGGCGCGTTGCTTGAGGATGTTTCGATCACCAACGTGACCATGCGAGATCCGGTGGACGTGCCTTTCTTTGTCCGGTTAGGCGCCCGCATGAGAGGGCCCGAGGGAGCTCCTGTGGGTCAACTTCGTCGCGTCAATATCAGTAATGTCGTTGTGTCCAATTGCGCTTCGAAGCAGGCTGCTCTCATCACAGGTATCCCGGGTCATGCAACTGAGGATCTACAGTTCAGCAACATTTTGATTCAGCACCAAGGTGGCGGTACGGCACAAGATGCAAGTACGCAGGTTCCAGAACTTGAAAAGATCTATCCCGATCCGAATCGATTCGGCACCATGCCGGCACATGGATTCTTCGTTCGACACGTAAAGGGATTGTCCATGCATGACGTCGAAGTGAAATATACGAAGGAGGACCTACGCCCCGCTGTCTGGCTGGAAGACGTGATTGGTGCGGACTTCGTACACGTCAAATTGCAGCATGCGCCGAACGTCCCGGCGTTCGCATTGAAAAATATCGAGGATTTTGGAGTGAATATCAGTCGGCCAATTCCTGATACTTACATCGAGAAAGCCGACCAACGAGCTCTTTGAGGTCCGGGATCTGCGCCAGGCAGTAAACGTCAAGGACTTGGCACTCCGGAAGAGTGGTGAGGAGTTCGGAGTGCCGGTAACCTAACCAAATGAAATCATCGCCGAAAAGATGGTCGGGCTTGGACACTCCTAGTAGCCCTTGATCTTGACGACGAAGTAGGTGAAGCCCTTCGAGCCCTCAAGCAGAATCTGGTGCGGAACACGTGCTGGGATCCGAACCACATCTCCCGCATTCAGTGTTCGTCGAACTCCTCCCTGGATCGTCCCGTTCCTCTTTTCATGCGGCTCGATCTCCTCTCCACCTACCATAGTTCCACCCACAACCAGCGTGGCGGAGCCGGAATGCACAAAAAAGATGTCGGCCTGGTTTTCATGCCATTCGACGATGCCGTCTGCCTCTCTACGCGACAGCATATAAAGGTCATTTGGAAAGTCTGCGAGTCTCTTCGTTGCGATGTGGTGTGGGTTGGAAGCGGCATCGCCTTTCAGTTGCTGCTCCAATTGAGACAGGGACGCTGAGGTCCAGTGTTCGAATGCGTCCGGTGCTGTGTCCTGCGAATAGGCCATAAGGAATGCCAACACAACGATGCAGCCAAGCTTTGCCATTAAGCCTCTCTCGATCCGTTTTGCCACTTGTACCAACTACAAGTCTCGCACGACAAGGCGCCCGCGACGTTGAATTTGAGTGGCGCCGAAACTGCAGCAACCGGAAGCTAGGCAGCGTTTCAACTTGTGTCAAGGCGGAAATACTAAAAATCGATTTTAACGAGTCTAAAGGTGATGCCGTTGTGTGTCGTTTTTGTGGAATCCGAAGACATCATGGGATACGCATGCTTATTGAGTGCCGCGAACGGGATCGTGCGACCTTCATAAGGATCAGTCTGTCGCCATCTCGATAAAGGGCCATCAAATTTGTCTTGTCAAGATCTGCACCGGCGCACTCTCCAGAAATCGTCTGGTAGGATGCCCGCCGGTTTGAACGATTTTGATAATTCGTCTCGCGGGTAGATCGCCTTCTGTTCACAGCAACCTAACCGTGGAACCTTCGGAGCCCGAGCAATGTCTAAACGTCGATGATCCGGATACAACGCCGGGCGAAAAAAATCGTGCCGAGATCCTGGAATTCGATCCCGACGGTTCTGAGCTGCGCGTCTACGCGTATGGCATTCGCAATGCGGTGGGACTCGCGATCAATCCGCAAACTGGTGAGCTGTGGTGTTCGGTGAACGAGCGGGATGCGCTTGGAGACAATCTCATTCCCGACTACATCACTCATGTGCAGGACGGCGGCTTTTACGGCTGGCGTCCTGGTGGTATATGGGAGGTCACCAGGATCCACGCCATGAAGGGAAGCACCTTGAACTGAAAAGCAAAGTCATCACACCAGACGTCATTCTGCAGACTCACAACGCCTCTCTGGAAATGACCTTCTACGATGGCCAACAGTTTCCAGCCGACTTTCAAGGAGATGTCTTCGCATCCGAACACGGGTCGTGGAACAAGTCGCTACGAGTGGGCTATGAAGTCATTCGTGTTCCACTCCGTCAGACCGGACACGCAACCGGGCAGTACGAAGACTTCATGACAGGCTTTGTTGTGGACAACAGCCAGGTATGGGGACGTCCGGTAGGAATCGCTGTCGCACCTGATGGATCACTCTTCGTCAGCGATGATGGCTCTGGCTCGATTTGGAGGATTCGTTATACCGGCAAGTAGCCGATCAGGCGACCCCGTCAGTTATTGCCGGATCTCCCATCCCTCGAGCGGACACGCATTCTCCACGTTTCGCCGAAGTCGTGTGTGTGTTCGCGGTCTCTCTTTCGCCCAGAGCGTAAAAGAAGACGTCAACAAAGCCACCCAGGGCACTGCCGACGCCGCCCATAAAACCGGCGACGCGGTGAAAGAAGGCACCAAAAAGACGGTCGATAAAACCAAGGAAGCCGCGGACAAGACCAAGGACGCCGTCGTCAAGTAGCAACTCCCTCGCCTTCCAACCCAATTCGCCATTGCGAAAACCTCGCCCTTGCGGAAGCCACCTCCCGGCCTCCGCAAATTTTTCTCTCCACTGGAAAAACGAACCTCGTACTCAACTTTTCAGAAGGTTCTTCGCGAACCTGCGCCCACGCTTTAAACTCTGTTTCCTGCTGTAATCAGGAAACCAATTAACTTCTCGCGGTGGAAGGAGACACGAGTGTCCGATTCGGATCTGCGCATGGGCGCGGCTGCAGCGCTCTCCCATGCTGAATATGTGAAGCTCGCCGAATTCCGCTACCACCTCGCGAGATTCCAGCGCCGCCGCAAAGACGCAGCCCGCACCGAAGGACTGCAGGCGCAACAATACGAGCTTCTCTTGGCCATTGCCGGTCTCCCGGACGAAACCGAGCCCACCATTAAGGAACTCGCCGCGCAACTCCGTCTTGAGCACCACACCGTCGTTGAACTCGCGGATCGCCTTGAGGAACGCGGTCTACTCAAACGTTCGGCCTCTCGCAAAGATCGTCGCGCCGTCCTTTTGCAACTCACCCGCCAGGGCAAATCCAAGCTCAACAGAATCGTTCGCGACAGCTTCGCTCACCTCCCCGACGAGGCACCCGCCTTGATACGCAGTCTCGAGCGCATTTTGGTGAAGCGTGCGCGCTCGTAACCGTTAGACTGTTCTACTTCTGGCTCCCCGAAATCCATCCCGGCTCGCTTACATCGACTGGCTGCGCGGCCTCGCCTGCGTACTGATGTTTCAAACGCACTGTTACGACGCTTGGCTTACGCCCGAACTGCGCAAATCCACATTCTTTATGTACTCGCAGCTGGCCGGAACCTTCCCCGCCCCGCTTTTTCTCTTCCTCGCGGGAATTTCATTCGCCCTCGTCACCGACAAGCTGGTGGGAAGAGGTACGCCGACACTTCAGATCGCACGCACGACCATTCGCCGCGGTGCAGAAATTCTCGGCTTCGGTCTGCTGTTTCGTCTGCAGGAATACCTGATCGCCTGGGGATGGGCGCCGTGGTCCGATCTGTTCCGCGTCGACATTCTCAACACCATCGGCATGTCGATGATCCTGATGGGCGTGCTTTGCTGGATCGTGCTCTCGACCGGTAATCAAAGTCCTCGCCTGCGGTTGGGACTTGCCGCGGCAGCCGCGTCGCTCGCGATCTCCATCCTCACGCCGCCACTCTGGACCACGTGGCGTCCCGACTGGCTGCCCTGGCCTATCGAGTCTTACGTCAATGGCGTTCACAATCTTGGCGAACCGCAAGCATGGATCTTTCCGATCTTCCCCTGGGGAGGTTTCGCCTTTGCCGGGCTCGCTCTCGGATTTCTGTTGCAGAGTCATTGGACGCGTGCGCGCGAGACGCGAGTGTTCGTACTCGCAGGCGTCGCCGGCGTCCTGTTAATCGAAGGCGCCCGCTGGCTCAACGCTCGCCCCTTCCAGATCTATGCCACTTATGATTTTTGGCACACAAGTCCGGCGTTCTTCGCGATCCGCGTCGGCTTCTTGCTGATCTTCTTGTGTGGAAGTTACCCGTGGTGCAAGTGGGGACCCGCGGAGATCGGCTTCAGTCCTCTAATTCAGCTAGGCCAGACTTCCCTGCTCGTCTATTGGGTTCATATCGAGCTCGTCTACGGACGCTTCGCGATTCTGCCCAAGCACAGCCAAAGCATCCGAGGCGCAACCCTCGGACTAGCGGCAATTTTCCTCATGATGCTCGCACTCTCGCTCATGCGCACAAAATGGAAAAACCGTCCCTCTGAACTGTGGAGTTGGAAAAGGCGGACCGCAGCAGCCAGCTAGCTTCTCATCAGCAGCGCTTCCAGCTAGTTTCTGTGCCAACACGAACGTTGCCACCGCTGTATGTATCACCACGGCACACGTGGGGGCGGACGCCTCGTCTGCCCGGCGGAGCGAAGCTCCGCAGCGTCTTGCGCATCGCGTGCTAAGGACCGCTGTACGCACCACCACTGCACACGTGGGGCCGGACGCCCTCGTCTGCCCGGTGGAGCGAAGCTCCACAGTGATTTACCGTAGAGCCGCCGTCTCGGCGGCTGTCCGGCGGGCATCCCGCTCGCCCACTCATGAACTCAGAGCAGTCCCCACCGTCACGACACGTCCCACCGCGCCCGCTCTAAAAACATCGGCGGCTCATACGTCCTCCCCGCGGCCAATCGACGCTCCTCGCGCCGCGAGGTCCACCACAACAACGGCCCGCCTACCCGCGACGCCGCCCGCGCCACCGCCCCAAACTCCCGCTCAATCTCAAGGCGCAGCCCACGAATCTGCTCGCCCACGCCTTGATTCACGCGGCTGAACTGCTTTTCCATCGCCCACAGCGCAGCGTTGTACGCAGTTTTCAATTTTTCCGCTTCCCGAGAAAACCGCTCGCGCACGCGCGCATCCGGATCATCTTTGTACGCAACCATCCTTCGAACAATGTCCGGCTCATCCGATAAAGACTCGGCCCATTCCGCTCGTAATCGCGCCGAAAGGCAAAATCCAGAAACCGCTTTGAAGCCTCGCGCGAGATGGCCGCATGCCGGAAATTGAACCTGTCCTGACCATGAATATCGGCGAGGTCCACATCCTCGAGCATTCGTCCCTGCTCCCACATTTCCTTATAAAGCGGTGTTCCCGGCACTGGCGTGTACAGCATGAACTGATGAAAGTCGGTGTCGTGTCCAACCGCATAGTCAATCTCGTCGGAGATGTTCTCCTCGGTGTGATGCTCGAGTCCGATGATCGTCGACCCCTGCACGCGTATGCCGTGCTCGCGAAGTTCACGCGTCAATTGCCGCGTGTCTGCGCCCTGTAACTTGGCGTAATGCGATCGTGGCGACTCCAGCCCCATCCATATCCACGAGATCCCCAACTCCACCAACTCCCTCATCGTGTATTTCCGGATTGCATTCGCGGAAGCAAACGCGGCCATGCCCCAACTCTTGCCTGCCATCTTCATGCGGCGCAACAATTGCATGGCGCGCTCACGGTGCAGAAGAAAATTTTCGTCCATCACGAAGAACGTCAGCACCTTCAGAGACCGCTCCATGCGCTCCATCACATCGAACAGCGCGTCGCCCGTTTCGAAGAAGTTAATGAACTTACCCTTGCCGCCGAAAAATGACGAAGTCGTGCAGAAGTTGCACCCCATCGGGCATCCCACCGACGGAATAATCGTCGCCGCCGTTCCCCCCTCACGCTCCGGCAGGCGCACTCCGAGGATTCGCGTCTCCAGGCCCGACACAATCTCCGGATGCTGAATCGCTCTCTCCGGCTCCTCCCCCAGGTACTCGCGCATCCAGCGAATTCCCTCGCCGCGCACGATCTGATCGGCGTCGATCATATTTTCAATCCCCGGGATCGCCGTCACGTGGCCCCCGACCACGATCACCGAGTGCGGAGACAGTTGCCGCACGATTCGGCACATCTCTCGTACTTTTCCTACATTGACGATGATCGATGAAATACCGACAACGCCGTACGAGTGCGACGCAAGCTCTTGCGCGAATGCCTCGCGCGTCGGGAAGTCCAGCACAGTGCACGGCGCGGAGATATTTTGCTGGATCATCATGATGCCCCACGATCGGTGGAACATCCGCAGCGAGAATGCACCCTGCGCACGCGTGACCTGGTTGTGATACAGCTCCATCGGATTGATGGCGCGGCTGCCGAATTCATCGTCCTGCGCGTACGGTCCAAAGACCGAGGTAAGCAGCACGCGCGCACGTCTGCCTTTGGGGTGAGGCTTCATTGTTGATTTCACGCTCCTGCCTGTGAGCCTAAGAGTCGGCCCGCGAGCGTGTATGTGCGGAAAGGAACAAAATACAAAACTATTACAAAGCGCTGGAGTTCAGCTGCGCGAAGGCATTGCGCGCAAGCTTCATTGCGATGGCCCACTGCTGGCGCGCCTTACCCTCATCGTCACCGAACCCGAAAAGATAAAACGTTACGTAGAGTCCTTCTCGAATATCGCCTTGTTCGTGAAAATAACAGCGGCGTAGCAGGAACTCCGCCTTCGCCGGGAGTTCGGGCGCGCGCTTGAGAAGGCCCACGATCTTCTTCAAAAATTCTTGGTGCGCCTCGACAGAAGCTTGTGGCGATTGCCTGAAGACTTGCGCTGATTCCGCGAAGAAAAGATCGACGTACGACCCAAACTTGCACAGCACTTCAAACATCTCTTCATCCGGATGGATCTCCGTACTCGCCCACCCATCGCACTTCGCACTCCGCAGTCCAGATCCGCTTTCCTTTTCCAGCGCGCTCCCGTTGCCCAAACGGAGCGAGGACGAATTGATGAACAACAGAAAATCCCGTAACTCTGGAAGTCCGTTGACTTCCTCGATTTCCTTAATTCTTTCGGGCTCGCGCTTCAGATCGACGTAACGCGGCCCACCATCCGCCGCTTCCCACGGCAGCTCAAGCGTCTCATCCTCTCGGCCAAGTTCAACCGCATAATCCGCTTGCATCGTGAATTTAGTCGCGCAGCGACAATAGAGACTAGCCATAAAGGACGCTGTCGGCACCCGCAAAATTCACGTGGGGGCAGACGCCGTGGTCCCGACGCGCCCGATTTTGGCGCGTTGGGGTGGAGGTGCCCTCGTCTGCCCAGCGGAGCACCAGATCCGCAGAGCGTCTCGCCCGCCGCTGCCGCCTCCAGTCGGGTGCCCCACCCTAAACGCGTTTTTTTTCGTTAGTGTGGGGTTATCGCCGCATCTCTCGGGTCACCCAAGTCTCATAGGGACGGCACACCCTACTTCGCGGGCGCCGGTTGCGTCGCAGGTGGCTGCGTCCCAAAGTTCACCTTCGGCGCTTCGCGCGATCCCTCCGCTGCTGTGAAATAAGCCTCGTTCGGCTTGAATCCCGCCCAGCCCGCGAACACGCTCGCAGGAAATTGCTGCACGTAGGTGTTGTAGTCCTGCAAGGTATCGTTGTACCGCTTCCGCTCAACAGCGATCCGGTTCTCGGTGCCTGCCAGTTCGTCCTGCAAGCGCATGAAGTTTTCATTCGACTTCAGTTGCGGATAATTCTCCACCAGCACAAGCAACCGTCCCAACGCACCGTCGAGTTGATTGTTCGCCGCGATCTTTTCCGAGGGCGTCCCGGCGGAAAGCAGCGCCGATCGCGCCTTTGCGATGTCGCCAAAAACGGTCTGCTCCTGCTTCGCGTACCCCTTCACCGTTTCCACCAGGTTCGGGATGAGGTCCGCGCGCCGTTGTAGCACGATGTCGACCTGCGACCACGCCGACTTCACGGCTTCGTTCTTGCTGACGAGCGTGTTGCGCACGCCCACGTATTGCCCGAAAACTACCAGCGCAATCAGCGCAATAACGATGATCACGATCAAGCCTTTACCCATGTCGCTCTCCTCAACTCGAAATCTCGGAAACCTACGAACTCTTGGCCTTCGGGGAATCCAGCATTCTATCCACGGCGCCCGTCACCTGCTCGACCGCTGCGAGATAACGCGCCGCAAGTTCCTGCACTCGAAATTTCTTCTGATCCGCACGATGCTCCCGAATGTCGAGCAAATGCTCGAAAGGACTTGCATCGAAGCCCAGGCCGCCCGCCAGGGCCTTCACCGACTCGCGCTTGGTCGACGGCGGCGAACTACCTTGCGCAATCAGCGCGTGGCGAAACAGCGTCGTGAATGTCGGCAGCGAGCGCAACAGCAACTCCCATGATCGCTTCTCGTCGTGCGCCACGAGCACCAGCCTCTGCCGCAGCAAGATCAGCTTCTCCCGCAGCTCATATTCCAGCTGTGCACGATGCAAATGCATCGGGATACTCAACTGTGCAATCGGATCGGGCCCCCACAGCACACGATGCCGCTGCTTGATATCCATCAACTCGATCGCGAAAACGTCCGCCGACCGTTCCAGTTCATCGCGGGTGATGATCAGCGGTGCGTGACGCTTCTGGTCGACCCAGCTACCCACGATCGGTGCGATCGCCAACAGCTTTGCGAGTGACGTGTCTTTCAAAATGGCAACCAGGTTGACGTTCGAGTAGTCGGGATCGTAGTCGCCGGTAACGGCGGAGCCGTAGAGAACCACGCTTTCGAGATTGTCTCCAGCCGCCTGTTTCAGACGCTCGACGAAGTCGCTGATCTGTTTCTCCGGAATCGATTTATCGGCCGTCATAAATGCCTCGATGACTATCTGCGTCTACCAACTTCCGCCCGCGCCGCCGCCACCTGTACTTCCTCCACCGAAACCACCGAATCCACCTCCGCCACCTCCAAATCCACCACCACCGAATCCACCTCCGCCCCAGCCGCCTCCTCCGCGATAGCTGCCACCGCCTCCACTGCCGCCGAATAGAAACATATAAAACAGCAGCCGTCTCAACGGAGGGATGGCAAGCACAATGATAATCACGACGATGATGGCGATGATGGCGCCCGGCGACAACTCCGTCGCATGCGGTGGCGGCGATGAAATTGGCTCGATGCGTCGCGGCTGCGACGTCGTAATCTGAACGCCGGCATCCCTTGCAATTACATCGATGATCCTCGATGTAAGAAGACTGACTGCTCCGCTGTAATCGTTGTTCCTAAGGTATGGCACGGCCTCGCGTCCGAAGCCACCCACCCTCCCATCGGGCAGAATTCCCTCGAGGCCATAGCCAACGTTGATGTAGTATTTGCGATCCTGAACGGCGAGCAGGATAAGAACGCCGCGATCTTTTCCCTTCTGACCGATGCCCCACTTCTGGTAGAGGGCGACGGCGTAGTTGAAGATATCTTCTCCGTCTGTCGACTTGACGGTGACAACTACGACAGAGGCTTGAGCCTTATCGAGGACCTGCCGGCACATCTCTTTGAGTTGGGTGATGGTCGAGGCACTAAGAACGCCCGCGAAATCGTTTACGCAATCGGTGTGCTGGAGGGAAGCAATGGGTTCAGCAGAAGAGAACGGAACCGACGCGAACGCTGCCCATGCGATGACAATGAGAACTACGGCGAGTCGTTGCCGGGGGAGTCGCATCGCGGAAGATTGTACAGGGAATGCAAGCACTCAGTCCCGAGAGCAGAGACAGGACTAACGACCGATGACAGGGCCAGGACGCTCGACGACATCCACCTTCAATACCGACGCAGAAACTCCACCACCTGCTGCTCGGCCCAGCGACCGTCGTAACCATTCGCGGTCGCAAGAAAACTGCAGTGCCCGCCGTCACTGGCTTCTATGAAGGTCAGGTTTGGATTCAGTGCGATCTTGTGGCGCGTCTCGGGAGTGAGCCGCACGAACGGATCGGTCGCAGCGTGCAGGATGAGTCCGGGGACCCCGATGCGGTCGACCGTGTTCGATGCGGACGCGCGTGCGTAGTAGTCGTCCGCACCAGTGAAGCCGCAGTAGAACGCCGTGATCTTGTCGTCGAACTGGCGCAGCGTCTTCACACCACGAAGACGTTTGGGATCGAAATGCTGGGGAAACATTTTCGCCTTGGCTCGAAAGCGCTGCCGCAGCTTAAGCATGAAGTACTCTTCGTAGAGGCGGTTGGCGGGCTCGTGCAGCGCGTCGGCACTCGCAGCCAGATCCATCGCGGGACACACCGCTGCTATCGCGCGGAATTCGTGGGGCGCTTCCCTGCCCCACTCGCCCGCAGTCTTCAGCACGAGGTTCCCGCCCATCGAGAAACCGGCGAGCACGAAGCGCGATATCTTGTCGTGCGTGATCACATGACTCGCCACCGCGGCCACGTCTCCTGAGAGGCTCGAGTTGTAGAGTGTGGGCGCGAGGTGGTCGGTGCCTCCGCAGTTGCGTTGATTCACACGCACGACGTTCATGCCTGCGGCGAGACCTTTTTCTGCGATCCCCAGCATGTATCCGGATTCACTCGATCCTTCGAGACCGTGCACGATGATCAGTGTGAGCGCGGCGGCACGATCGGGTTGCCAGTTGCAGTGACAGAGAATCTTCACTCCAGGAGCGACCTCGACGAAGCGCTCCTCGGGAGAGGGCAGCTTCGCGGGGCGGCGAGAGAAGAATCCAGCGATCGTCTGGAGGTGTCCGCCGCGCACGAAGCGACGCGGCGTGAAGGCCTCGGGTTGAAATAGCGTTTGCGTGTCCCCCACACTCTGATTTTAAATAGAGACGCGGATTCTTGCCGCGTCGACGGGAGCTGGCCATGCCCATTTTCGAGTACGTTTGTAAAGAGTGCGATCATTCCTTCGAAGCGCTGGTCTATGGCAACGAGAAAGCGCAATGCCCAAAGTGCCAAAGCAAGAAGCTCACGCCACAGCTTTCGACCTTCGCTGTCTCCACAAGGAGTTCGTCTTCGACTTCGTCACGTCCCGCAGGACCGTGTGGCTCTTGCGGCGATCCGCGCGGCCCGGGCGCCTGCTCCTTTAACAACTAGATCGGCGTGCAAATCGACCTAATGTTCCACGTGGAACATTATGCAAATTTGTTGCGATCACATTAGCTATTAGCTAATACAGTAAATTAACTTAACTTAGGTCTTTTTGGGCGAGTTGCGTTGTTTGCCCTATCACGACGCACCGTGACCAACCTCACAACTGGACGTTATTTCGGCAGCAGGGGAAATGCTCCCAGAGCGGCCGACCGCAAAAGCTTTTAACCGCGAAGGGGCACAATGAACAAACGCTTCACCTAGCCAGCGGGGAGGCATAGGAGTTCTGAGGACATTCTGCTCAGAAACAGCGCAGGTAACTTTCGGTAACGCTTGTGAGTGACGGCTGTGATCTTTGCCGCTGAGGGAAACCCGCATAAGATCGCCCGAACATCAGCAATAGGGCGAGGATATGGATCGCAGGCGGGAGATGAGGGTTGAGACGACGTTGCCGGTGAGGATCTGGGGCATCGACACGTATTCCCGGCCGTTCATGCAGCTTGCGACGGTGCGAAACTTCAGCAGCCTCGGAGCCGTGCTGCAAAATGTCCGCTCGAAGGTGAGCCCGGGCGAGATCGTCGACGTGCAATACGACGGGCAGAAAGCCCAGTTTCGCGTTGTTTGGGTTGGACGTATCGGTACCCTCGAGGCAGGTGAGATCGGACTTGAGCGGCTACCCGAAGAGCCTTACTTGTGGGACGTCGACCCAACTCGCTGTGGGCAAGAGATGGCGACGGTTTAGAACTTCAGGTCTTAGGTGTTGGGTGTTAGGTCTTCGGTATTCGGCTGTCCGGGCCGGTTCAGGGTTTTGCGGCGTAAGGCAATGAGAACGCCTGAAATCGCAGCGCTGAGCAATGCGCAGAGACCGCTGAGAAAAGCTCTTAACCGCAAAGGGCGCAAAGAAAAACCGCGAAGAGCGCAAAAGCCCCTCTCTTTCCAACGCATTAAATATCCGCCACAGCGTCACAGAGACACCGAGAATATTGGGATGGATAGCGCTTAATTCACAGTGCGTTGTCGGCAGTTAGGAATTGAGGCGATACGGATCGGAGGAAGGCGGCGACGTCTTTGGTTTCCAGCGGTGGGCTGGTGTAGTAGCCCTGGATCTCGTCGCACCCATGCTTGCGTAGGAAGGCGAGTTGGCCCGAGTTTGGACGCCCTCGGCAATCACTTTAAGATGCAAGCTTTTCGCAAGACTGATGACGGCAGTCGCGACGGCGGCTGCGTCGGAACTGGTTTCGATATCGCCGATGAAGGAACGGTCGATCTTAAGCTTGCTCAGTGGAAACAATCGCAAGCAGCTGGCCAACGTCAGGCCGACATTGATGGCGAAGACGCTAAGGGCTGCTCCCGGGAGACCGTGACGAACCGACACCCAGATCAGAGGAATAAACAGAAGATAGAGCGGCTGGTAGGGAATGGCTGAGGTGAGTCCGAAGACAATCCAGATCGCCAACACACCCGAACCGAACTGAGCGCCCATCTCGATGATCTCGGATCGAGAAGGCCAACGGTGCTGTGACGCGGCAAGATGATTCGGTGGAAACTTGAACCAGCGATCCACTCGCGGGACCACGAACACGGGGAGCATTGGGGTAAACGTCAGGATAGCCATGGCGTCACTCGCCCACCACTCGGCTATGGTCTTCAGCGCGTTGGCAGGTTGGATCAAGTGATCGCCGAGGGTCCTTCGCCTCGTTCGGCTGCCGCCTCACTTCGCTCAGGATGACAGTGTTCGGAAATGCCAGTGTTTAAGATGACCTGTCATTAAATTCGCGACGTGACCCGTTAAGGAACACGCGGTTTTCAATACATTTGGGAATCGCTATTGGCTGTTTTGCTTGTGGTGGGTAGCGGCGTGGTTCGCTCGCGACTTGTTGATCTTGCGTCCCAGGTCCGGGAGAAATTCCTTTACAACGCCGAATCCGATGTTGCTTGCCATGCTGATGCCAAAGCTGATGGCGCCATTGCTCGCGGCGCTTTGGCTTGGGGGCTGCCAGTAACGAGACAAGAACGCGCCAGCCGCGACTCCGCCTAGCTGCGAGATGGAGACATGCCGGCTACCGTCATCTTTCCGAGCGAGCACGCCGCTGGAGAGAGCGTAGCCAGTGCGCCTCCAGACACCCTGCTTTCCGGAGTTGAAATAGCGGTTGTCTTCGTGGAGCAAGCTCGAGAGCCCGAACGTCACGGTACGTTGAATGGAATACTGGCCCAAAATATTTCCATATCTCTTCCCGTATCCCGACATGCCTTGTTGCCACTCGAACGGTTTGTCGTTGCACTGATCGATGCCAGCGGAAAAACCAGCTTTCAGGTACATCAGCGGATTCGTCATGGTCTTGAGGTAGAGGTGATTCCGTTCTCCCTGTGTCATCGGCCGGAAGTCGCTCGCTTTCGTGGCACCAGCCATGTTGAGGTAATTCACGAGGTAGTCGACCCCTTTTTGGACGGCGTTGGATGGCGGTGGGAACGTCGAATCCTGATTTTGGGCCGCGAGGAGAGGACTCAGCAACAGAATGAACGCGGCAAGGATGCAGAGGGCTCGGTTATTCGTGTGGGCGAAGGCTCGCGGAGAAATCGTCGTAAAGTGTGGCGCGAAGGCTTCGCACACCGATGCCGTGGGCTCGAGCTTTAGTTTTTCGAAACACATGTCTCGGGCCGAAGGGAAGCGCAATTTCGTGTAAGGCTCTACCCAGTTGAGAGCGTAGAGATGCCTGTTTTGCGGGACTTTGGATCGCGCTCCGAGCGCTCCCTAGTATGCTTTTCCCCGCGACGCCGTTGGTGAACTGTACGTTCTGTCAGTCATCGAACGTCGGGCAACGTGATGGGTGAATCTGGTTTCTCCAGGTTGATCATTAGATTGTCGAGATGATAGGGACAAAGGCCCACGGCTTATAACGTGCACGCGACTATGAGGGCGATCGGAATATAATGCCCGCCACCGATTTTGTGGGGAGGTCACCATGCGCATCCGAACTCTTGCTGTTGCCGCTTTGGTGCTGGGACTCGTAAGTACTATGAGCGCCGCGTCGAAAGGCAAAATCTATCTCGATCCAGACGACCAATTTTCCGCATACTTCTCGGCCGCTCTTCAGAAAAAGAAGGTGCCGGTTACGATTACTACCGATCCGAACCAGGCGGATTTCACGGCTCAATTCCAGGCGAAGGACAACAATGGGTCGCTGCTCAAAGATGTGCTTTCCACGCTGAGCGGAGCGAACTACAACAACAACTCATCGAATGAAGTGGTGATGACGATCGTCAACGCCAAAACGAAGGATGTCGTTTTCAGTTACACGTGCCGGAAGCAGAGCCAAAACATGGACGCGGCGTCGGCGCTCGCAAGTTCGGTGGCGGAGTGCCTGGCGAAGCACTGGAAAGACACGATGAAGTAGATACGAACGAGAGTTGACGCACGTTAAAAAGGCAGCCGAAAACGGCTGCCTTCAGTTGGCCGGCGAGGTGCCGGCGCTACTGTTATGTTCCTTCTGACCAGCCTGCCAAGTACTCTTCCTGCTCGGGCGTCAGGCGATCGATCTTGATGCCCATCGATTCGAGCTTGAGTTTCGCGACGCGCTTGTCGAGTTCGACCGGCACTGTGTAGACGGTCTTCTCGAGGCTGGCGTGATTCTTAATCATGTACTCGACCGAGAGAGCCTGATCGGCGAAGCTCATGTCCATGACAGAAGGCGGATGGCCTTCGGCGGAGGCGAGATTGATGAGGCGGCCCTCGCCGAGCAGATTGATCTTGCGACCGTCTTTCATCGAATACTCTTCGACGAAGTTCCGCGTTGTGCGCTTGGAGGAGGCCATCTTTTCGAGGGTCGGGATGTCGATTTCGACATTGAAGTGTCCCGAGTTGGAGATGATGGCGCCGTTCTTCATGATTTCGAAGTGTTCCTTGGTGAGGACATTCTTGTTACCGGTGACGGTGCAGAAGACGTCGCCGATCTTGGCGGCTTCGCTCATGGCCATCACGCGGAAGCCGTCCATCACGGCTTCGAGGGCTTTCGTCGGATCGACTTCGGTGACGATAACTTCGGCGCCAGCGCCGCGAGCGCGACTGGCGAGACCGCGGCCGCACCATCCGTAGCCCGCCACGACGAACTTCGAACCGGCGAGCAGGAAATTGGTGGCACGGATGATGCCGTCGATGGTGGATTGTCCGGTACCGTACCGATTATCGAAGAGGTGCTTGGTGTCGGCGTCGTTGACCGCGATGATCGGATAGCGGAGCACGCCGTCTTTCGCCATGGCCCGCAGCCGGATTACGCCGGTGGTCGTTTCTTCGGTGCCCCCGATGACGCCCTCGAGGACGTCGGTGCGCTTGGTGTGGAGAACGCTCACCAGATCGGCGCCGTCGTCCATGGTGATCTGCGGCTTGTGATCGATGGCGGCGATGATGTGCTGGTAGTAAGTGTCGTTGTCCTCGCCCTTGATGGCGAAGACCGGGATGTTGTAGTCGCGCACGAGGCTGGCGGCGACGTCATCCTGGGTGGAGAGCGGATTCGAGGCACAGAGAACCACATCGGCACCGCCATCGCGCAGGCAGATGGCGAGGTTGGCGGTCTCGGCGGTAACGTGCAGGCAGGCGGAGATACGCACGCCCTTCAGCGGCTGATTCTTGATGAATTCCTTGCGGATGATCTGCAGGACGTTCATGGACTGGTTGGCCCACTCGATGCGCTTCTTGCCGAGATCGGCGAAATCGAGATTTTTTACGTCGCAGTTGACTTGTGTCGTAGTCGTCGACATACCTCTCCTATTGATAATGACGGCCAGATTGCGAATGCCGCGTCAGAGTGTTGAACATCAGGATACACGAACCAGGGGGACGGTTTTCCCGGGGAAACGGGCCGGGGAGTAACTGCGGGGACGCGGCGAGGCGTCCCCGTTTCTTAATGGGTTAGCGTTTTGCGCCCTGCAAAGCGGGCTCACGCAGACCGGCATCGCTGGCCAACTTGGCAGCCTTGTCGGTGGCTTCCCAGGTGAAGTCCTTGTCGTTGCGACCGAAGTGGCCGTACGCGGCCGTCTTGCGGTAAATCGGACGACGAAGGTTCAGGGAGTCGATGATGCCTTTCGGCGTGAGCGAGAAATTGGCACGAATGATGTCGGGAAGAATCGCGGGGTCGACCCTCGCGGTGCCGAATGTCTCGACCAGCACGCTGACCGGCTCGGCGACGCCGATGGCGTAGGCAAGCTGAACTTCGCATTTGTCGGCGAGTCCTGCGGCCACCACGTTTTTCGCGATGTGGCGTGCCATGTATGCGGCGCTGCGATCGACCTTGGTCGGATCCTTGCCGCTGAAAGCACCGCCACCGTGACGTCCCATGCCGCCGTAGGTGTCGACGATGATCTTGCGGCCGGTGAGGCCGGTGTCGCCCATCGGGCCACCGATAACGAAACGTCCGGTGGGATTGATGTGGTACTTGGTGTCCGCGTCGAGCAGGTTCGACGGGATCGTCGCCTGGATGACGTGCTTCAGAATCTCGGAGCGAAGCTGATCGTTGCCCACGGTCTCGGCGTGCTGCGTCGAGATGACGACGGCGTCCACGCGAACGGGCTTGCCGTTGGCATCGTATTCCACGGTGACCTGGGACTTGCCGTCGGGCCGGAGGTAGGGGCAGAGGCCGTTCTTTCGGACTTCCGTAAGGCGCTGGCAAAGTTTGTGGGCGAGAGAGATCGGGGTGGGCATCAGGTCGGCATTTTCGTTGACGGCGAAGCCGAACATCATGCCCTGATCGCCGGCACCGCCAGTGTCGACGCCCATGGCGATATCGCCGGACTGCTTGTTGATGCTCGAGATCACGGCGCAGGTGTTGCAGTCAAATCCATAGAGCGCGTTGTCGTATCCGATGGATTGGACGACGCCGCGGACCAGCGACTGAAAGTCAACGTAAGCTTTGGTGGTGATTTCTCCGGCGATGACGACGAGGCCAGTGGCGGTGAGTGTTTCGCAAGCGACGCGGCTGGTGGGATCTTCGGTCAGACAGGCGTCAAGAATCGCATCGGAAATCTGATCAGCGATTTTGTCCGGGTGTCCTTCGGTGACCGATTCCGACGTAAACAAGTAACGATTTTTAGAAGGCAACTGTGTTTCTCCTTGTTGCTATTAGGGCGTTCCGTATGGCGGGAAAATCAGAGCACAACGGCCGTCTTTTCGCGCTTTTTCGCGTAATTCGGGGTCCTTAAAAAGCTACCAGAGAAGGATAGCGCCTGCAACGACTTTGGGCCCAGCGGCAGAAGGTGGCACCCGAGGGTGAAACCACGCCTGCGGATGGGAGCAAGACGGGGTTAAACGGCTGAAAAATCATCTTGAATGAAGAGCTTAGTGCGTGAGTCCAGGAGCCCTGGCGGTGGTTGGCTGCAAGCCATCGGGATGAAAGACCAAAGTTTTGACAACACCGTAATCGCCCTGGGAAGGGAGTTTTTTGCCGTTGAAATAGACGTCAACCGCCCCAACGTTTCCGGCCTTCACGGTGATTTCGCTCTTCGCCTGAACCACTCGCTCGTAGGGTGCAACCAGAGTTGCCTCGGTCGGCGGTTGTCCGTCCGCGGAGATCGAGACCCAGCATTCCTCGGAGTCGTCATTGCCTTTCAAACGAACGGCGAACATTCCGGGAATCGGCGCAGAGCTCTGTCCTGAGACCGAGGTCTGCAGCCCGGCCGGCGAGACGGGCGACCGCCGAGCTTGCATCTGTTCGGTTGTTGGGATCGGCGTCGCCGGAGCGTTGTTCTCGGGAGCGTTGGTATTTTGCGGTGCCGGGGCCTGGGTTTGCGGCGCAGGATTCTGCTTTTGCGGCGCAGACTCGGTCTGCTCGGGCGATGGAGGTTGAGCGCTGGAATCGGATGCCGTTGATGGAGACGCAGGCGCAGATTCGGAGGTGGGCGCGACATGCGTCTTTTCTGTCTCCGGGGGACGATGCAAATAGCTCCACGCGGCCAGCGCGATTGCGATGACCAATAACACGACCGCAAGAATGCCCCACGGAATGTCGGCAGCCGCGTCGCGACGAGAGGATTCTCCGGTGGTGTGAATGCGGCGGTCGGGTGAGGGCGGTGCTTTCGGAGGCGCTTTCCGTTCCTGTGGAACTTGAATAGGAAAGGCACCCTCCTGTTCCGCCGGCTGCGGTGGCGTTGCTCCGGCCGCGCTCATGTAATCGGCGACAGTTTGCTCTTCGTCGAGGCCAACGTGACGGGCGTAGGCGCGCACAAACCCTTTATTGAAGATGCCACCGGGAAGCTGGTCAAACTTTTCTTCTTCGAGAGCACGCAGCAGGCGCGTGCCAATCTTGGTGTTGAGCGAGATATCGTCGAGCGTGATGCCACGCTGTTCCCGCTCTTTTTTCAAACGATCGCCGAAGGATCCCATTGCGACGCCTGCTCCCGTACGGTGCGCCGGCCTACGGGTGCAATATTAACCATATGTCAAGGCGGCGGGAAGTGAGATGTAAGGAAGACGCAGACTTCCGGAACCGCGGCTGTTACCAGAGCGGGCGGTGAAACTAGCGGGAACTCCGGTTTCCAAAAGCCCGCAAGTCCCTCAAGGGACGTGGCTTTGCGGGTACTTAGTTACTTAAGATCGTTGCCGGGGTTTCTGAGCGCCGCATATAATTTGATCACTTCTTCCCGCAAATTGAGGGAACCCCCGCATG
>Ga0126381_100001866_pt1 | contig 22628 bp, 18 predicted proteins | sample PanSoiMetPlot_28_FD_96465 | JGI IMG/M metagenome (GOLD analysis project Ga0126381, IMG submission 96465) | Tropical forest soil microbial communities from Panama - MetaG Plot_28 | ecosystem: Environmental > Terrestrial > Soil > Tropical forest > Bulk soil | place: Panama | collected 2016-02-17 | reverse complement strand
TGACTAGTTCCTGCTGCTCTTCCCCTGTCACTCTTGCCCAACCGTCGCCCATGAACACGTTCACCTCAGAACGAATTCCAAAGTCAGGCAGATAGATTCCTGGCTCGATCGAGAAGCACGTGTTCGGGACGATTTGACGATCGTCGTGAGATTCGAGGTTATCCATGTTCGCGCCTGTCCCATGTACATCCGTACCAATGCTATGGCCTGTCCGATGGAAAAAGAACTCGCCGAAGCCGTAGCTTTGGATGTGCCCTCGCGCCACATCGTCGACCTCATAGCCGGCTGTGCGCTTTCGGTCTGCCGCCCTTGCGATCACGAAATCGGAAGCTTCCTTCCGGGCGCCGATGACAACGTAAGAAACATTTTGGATCGCGTCAGGAATGCTATTCTCACCACAAAAACCGGTCCACGTGATGTCGTAGTACACTGCTTCCGGCTTTGCCAGCTTGGCCCAAAGATCGATCAGCAACAGGTCACCTATCTGGATGGGCGACGATCGATCTTTTCCCGGCTCATAGTGCGGATCGGAAGCGTTGTTGTTGACCGCAACAATCGGCCCGTGGTTCGTCGTCAGGCCGGCGTCACCAAATCCCTTCCGAATGTGCTGTTGAACTTCGTATTCGCCGATCTGATCCGCTGCTCGAAGGCGATTGGCCACATAGTGAAAGGCATCGCGGAGCACCCTATCAACCAACTTGCCGGCCTCAATGTGCATGTCGAACTGCTCATTAGTCCATCTCGCTTCAAACAACTGAATCAGGTCAGCCGAACTTACGACTTCGACACCCGCGCTTCGTACCAGTTCGATGGTCCCCGCATCGACCATTGATACGTAGGGGATCGCACAGTTCTGGGAATACTGCATCGCTACCCGGGCTGTCCCAGCCAACACATTCTGGAGCTTGTTCTGTTGATCCGCCCAACTCGAGTAGATGTCCTGAAGACCGGGAAGGGCATCCAGACTGTGGCTTTCAATGCGATGAACCAACTTGCGCGGCTCACCGTCAGCGGGAACAAAGTAGTACCACCGCCGTGTAGGCTCGACGCCATCTGGGATGCCGAGAACACGATACGCCAGCGGGTCCCTGCGATGATGATCGAAAAAGAGCCAACCGTCAATCTTGAAATCACGCAGAGCTCGCTGTATCTGATCGATTTTCATGCAAAAGCAATTCTATGCAGAATCAAACTTGGCTAGCGTGGCTGGTGAAGGTGGCGGAGTGAGGAGACTGATGGCAATCAGGCTGGATATAGACGCCAAAAGAGCGGGGTATACTGCATCGATCGGGCCCATATACGTCTGAATTCCATGCGGGCCATACTGCTGCAGTAGTTCCCAAAAGACTGTAACGACAGTGCCGAGCACGATCGAAGCGATCGCCCCAGCGGTCGTCGTACGACGCCAGAAGAAAACGGCCATAACAGCGGGTGTAACCGCGGCGCCATACACCGTGTACGCGTAGAGAGAGGCCTTCAGCACCGACTCAAATTGAGCAGCCTGAAGCACCGCGAAGAGGCCCAGGAGGACGACGATGATCCGGGAGACGATCAATGTCCGCCTTTGCGTCGCGGATCGATCGATAAACCGCTCGTAGACATCATGGATGAGATTTGTAGCCGGGGAAAATAGATAATTGTTGGCCGTTGATACGACTTTGGCAAACACTCCGCCCAGTAGAATGGCGCCCAGGATAGGCGGTAGCAATTCTCGCGCCGTTAATGGGATGATCTCTCGTGGCCGGTCGGTGTGGAGTTTCGAACTTGCTATTACTGCAAGTACAACGAGTAGAGTTTCCAGGGTTATCGTTCCGACGATCCAGCCTATTACCGACTTCCTCGCATCGGATTCGGACTTTGCGGAAAAGAACTTCTGATACATGCCCTGATTTCCGATGAGCAGGAGCAAGGTCGGCAACGCCAGGCCCAACGCATTACTAAGCTTGTAATTTCCCAGAACCTCGAAATGTGTCCGTGGCAAAGAGTGAAAGACAGACTGCCAGCCGCCAGATTTGTGAAGCAGAATCGGCACCGCGACAATGACGGTGCACGTTACCAACAATCCAATCACCAGATCCAGATACGCGATCGAGGCCATTCCTGCTGCGGCGGTAAAGAAAATTACGAAACCGGCAATGATATAGAGTCCCGTTCTGCGTTCTATTTCGGGAAAGATCAGATGGAGGATATCGCCGCCTCCGATGAACTGATAGCTTGTAATGATCGTGTAGGAAATTACGATCGCAATCGTTGCAAGGACACGCGCGGCGGAATTGTATCTCGCTTCAAGGAGGTCTGGGACGGTAAACTGTGCGAAATGTCGTGCGCGCCCGGCGATCACCGCGATGATCAGAAGACCAATCCAGCCTCCGAGAGGTTGCCATAGGGCAACGAATCCATTCTTGTAGGCATTTTCAGCTCCTGCCAGCAGACTGCCAGCGCCAATCCACGATGACAGTAGCGTAAAAACTAGGACCGGCCAACTCAGAGATCGCCCGGCTACAAAAAAATCGGCTCTATCTCGAACCTGCGTGGCCTTGTAAGCGGTTATTCCGCACAAGAGCAGCACGACGGCCGACACCGTGATCGCGTAGATCATGAATCGACCATCTTAGCCGCTCGTCATGCAAAGGCTGCCCCTCCGGTCAAAGACGGATGGTGACCGTCAAATCCCGCCCTGGATTAAGGGAACCCGTGTAATTCGGCACAGGCGTCAAAGAAACATCGAGCGTAAGGCTTGCGCCTTCTTGCAAAGCACCTATGTCAATTCCCTCTACGATTGGACTGGAGCTGACACTTCCAGAGCTGACGGCCAAACTGCAATACGGAACGCCATTTTGTCGAATTATCATCGCGATATCGTAACCGGAGGGTGCTTGATTCAATGTCGCGCGCACGTCCCGGACTGCATGTGCCTGTTCTATCGTCAAAGGCGGAGCTGCGTTTTTCTCTGTTGCCAGATATCCCGCAACCTGTATCGTGAACTGTCCGCCCGACAGCGTCCGCAGACCCCCGTCCGTTCCTGCTGTGTAACATCTCTGGGCCGTCTGGCCGCTACCAAACGAATTCGTGACGAAAAACTCCGCAGCGGAAATCCGTACATCGGGAAGGCTAAAAGTATGAAGGAAATTGGTCGAGGCTTTGCTCCGGAAAAAATCAGAGGCGAAGGGCACGATAATTGCGGAGCTTTTCAAGTCTAAGATCGATTCACCTGCATTGTGACTTATAGGGACGGAGCCAAGTGCGCCGCGAAGCACGCTACAAGTGCTCGATGCGCTATCGGTAGACAGCACAGTCATAAGCTCAGAACCGATTTGAATCACGTCGCCAAAGGCCGGGGTGCCGCCGTTTAGTTGAACGACAGCGGCGCCGGTATCTATCGGGGCTGCCAGTGTGAAAGGGCTCTGCGGATCGATCTCTCGCCAGTAGAATACTTGCAGTGTGCCATTCGAGATGGACGAGACGTTCGAGAGGTCATCGAAACCTATTCCGAATAGGTTGACTTCGCCTCCACCGGCAGGATCGAGAGAGAAACTAGGAGTGGGTGCAACTCCGATGTCAGGATTGCCACCCCCTAAAGCACAGACAGTCAAGGGGCACAGCGCCGGGTCACTCTCTAGATTATTTACATTCGCCGCTCTTCCCGATATCTGAATGAAGGTTCCGGACTGATACGGAATTTCGAACTGTGCGGGGCTGGTGGTTGAAACGGCAGCAAATCTCCAGGACGGCTCCGTGACCGCGAAAGTACTCGTGGCGTCGGGCACGACCGACCATGCCGGCGTAACTGAAAGGGTTGTTTGATTATTCCCAGTAATCGATCGCTCTTGTCCGCGTCCGGTCCCTTCCAGAATGCGTACGGTCATTCCGGCATATGCTCCTGGACTGGCGCCCAGATTTTCCCACCCGACGCCGTCGCCGGAAAAGATAGTTGCGGGCATCTGTGCGGTGTATTGATACCGGTAGTAAAAGTTCGCATGATCGTAGCTTGCATCGGGAGGTCCGATCGGCTGATAGGGCGCACCGGTATCAATGTAAGATCTTTTGCTGTTATCTATAGGCACGCTCGATGCGATGCGATAGAGCACCTGCGGTGTCGCTCCGCGATAGATGTGGAAAGATACAGCGACGTTCGGAAAGCTCAATCCTTCAATCGAGACCGCGTTTGTATCGGTTCCGGTGGGAGTCAAGGCTGGCACCGTGAACGATAGGGGGCCTTCATTGCCTGCTATGTCCGCAGCACTGACTGCGTAGTAAAAAGCTGTCGAACCGGGAAGCGTACCACCGGTTGGGTCATATTGTGGAGAAAGACTTACAAGCGGCACATTCGGGGACGACGCACTAGGTCTGCTGGGCTCGCTGAATGAGACCGACAAGGTGTCGGTCGCGCTACCGTCGGTAGCGGCCTGGATTTTTTCTTGTATGCCAAAATCGAAAAACTCAATGACCCCCTGTCTGTTTGGGTCTGTATGAGCGGTAGTTCCAATTAATGGTCGGGGCGCCTGAACCTGAGTACCAGGCTGACGTCCGGCCCCGCCGAGTATCGCAGGGTCATCGCTGTACCAAGCATCGTCATGTACCTGCGCCAGTATCGTAACCATTTGGTAATTCATCGACGGGGAGAGCTTTGTGACTCGAAACAATGCGCGGGCTAAGCCCTCTCTAAGGTACGTAAGAGCAATGATGTCGCCGGGCCTGACCTTAAGAGCGCGAAAGCTGGTCTGAAATTGGACGAAAAGGTTGCCCTTAGTAGATTTATCTAATTGTCGGCTGAGAACCCTGGTTGCTTGACTGAAGTTGGCAATTCCTAAAGCCGTCGACTGGCTGCTGATTTCGTATCCAATCAGAGCCGAATCATCGGCGTCAACCAACGAAAGACTGTCTTGCTGATATTCGTTCGATTCGTCCTGGAATTCGACACTAAGGCGGTTGGAGGTCTCCGATATGGACCGAGACGTTAGGCGCAGCGTAGCAGCTCCGTGAACATCTCTGGCAATCCCGGAGAACGGACCAGATGAATCGCTGAATTCATAAGCTGGCCAACCGCCGTTAATAGACTCCGTACTATTGCTTCCATCCGGAGGATTTGCTTGCTGAGAAGCAATCGTCGTTTCAGGTCGCAGTTCAAGCAGTCCGCTCGTCCCGTAACGTAACATCAAACTGGACGCAACCCGAATTCCACGTATGACTGTGGCGGCACTCTGCCGTTTGGTAATGATCAGGTTGCACTCGTATCGGGGTACTTGAATACTATTGGCATTTAGATCCGTTGTACTGATTAGTTCCTGACAAAATGCAGCGGCCGTCTCAAATGTCGTCAGATTCAAATCAGCAAGCGACCACCCGCATCGGCGAAGGAGATCCAAAATAACCCACGCGGGGTTGTTCGTATACCCTGTCGTCCCGATGCCGCCATCGTACATATCTATTTGAAGGCCTTGTAACAAAACCTCAACTGTGGGAAGGGACGTTCCGCTGCTGATCCGGTTGGGAACAACGACTGAGAGCACGCACAGACTTCCGTACGGATCTCCTAAGGGGTTTCCGCTGGCATCTGTAAAGTCCAGGTTAAAGTTCCCTTGCCTAGCTCCTGAAGTGACCAGCGAATACCACCCTGTGCTCGTCGTGTCTTTACCCTGGTCCGACGGAATTTCGACATCGTTCACAACGACCTTTAAGACGCTTTGCACCGGCCCTGCGCCGAGTAGAACCTCCATATGAGTGAGATTTCCATCGTTTCGCGCAAAAATGACAGGTGCTTTTAACCAGCCAACTCCATAAACCAGAGGTACTGGGTCATTGAATTTTGCCGCATTGTCCAGAAGCGGAGAAAGATGCGACGTCTTGTCGCCGGATGTCCGAACCATGACAGCGGATGGGACAAATTCGAACCCTCCGAATCTTCGCGTGTTACTCCCGCCGGCATCCCGATCGAACATGCCTCGTTGCTGGCACTGTCCCCTTGATTTATCGCACGACGTGAAGGCCTGCTGGCTCGTACTCAAATTGCCTTGACCTCCCGGTTGATCGGCCGAGTACCCGCATCGATACCATCGGGAATATGAACCGTGGACGCCTCCATCCTTCGCTTCAGACCTCTGAGCGGAGATAGAGGGAAAATTCCAAGGGCATGACCTCTGAATGCGAATCTCGGGAATCGGAATTCGCTGTAAGCTGAGCTTGTTCGTAAAGGTGAGCGTCAGGCTTTCTTCAGCAATTTCATCGGGGTCGGCAGCAATTCCCCGAAATAGAATCGTGCTTTCAGTGGTGGTGATTGCTTCTGTAAGATCAACAAACGAAAAATAGACTGTAAGTTGAGATCCCTTGAATCCGATCGCAGCATTGAGTTCCGACAGAGCCGAATCCGCATTCGCAAGAGTCAGAGACAGCTGCGAAATCCCGTCCATGGCGTCGTCCGCCGAAAGCTGCAGTTCGAACAGGTTATGCTTCAGAACCCGTGCGGAGTAAGCGTTGCCATTGAAGATGATAGAGTGCGTGCTCCAATGTTGCACGTCGCCAGACGGCATGATGCACTCAAAGAATAGAAGCGGCGTATCAGCTTCGGTGAGCTGCTTTACGGCATTAATCGTATTCATACTGATCAGTCGGTTGTCTCGATGGTGAAGGTAGTCGAGAACAGATCGGGTGCGGTTGCTGCGATTGGTAGTTGCTCTACTGCCCAGTGCGAATTCGGATATACTCCCGAATCCTGGGCCGTGGCACGGTATGGAGATGGCGCTGGCTGAGCCTCTAATTGTGGTCCGAAGGCCGTTAATTGCTGCCCGGGCGAGAGGCGGAGACCTACTGCGAATTCTGTTCCTGAGTCATTTAGTCGTCCGGCTGATATAAGTCGGGCCCAGCTCTGCGACACACGTCCGCTGACGGTTTGTGTGGTGGAGCTGCCACTACGAATCAACGTAGCTGATGTTTCCTCAAGGTTCGCAAGATATATGGAAAAGCAGTAATGGAAATTCGATGGTACGTTGAGTGTTTGCGTGAGGGCCTCTGTGGATTCGCCATTGTTGGTGATCGTAAACGCATTCAATCCTCCAAAAGGATCTGCGGCGCCGCCATGAACAGTGATCGATGCCGACGGATTCTGCCAGACCGGTTGCGACAGGTCGGAGCTCCACAAGAGCATGTTGTCTGTTGGATCTATAAATGTAAACGCACGGAGAGGGCCGCCACATCCGGCGAAGTGGCTTTCTAAGGCCTGGATATCAGGGAGGGAGAGATCGATATAAGACAAAGTCCATAAGCGACGCGAATAGCCCGAGTCAACCGATAAAAACATGCTGCCGTCCGGCAGAATGTTCTTAATTGTGCGAAACAGTTGTGTCTTTTGGATCGGATATTGCACCAGCGCACCACTGGAGAGCTGTGGATAGTAAAGGTTAGCCATTGGTTTCGATCACCCAAAACGAGGTCGAACCTCGATCGATACCCGTATATTCGGTGAGGAGCGTAGAGGCGCCAAATCGGCAATTTGGAACTGTGGTTCCGCTGATCGGGTCGGGAAAGGAGAATGATGTGTAATCTCCCTGTTGCATAGCGAAGAAGTTCTCCACTTGCTCAAGTTCCTGGTCGGTCAAAAGGTCGAGTCGAATCTGCCACTGTCGGAACATCCGTCCTTGTGTGAAATAACGCTGGTCGGAACCGTCAAGAAATCGAATTATCTGTACTGCTTGACCATTGGTCTGCGGCATGGGATATTGCGCTACGGCTCCGGATGTGAGCCCCGGGAATGTGGCCATTTAGATCTCCGAAATAACATCGTTCAGGGAGCTGGAGTTGAGAAGAGCCTGCTTGACTACTTGAACAATTACTGATGCGTCTGAAATCTTCGCTGTAGAGGCGAAACTGCCGCTAGCCTGCGCTCCTGTGGACGTGTAAATTGGCTGCGAATCGGATTTGATCGACTGTTCGGAGGCTATTCCTTGCAGGACCGAGGTTGTTTGTGGCCCCAGATAGACAGTTTGGCTTTGCGAATCGGGCAATCGGAATCGGACTAGCGGAGGAGGTGCCGCTTTGCTACCTCCTCCAAATAAGTTAAGGACGCTGGACACCAGCGATCCCAGCCCGCCAATGCTGCCGAATCCGTTTCCTAGTGCGCTTCCGAGACCACCCGAAGCTGTCTGCGTAAGAAACTTGCTCCAAGTGTTTCCACTGGCTTGTACGCTGGTTCGGGTACTCGATGGAGTTCCGAAATGAATTGAAGTTGGAATTGGTGCACCACCAATCCCCAATGCTTTCGTATCGGCTAACCGGCTTAGTGTAGATGCTGTTGAAGGATTCGAGGTTGAGAGGGGAACCACCAGATTGGTAACCGTCACAGTTCCACCGGTCGAGCGTGTGCCACTCTTTGACCTAGATAACCGGGACATCAGACTAGCCATGTTGTCTTTGTTCGCCATGTTCACTTTCCCTTTGCCACTCTTGCTCGAGTACTAGAATCGCGTCGGCGCTCTTTGCGTCCAATGAAAAGACGCTTCCGCCGCCCGTCGCCTTCCAGGCTAGAAACTCTTCGAGAAAACCCATGCTTTCTGCGGTGATAAGTGATTTCGGGCATTGAGTGCAAACGACTTGCCCTCGGGCCCACACCGGTCGTACCGGCGCTTTCGCATCGATGCTGTTCCACGCGCAGTTCCTAAGCTTGACCAGACCGCTTTTCCGGCAGTCATCGCATTTCCACGCGGCTGGTGATGAAAATTGAAAATGGAATGCGATTAGGAGTTTTTTCTTTCGTCGTCCGAGAGACCGATTTCTTGCCGCACCGTCGCCGCAATCTCGTCTGAAAGCGCTTCTGGTCCACGTTCGATTAAAGTCAAATGTGTCCCTGCCTCCCCGTCTATTGTGAGTCCCGTCACCTCAAGCAGACCCCATTCAAGCAATAGTTGCTGCACAAGCAGTTCTGATAATGACGCCTCGATCTGATCCGCTGAATCACCCGCCTTAAGGAATTCGTGGCGAAGGGCCAACTCCCGCACGCGCTTTGTCAGTTCGATGCGGCCTGCAAGTGACACGCGCCGTGTGGCGAAGCGAACGCCAGGGGTGGTCTCGCTATCGTGCCACACGACGGTGGAGTGATCCGAGGAGCTATGCAAATGCGATAAAGAGTTCGTCATCCGTGGTCCCTTGTGCTAGGTTGCTGTTGAATTCCCATTGCAGCCGGGTCTCCGAATCATTGAAGGTGGGAACCTCCGGCGTTACCTGCGGCAGAAAGAGCCCCATAAGTTCGCCTTGCTGCTGGCCGAGCTGCAGCATCGCCGATATTAGAGACCGAGCTTTTGCTGCTTGATAGAGCGCTTTCGTTTGAACATCATCCTGTGCGAAAACTGAAAACCGGGAACTGACTTGCCTTAGACCTGGGGCGATTGCCCTGGGAAATGAAGACCCGAATTCCTGGTTCCGAACGTCTATTTGATTTCTAACCGCGATGCTCGCTGCAGTGAGCGTGAAAAACTGGCTTTCCGTCCCTCCCAGCCAGACTTGGCCTAGATGCCCGGGAACAATCGAATACCCAAATGCGCTGACCGACGGTTCAACGGGAAAGGAGCTCAGTCCCCCGTTTCCTTGGCTGAAACTCGCCGAATCAAGAAGGTCAGCAGCCGGCCCGCTAAAAGCTAATTCGTGATAGTCCCCATTCACGGTGATGTCCAAAGTATCGACAGCGGCGCCGGTAAGCACGCGGCTAACCGCCGTTACCGGGTCCCAATAGTCGTACACTGTTACACTGGGCAGCTCAGTCGCCAGGCGGTATGTAACTGCCGGACCGAGCGCCTGCCCAGGAATTGGTGCGGTAGAGAACCCGGCGTTAATGGTAATTGTGCCTGCGTCGACGATGCTAGTCACAAAACGAATCTCATTTGAAAAAGTGACTGCTGATCCTACCGCAAGTCCATGTGGAACCGTCGTCTGGATCTGTGTACCGTTCTGAACAGCGGTTATCGACAAGGTCCCACTGAACTGCGGGGCGGTACCCATTGCAGCACGAAAGAAAGGTCCGTACCCTGGTTCCCCCGAGCCGGACCAAGACGTCAAGTAACTACGGATCTCAAACGCTGTAAGGCGCCGGCCGGTTTTAGGAGCGCCAAGGAATGTCCTCGTACCTGTCTTGTCAAGGCGTTTGGTGCCCTCGAGAGCTTGATGAGCTTGGAAGCGAACGGCCGGAAAGCGATTCATCGGAGCAACGGGGGCCACTTGGCCATATGCTATCTCTGTAGCGACATAGAATCGGTTTGCTGTCGAAGATATGTAGTTCGCCATGTTTAGTCCTAGCTAAGGCTCACCTCAACGCTGCAAGTGATTGCCGCCGACTCGACAAATCCCAGGCCGCCTGTTCTAGGCTGTTGAAACTTCACGTCGTATCTTCCGGAGAAGAACATGCCATCGCTCCAATCTCCGACGTTTGCCCGCAAAATGCTGGTAATTGCTTCCACGTAGTAGTGGATCCAATCATCAGCCTGGGTAACTAAGTTAGCGCTAGCCCATGCCTCCGCTACAACGCCAACTGCGCCGGAGAACGACCGAAATTTCTCCCTTTGTGCATTTTTGACAATGTTGCTATAAAGGCAGACTCTCGGGTACAAGAGTTGAATGTCTTTATCGGCGACATCTGGCGCAACTGAGCTTATGACAACCTGCGCCGAGTCAATTGTCGGTATGCTTTTGTTTGCTTGCGCTGCTATTGCATCGATCTGTGTTTGAAGGGCGTTACCCTCAGTTAGCAGGCTGGCAACTTTTTGTGAGGCAATAAGAGTCAACGGTAACATTTATCCCCGCCTTATCTGTCTGGACAAGCGAACATAGAATTCCGGGGCTTGTCCGCCCAGCGCCTCGGGACCTTGGCTGATCCCCGTCGGCGGGAGTTGCCATGTAGCTCCCATCGGCAGTGGCGTGAAGTTTTGCCGAGTGAGGTCATTCTCGGTCGCACTCACGTAGACATTCCATCCAGTGGCAGCCGCCGGCGCACTAGTGACACCCTCAGCCATGCTGACCACGATTGTGGAGTTCTCATTCAAGATCAATCCGTTCACTGGACTGAGAGTACCTTCATGTCCTGCTGCGTCGACCCACGCGGTTTGGACAAACATCGCTTGTGCCGGGGAATTACCCTCCTGGACGGAAACTGATGGCAGCGCAGGACGGGGCAGAGGATTGTATACAAGGCCCACCCCCGACATGAAGTACATCTGAGACGCCTGATCAGCTTCGTTCTGATATTCCGTCCACTTGGCTTGAAATCGTGTGTTTAGTTGGACGTTATACGCTTCGGCAAAGAAGCGCGACAGAGAATCGAAGCAAAGCCAGCGGTGCAAAGAGGAGGTAACAACGACGGTAGATAGCCCGAACGATCTACGATTCAAATGTTGGGGGTCGGACGCGCCAACTTCTAAAAGCCACAGGAGCACCTTATCGCTGATCGCATCTAACGAGAGCGTTATCTTCGTATCGACATTAATACTGTGTGAGGAGGCGATTTGTACCAGCGAGGCTTCGAATTGGAGCAGGTCATCCAGCGCGACGACACCAGCGTCAGTAAAGAGCGCCATGAATCACTTCTCCGAAATAACGGGTGACTTGCTGTTTGGTTTGGCGTTCTGATTCCGCTCCGAAACGAAAGCTACATGCAACCGTTGTCCCAGATCGGCCTTTTCGGCGGCGGTCTTTGATTCTAGTTGGTGTTGTCTATGACGATCCCGCTCTGTATCATCGGCAAGAACCGCGCGTCCTTCGACGATCATCTTGGCCGCTATTGAGCGTGGCACTTCAGAAATCGTCCCCGCCTTTCCACCATCTGCCGTTTCGAGGCTAGTCACAATAGGAAACGGCTCAGACAAACCAGCCTCAACGTCGCGTATCTTTCGAAAGTATTGTCTTAGGTCCACAATGCATCCTTAAAAATTCAAAAGGGGAGTCCGACAGACTCCCCACGTGGTTCTGCTATGCTAACTGACTAACTGTTCACCTGAACTGCGAAGTTATTCCTAAGCACACCGCATCCGTACAGCACGTCAACAGTGAACTGTTGAGAAAGTGTGTTCGGCTGATAGCTCATGACGATACGGATCCCGAAATTCCCCATCTCGGCATATTCCGCTACTGCGCCCGTACCCGGAAGGGGTTGGGGCAGTCGCCTTATTACCAGTCCGAGAGCATCTCGCGTAAATGCCAGGTTGTGAATATTTGGAGTGGCGGTTCCAGTGACCGGGACAAACTGAGAGCGGAAAATGAAAAAGTCCTTCATTTTGCCCACATTCCCTTCCACTAGTGCTTTTAGACCTGCTTCTCCCGATGAGTAGTATTCACTAAACCTCGGAATCTGCCGAATTTGCGAGTAGGTATTCGAGTCGACCACCAGATACTTCGGCGCCGTCGGAGGGACTTTTGCGCTGAATAACGCAGTTTCTGCGGCATCGATAGTACCTTCTGTGATTGCCGTTCCTGCCGAACCGACCGGTGTATTCGCCGTAAACTGACTATACAGATTTAATAGGTCACGCTCTACCCGCTCGGCGATAGCAACTACAGCAGGCTGCATGTACGTCCGAAGGAGGTCTGGAAATGCCAGCGCCTTTGTAACGTCCGGAATTTGGAATGAAGCCTCTGCATGGGTATTCAGAACGATCTGAGCGTTGCCGAGGTTTGGGTTCTGCGGAGTAATGGTGCCCCCTTCGGCGATGTTATTGGCGACGAGCACGGGTGGAATCGGAATATTAACCGTGTCCCCGGCATTTGCCAGCACAGGCTCGTAGTCGCGATTTACCAGGTTACCCATGACGAGGTTTCCCATGAGAGCTGGTAATGCATCGGCGGCTACTAGCTTGACGATTGCATTTGCCAAATTGGCAGATGTTATTGTTGACATAAAGTTCCTCTTATTGCTTTCACGACGTGCTTATGGCTGTGAGTTCTAAGTGTCGGCTCTTCTCGCATCGTCGACAAACCGACGCGCGGAAGAATAGAATCCGCCGGCATCCTGGCGGATCGATCTCAGCGGCTACATGCCGCGTAGCGCCTGCGACGCAAGGCGTGAAATCTCCTTGCGGACGCGCTCAAGATCTTCCTTGTTCATACCGGGCTTGATTTTCTCGATCTCTATGCCTGGCGTGCCGTCGGATAGTCCTCGGAGAGATGAATGAGCTCCGCTTCCGCCGGTAATCCGCGCAGGTAAAAGCTCCGGATTTTCTTGGACAAAGGTTGCTAGGTATTGCTGCATAGGCTTTCCTTCGGGGCCCTTGGCCTCCAATTGCCCGTTTTCCGTACGGATGATGTCATCCTTGACCGCTCGAAATGCGAGATCGATCTTCGCAACGCCTAGCCGCTGCAGCTCGTTTCGAATTTGCGAGGATCGGTCGGCCTCCTCAGCGGCAGCTCTCGCTCTTTTGTTCTCTTCCACCAATTGGTTCAGCCGTGCCTCTAGGCTTTCCCGCCGCCTTCGCTCATCCTGTAACTCGGCCTGGTAGGCTGGCTCGGCTTTATGGTGCTCTGCGCTCACAAACTCTTCGACTACTTGGCGGATGACTTCTCGAACATTTTGTCCGCCATCGAAGTGTTTCTCTACTTGTGTCTGATCTGCCATTAAACCTCTCAGTTCTTGACCTGCGCTCGAATCTCACGCGCAACTTGGTCTTTTGTTTCTTGCCGGGCGTCGCTCAGATATTTGAACGCCAGCCGTTCGAAGACTTGTCTCTTCAGAGTTGGCGAGTCGATGCCAATCTGTAGCAGTGCATTAGCCTGTTGAAGTTCCGTCCCAAAATCCGTAATGTCAAGTTCATCAAGACCCGAAACCGAAATCGCGAGCCCATCCTGGCGAGCGTCGCTGACCGCCATAACCGTTGCGCTGATTGCGTCTTTGACTGACGCTCCGTAGGCCCGAAGCACCTCTTGCGTGATGGCGAAATCCAGCTGCTTACTTAGAGCTGACTGAGCGTGGCCGCTAGCCATTTCTCCGGAAGCTTGCGACAGATAACAGACCCGGTAAATCTCCTCTTTTAGCGACTGCAGATTGTCCGCTGCAATCTGGTAAACCTTCCCGTCCGGTTCCGTCCATCCGAACTTGTCGCTTGGACCCAGTTGGATGAAATAGCTCTCGCCAACAATTTGGTTCCACTCTCTGTCCGAATAGATGACCGGCATTGCAAAGAGGCCCATCGTGATTGCCCAACCCAAGGCATTTGATTTGTTAAAGTGCTCGAGTTGAAGATTAGCCGCCTTGTTCATCAGCCACAATCCGTCGCTGAATTTCAGCGTGATCAGGGGGACGTGACCCGCGCGTGCTAGGCAGTGGGAACCTTGAGCGACAATTTCAATACTCTGCCCGCTCTCGCCCTTCTCAACTCGCTTATAAGTTCGATATTGATGCCTGTCGTAGTAGTACCAGAAAGTTTCTTCGCTCGTCTCCGGCGTTTCTATGCCGGGCTGGTGCCGTATCTTACGCCTCAGTACCACCCATTCATACTCGCCGCATGGGCCGCAACTCCAGTTGATGAGGTCTTCTGCCTCAAATGGGACGAGGAACGCTCTGGAAAGACCCTCGGTATCTTCCTCGGCCCGATTTTGCGGAAGCTTTAATGCTTGCGGAAAATCGACCAGTATGTGGCTAGCTCCCGAGATTAGAGTTTCCGTGAAGCGCCGCCGGAAGAAGTTGGCAAGTGTTGTTCCCCGGCGATCGCAATCATCGGAGAAACTAGCAAGAAAGCGGCGCCCGGATTCCATACCTTGGTCGACATGCACTGCAGGTTGCCTTCGGAAAAGAGTCGCCGCGTACCAGTCGATGATCGACCCAATATAATTCTCGTAAAAGACCCGGTGTAAACGCTCGCTGTATACATCCAGAGGCTCCTTTTGCCGCCGCAGGAGATATTCGGTGGCGCGGATCTTGAATTCATGCCCACCCACATATAAATCGCGATACATACGCCACATGAGCTTATGCCGCTTGTAATCCGGATGCTCCCGGTCGATCTCCGTCATTGTTGCCCCTTCTTGCCTTTTCTAGAAAAGGCGTTGGCCCATTTCTCCGGCCTTAACCTTCTCGGTGAATAACTCCCAAATTACGTATCCCAACGCATCGGAGGCATGCGTTCTTCGCGGGTCCTTGACTTTGTCAACTACTCCTGAGTCGGCCTTAAACATTACTTCTTCGAAATCCTTAATCAACTCCCCGCATCGTGGGTCGATTTCCAAACGCACCTCTCCTAGAGCGTTAGTGAGCAAGGCGTTGACTTTCTGAACCCGGCTCAGCACCGGAGGATTGCTTAGTGGTACCCGTAGTCGTATTTGCCTGAAGCCTGCGCGACGTAGGAAGGCCTGGAGCAAGGTGTAATCCGTTTTGCCAGTCGTATGCATGTTTCTGCCGCTGGCATCCCCAAAGACCTCAATCTGGATTGGATGGCCCTTATATCTATTTTCAAACTCAGCGCAGGCTTCTTCAGTCGTTGCCCGTTCGAGTACAATCTCGTCGATTACCGCCAGTTTTGAGCCGCTCCATTGGAGCAACACGGAACTCATCGGAGACACGTTGAAATCCAATGCCCACAATAGTGGCTTTTGCGGGTCGTACGTGTGCGGTACAACATGTACTTTCGGATCGAAGCAGTGGTAAACCCGGTCGCTGCGGCTGTTTAGATACTCGCCAAGCACTTCCTGTCGATAGAATCTCGGATCGTAGCTCTTCTCTAATCGTTCGTAGTAATCGGGGGTCTTGTCGAGAATATGTCGATTTTCGAACGGTTTGGCTTGAACGCACGCATAACCGGCGACTGGCGTGTGAATGAATCGCTTGTAGATCCAATCATGTCCTTGTGGTGTCCACACGCCGAAGCCGCACAGCCTTTGAGCTTTCGGGTCGCGGAGCCGCGCTTCGAGTCTCAGCCAAGCCTCTTCCCGTGCGTAGGAGAGTTCATCGATCGCAAACCACGCAAGATTCGTGCCCCGCAGTCTCTCAGGTTCATCCAATGATCTCAACAAGATGGTGCTTTCCGGGCTCATTACCGTGAGCTCTCCATCCGCTTTCCGCATCTCAAACTCGACGTCGCATTCGTCCATCATGCGAAGCAGGCTCGTTAACGTAGCGTCTCGCAGCATTGCGAACGTAGGCGCTGCCAGAACTCCTTGCCGGCCGCGGTTCACATACGCGTTCCTGACCGATTCGAAGCACAGAGCCGCGCTCTTCCCCGAGCCAACAGGCCCTGAGAATCCTTTTAATCGAGAGGGTAAGATTCGAAAAAAGGCCTGGGAAGTAAGAGGCACGTAGGTCCAGCACAGTTTGTCCGTAAGCAGATTGCTGCGCTCATCCTGCTCGGCGCAACTCACTCTCATCTGCGCTTGACATTACAGTGCGGCGCGTGCCGTGAGCTGAAAAGTGACTCGTAAGTCGCGCGATCCGAAGGAAATATCTTTTTCGGCGTTTTTGTGATTCTATGAGAGCGCTGCCGTAGATCCTTGAACTGATCGGGATGGGATCAGCGTTCCGCGCTTATAAATCGCAAAGAAGGTACGGCAGCATGAAGAAGTATATCGGGTGATGCACACCGGGTACTCGGTGTTTGTGAGTGTGGATGAGAGCGGGAGGGCCTCACCGCCGCGGCGTGTGGAGCACGAAGGCACCGGGCTACAGGAGTATCTAGCCAGCTTGCCGGCGGGAGTGGATGTCGCGGTGGAGGCTACCGGGAGTTGGTATTGGCTAGTGGACGCCATTGAGGAGGCAGGGAAGAAGCCGCATTCAGCGCTGGCTTTTGCGGCGCGCCGGATGTTGGGCGGAGGGCACAAGACCGATGAGATCGACGCGCGTCTGGCGACCCTACTGCGCAACGGCACACTTCCCGAGGTTTGGGTACTGGAAGCCCAGCTGCGAGACATACGCAGTCTGGTGCGTTCGCGTTTGAGATTGCGGCACCATCAGACCGATTTCAAGAATCGTGTGATTGCAGCCATCAACCGCTAGGATTGCGCGAAGCTCACGAGGAGCCGGATCTGTTTCGCGGCAAAGGCAGGGTGCGGTTAAGTGTGCACATCGGTCATTTGCCGGATCATACTCGCGAGGCGACCACCCGCGAATGGCAGATCGTGGATGAACTCGGGCAAGCATATCGATGAGCTCGATAGACGCATTTGCGAGCGAGTGGGCCGAGTCGACTGGAATCGCCTGCTGCAAACCATACCCGGCGTGGGCGATATTTTGGAGCCACTATTTTTCTAGAGATTGGCAAAGTGAGCCGTTTCCCTTCGCCACAACAGCTGGCCAGCTACGCGGGTTTGGTTCCGGTCGTGCACGCCAGCGGCGGCAAGACCTTTTACGGGCCCTTCCGCCAGAGCTCGAATCACTATTTGCGCTCGGCTTTTGTAGCAGCGGCCAATCTCATTGCTACCTGTCAGAGGCAGAAAGCCTGGGCGCAGCGCCACGTGATGCGCTTATATCTCAAGTTGCGCGCTAGCAAAGGCCACAACAAAGCCGCCGTTGCGCTCGCACGACACTTGGCAGAATCGGGGGATCTTAACCAAAGCACAACCTTATCGGGGGCCTCAGTCGACTGCTCCCAGGTCTTCGTCCGAGAACGGGTAAGCGCGGGATCCGTTGTAGCCCTTGCGAGGCTGTGTTTGTGATTGCGAAACCCGGGGCGAAGATGCTCATGCCTGTTGTCAGGGCGAATAGATGACTTGTGGACGAGACAGACAGTAAGAGGGTAGGGACGAAATTTAGAAAGAGCTGCAAGCACCCTGGGACTCCGTCTACTGTGCCCTGTCCCAGACCCCGGAGTTTACCGCTTCGGTGCTGGGATCCATTCAAAACTGGAAAGGGATCAGCGCATCCGGCCGGCTGATCCCAGCCTCTGGCGCGGCGCTCGGGTCATTCTCCAACGTGGCCCTATCCTCAGCCAGCTCGTCTGAAGTGTATCTCTATTGCGGAAAATCTCGTCAAAACCCTCGCCCAAAAAATCGCTCGACGAACTGCGCTCTCATAGATGACGCCTGCCAGCGATGGACCCTCTGTCCGATCCTGTTGGTCGTATCAAGTTTGTAGCAATTCAGCCTAAAAGAAACGAGACAGCACCTTGCTGCGAATTGACCGCTGTTTCCTAACAAGAATCGGCAAAGATCGTAGAAATCATACTGTATGGCAATCACTGGATCTTCATCAAACCGTAACGCAAACGCTCTATGCTCCATTAAGAGTGGACGTACGGAACACCGTACTTATTCTCCTTAGGAGCGTATGTTTGCTTACCAATGAGCGCCGATGTGAGTCCTCCACTCGAGTAACAAGGGCGCTGCTCCAATAAGCGGGACCACGGACAGCAGTTAAAAGAACCGCTCTTTTCAACATGGAAGAATGTGCAAACGGAGGCCTTCGTTACTTGTAGTAATCTACTTTACGGAGTCGTTTGTCGTGAATATCTCGCTCACCAACTCGACGTTGAGCCCCACTCAGGTTAATGCGGTAACACGGAGCCCGCATCGCTGTCGGTTTTTATCGTGACTGATATAAGCACGAATATCGATCGAAACAGATCGCTGCGGATCTTGGAAGCTTCGAGTTTACTGGGAGTCATCAAGGTCAACAACCCGCAATGATGGGGACAGGATTTTCGCCGGCCTACCGAGCGGCACAAAGGGACTGTATACACTTATCCTTTGCTGCGTTCTGTTCTCGCTGCATCAGATGTCAGCCGGAAGATTAACGGGCGGGTCGATTCGTATGTTGATCACGCCAAATGCGCTTCGTGGCGCAAAATATTGCGGAGGACACTTATGAGAGCTTGGTTATTCGTCAGAGGAGATGGAGCGAATGGTTTGCTCGCATGATTTCTTCTGTAGCAAGCAACTTAACTCCAGCTACTTCGGCGTAGAGGAATGACGATGGTTACATTTCAGAATCGAGTCTTGTTCGTCGGTTTCGGGGCAGTGGCACGTTGCACGCTACCCATTTTGATGAGACACATCAGTCTCAATCCCACGCAGATCACCATTATGGATTTTGAGCCAAATGAAGCTGCTCTAAAGCCCTGGATCGAGCAGGGAGTAATTTTCATAAAGGATCGCGTGACACCGGAGAACCTAGGGAGCTTACTTGGGCAGTACCTGTCTATGGGAGACCTTCTTATCGATCTGGCGTGGAATATCGATTGCTGTGAGATCGTTCAGTGGTGCCACGCTAGGGGCGTCCTGTATGTGAACACGTCAGTAGAACTCTGGGATCCCTATGCTGGAGCGGGCAACAAGCACCCGACCAGGCGAACTCTCTATTGGCGGCACATGAATCTGAGGCGAATGGCCTCGACTTGGGGCGAGCTTGGGCCAACGGCAGTGGTCGAACACGGGGCTAATCCGGGCTTGATCAGTCACTTTACGAAACACGCGCTTCTGGACATCGCCCAACAAGCCCTCGCCGAAGAAAAATTCAGTGAAGCACAGTCGGAGAAGATCAATCACCACGCCAAGGCGCAGAATTTTAATTATCTCGCCCAACAGCTTGGAGTCAAAGTAATTCACTGTAGCGAGCGCGACACGCAAATCACAGACGATCCCAAACAGGTGAACGAGTTCGTCAATACTTGGAGCATTGAGGGCTTCCGAGAGGAGGGCACAACTACGGCCGAGATGGGCTGGGGCACGCACGAGAAGGAGTTGCCGGCCTTTGCCTACGAACATTCGGATGGTCCTAAGAGCCAGATCTGCCTGGCGCGAATGGGCATTAACACATTTGTAGCGACGTGGGTGCCGCCGAGTCACGACATCCTTGGCATGATAGTGCGCCACGGTGAGGCGTTCACTATCACCGAGAAGCTTACAGTTTGGGAGGACGGAAGAGCGCTCTATCGGCCGACCGTCCATTACGCTTATTGTCCCTGCGACTCTGCAATTGCTTCGCTCAACGAGTTGCGCGGCTACGATTACCGACTGCAGCCGCGTGGCCGCATCATGACCGATGAAATCATCAGCGGAGCCGATATTTTGGGCGCACTGGTGATGGGGCACCCTTATCAATCATGGTGGTGCGGAAGCGATCTCGATATTGAGGAATCGCGGCGCCTCGTGCCGCATCAGAACGCTACCACTATGCAGGTTGCCATCTCGGTTGTCGCTGCCTGCATGTGGATGATCGAGAATCCACTCCGCGGGTTGTGTGTTCCTGACGACTTGCCCCATGATTACGTGCTGGACATAAGCAGACCCTACCTTGGTAAGTTCATTTCTGTGGCGTCGGATTGGAACCCGCTGAAACACTACTCTAACTTCTTCGGCGGATTTAACGAACCTCAGATCGACACGTCGGACCTGTGGCAATTCAAGAATTTTCTAATCACGGAAGGAGATGGCATTTGAACTCCAGCGCCGGGCCTGAGGTTTATGGCAAGTCTCAGGGTACTCTGCCGTCTCAACGTAGCGATTAGCACAAGCAACTAGGCCGAAGCAGCTAAACCATGGACCAAAAGACGCTCCTTCAACTGGCCAAGAAGCACGGCACACCGTTTGTAGTCGTGGATCATAAGGTTCTGAGAGAGAACTACGAGCTCTTCCGAAAGCATCTGCCACGTGTGCAGGTCTATTATGCTGTCAAGGCTAACAGCGACCCCTCGATCGTGCAAACCTTTTACGAGGCAGGAGCTAGTTTCGACGTGGCTAGCATGGCGGAGTTTTTGAATGTGCATGAAAAGATTAAGCATCTTCCGGCGAAAGAACGGCAGGACTTCATCTGGGACCGCATCATTTATGCGAATCCGATCAAGGCAACTGAAACGCTTGAGCAGTTAGATCCATACAAACCGTTGGTCACCTACGATAACCATGAGGAAGTGATGAAAGTCGCCCGCCACGCTCCGCACGCGGGCCTCGTATTACGTTTGCGTGTACCCAATACGGGGTCGATGGTGGAACTGTCAAGTAAGTTCGGCGCTTTGCCGGGCGAGGCCGTCGACCTCATTGCCTTCGCTCACAATAACGGACTCGTGGTCGAGGGGCTGAGCTTCCACGTGGGCAGTCAATGCACGAACCCGGAGAACTACAGCCAGGCGCTCCATCTGGCCGCAGGCATTTTTGAAGAAGCCAGGACGCGCGGTTTTGATCTCAAACTCCTCGACATTGGCGGTGGTTTTCCGGCCCCCTACGACGAAACAGTCCCGTCATTCACAAAACTTGCAAGAATGATCACGACTGAAGTGGACCGTCTTTTCCCCAAACCGCTTGAAATTCTCGCTGAGCCGGGGCGTTTCCTGGTTGCCTCCGCCGCCACTGCGGTCGCACAGATCATCGGTAAGGCTGTCCGTGGCGGCAAGCTTTGTTACTATCTCAACGACGGCGTTTATCACACCTTTAGCGGCGTCATCTTTGATCACGCGCAGTACCGCCTGAAGAGTTTCAGGAAGGGTCCCACTCAGATCTGCTCTGTCTTCGGCCCCACTTGTGACGCTCTCGATACGATCAGCCTGACCGAGCGGCTCCCGGATGTGGAGATTGGCGAACTGCTTTACTCGGAAAACATGGGAGCTTATTCGGCTGCCAGCAGCACGCACTTCAATGGCTTCCCGCCCGCAAAGGTCTTGCATGTGAACCAGTGATGTCGACAGCAAGATAACGCGAATACCATTGATTTCAATAGATAAAGTCTCAGGAAATACCTGTCTGTAGTTAAAAATCCGAAGACAGCAGGGTTATTCAGCTGCCGCCTGAGAGTAACAGTTACGGCGTTAGAGTTCGTTCCTCAGGCCTTGTAACGAGGTTTGGCGACACGCTTGATTCGTGGCTACATGGACTTTGGGCTACAGACACTGTCATTTGGTCCAAGCCAGCGCCAAAAAATAGAGTCAGAGTCACACATTATGGACTGGCAACTTCAGGGACCGCGGCGGAGTTGTCCCCACGCGTGTGGCGATGGCGGCGACTGCGCTGCGACGGTGTCATACTCTCGAAATCCAAACAAATCTGGACGAGGTGACTGCGGTGGCCGAAGAGTACCTTTGCCAGGCGAATAGGAAACAACGCGTGAAGAGTGCAAGCCGGACCCTTGAGCGTCTGGGGCTTATTGCCATCGCCCTGGCTACTACTTCGGCGATTGCAACTCCGGAGCTAATGGCGATTGATACTGTGCAGACTCACTCGGAACAGTCTTCCGGCGCCCGAACGAAGCCCCGATCGAATTCTGAAATCGCGAGATCGTGATCTTGCGAGGGGTAGTTGCTGGTCTCAGCCCCCAACAACGTGCCGAGCGTGCCACGGACCGTCTCGACCAGCTTCCCGTAAATGTGAGAGCGACCGACATCGTACTCGTTCGCTTCGAAGTGGAGGGCCAAGCCGGCATTGGATTCATCTACAACGGCGGCACTCTGCTCTTTCTCGGGCAAGATGACCTGGAAAAGGAGTCGCGCGCAACGCTTGAGGGGGTCTCGCAGCGGATTTTGCGGAACCTCGATGACGCACTCCTGGCGCGCGCCGCTGAACGATCGTGGCCAGTGATTCGTTCGGCTCTACTCTATGCATTTATAGCCCTGCTGTTCATGGTGCTTGCCGTTTCGCTCATTTGGAAATCCCATGCCCGATTGGTGGCGCTCCTTCGCCAGAGAGAACCATCATTCCGCTCGAGCTTACGACTATTTGGTGCAGAGTTTCGCCCGAACATTGCCGGTTTG
>Ga0126381_100001865_pt1 | contig 22655 bp, 23 predicted proteins | sample PanSoiMetPlot_28_FD_96465 | JGI IMG/M metagenome (GOLD analysis project Ga0126381, IMG submission 96465) | Tropical forest soil microbial communities from Panama - MetaG Plot_28 | ecosystem: Environmental > Terrestrial > Soil > Tropical forest > Bulk soil | place: Panama | collected 2016-02-17 | reverse complement strand
CGGGATCACGGCTTTTAGAAAATAGGTTATGTTGCTCCACATTTCTTCGAGCTGATGCGCGCCTTCTTCGGGCAGCGGAGGCAGGTCCTTAACGCGATCGTAATCAAAGGCCGTCAACCCGGCTCCGCCCCGTCCCGTTTCCCCATGGTAGCCCTCGACAAGGCGGTGGGCATAAAAGTTGTATTCGATCACGGGCAGCCCGACTCTCCCCGCCGCGCGAATGGACTGTTGAATCTTTTCAATCTCTTCGTCGCGCCCGGGTTTCCCATAGAGAGTGTTTGGGAACCCGGCGATCATCATGTTGCCAAGCGCGAGTCCCCCCGTCTTGAGCTTATCTACGAGCGCTCGGAGATCGGGTTCCAGCCAAGGAATCGGCGGACCGCCCATCAGGACGTCATTCACTCCAAGCTGCTTCAAGCGCCGCATCCCGGCCTCGTCGACAGTGCCGGTGGCGAAATATGATCCGCTTCTTGAAAGTTCTAGCGCGATCTTGGGGATGCGCGACGTCTCGGATGCATCGCGATCCCTCCTAACCGAGTCTCGCACCTCGGTCGCGGGAAAGGAAGCGGACAAAGTCACCGCCCCCATGGCTTGAAGTAGCTTCCTTCGGGACAAGTCGTATTCCTTCAAAGAATCTTCCCCTTGCATTTCTCAATAGAGATTACAGCTTTTGTACGGGCGTCAAGCCCCTTTAGCTCGCGTTTGTCCCTGTTGTGTGATCTCTTTTTTGCTGCTCCTCTTGCGTTCCCATGGATTACTTCCCGAATCTTCGCTAGACAGAGAATTGGTCCTGTGATTGAATCCCCGACGACCTACGAAACGCGCAATGTTCCCGCCGTTTCACATATTCAAGGTGCAAAGCGACGGTAGTCGACGCTGGATGAAGGCGGCGACGAATTTAGAAGATGCCAAGGCGCTCGTGAAAGTGCTTGCAGCATCCTCACCCCGCGAATAGGTCATCACCAATTTGACAGGCGACAAGACTTCGATCAAATTTCCGCCGCAACGGATAATGTTTCAGATCGGCTACGACGAAAAGACCTTAACGCGCGGGCCGAACCGTTTCGACGCTGTGGCCACGAAGTCATATCGGTCGTTGACAACGAAACTGCAAAGCATGCGCTGGCGCTAATTGAAAATGTCGATGTGTTTGCCGTCGGATACAAGGCGCCAAAGCGAACGAGAAGAAATGGTCGATTGGCTGAAAGAGAATTTTCCAAAGGTAAAGACTGTTGTCCTGATTCCGTCTGCCAATCGTCAGTTACCGCGTGCCAATTACAATATTGTGTTGAACGATTGGGACGAGTGGCTGTCCCTCCTAGCGGCCACCGCGAGTTGATCTCACGCCCGATATCAAAGGTCTAGCCAGCACGGCCAACGGTAAGCGACTTGAGCATAGCATCAATGAGAAAGCCGCTAAAGCCCCTTAAGACCCACGTATGGTGGTCAAGTAGGAGCCAGCAGAAATGCGGTGCAATGAGAGTTCACAATTTCGGGATTGGTATCAGGTCTGCGTGGTCCATTCACCTGTCCGCACCAAGAACTGCAAGCCGAGTGCGAAGGTATTAGCTGCAAGTGTGTGACAATAAACGATTCGTGCGCGGCCCCAAAATTCGCCCAGCGAGGATTGGACAACTACTCTGGTTCCCGGTTGCCAGGGCCAATCAGTTTGGAGACGAGCACCGTTGGTGCTCACGTTCTCCGTCGAAGCGCTCGCTGTGACCAACGGCTGCTCCCCGTTCGAAAGCAGAACGCGAAATTGCTGCTGACTTCGCAATTCTCTTCGGCCGTTCATCGAGAACCTTTTCTGAGGGTGGGCTATTCTTCAGAAATTGAAGTGATCATATCGCAAAAACTTATTTCATTCCAAGCTTATCTGCATTCAGGCCAGCAATTTCGCAAAACCGAGGGGCGCGTGATTGCAAGTCGGAGATCTGGCTGACCAGGCATAGGTGCCGTTTCTGGAACGAATGCCCTTTTCCGGGTTTGCGCCGCCACTTCCACTCACGCCGCTGCCTTCGGCGGAGCCGGCGTAGATGCTGCCTGCGAGCAGGCGCTCTGCGGGTTCCTTTTTCGACGCTCGTGTCGATCTCGATCGTGGCTTTGAAGAATGCGCCGTCCTCGATCAGGATCCGCGGCGTTGTCAAATCCCCAGTCACCGAACCATCCTTCTTGATCTCGATTTGGTTCTTCGCGAGCACGTTTCCTTTCAAGTTGCCGGACACCACTACCTCGGCGGCGACGATGTCAGCGGCCACCCTCGCCCTCGGTCCTATCGTCAGCTCCCCCCGTCAAGTTGAACGAGTCCTTCGAACGTGCCATCCACCAGATCCTCGCTGCCGGTGATTTCGCCTTTCATATGCAAGTTTGCTCCGAGCCGCGCGGCCACGTTCGCCATCGCACGGGTAGCTCCCACCGGACCTCCGTTCACTCGAGCGTGTCCCCTGCAAACTCGCAATCGGAGGCTCGGGCGCCTGATTCCCTTGCAAGTTCTTCGGTTCCGGCTTCGCAGCTCGTGGCTCATCCGGTTTCTTTCTACCCCACATGAAGACCTTCCGTGGCGGCCCTCCGCTGTTTTCGCTTGTGGGTACATCAAGAATCCAACACGTCCGCCTTTCGCGCCGGGAAGGGCGACATCGTGCGCGAAGTTATGAGTCATCCAGTTCATACGACGAATGACCGATGCGCTTTTCTTGGAGCGCGCTTCCGCTTGAAGTATTATTGGAATTGCTGGTGCAAGCCCGTTAAAGTATTTGCTTCACAGCAACCAGCACACCATGGTGCGACCTGCGCGAAGCTTATTCGGACGCGTATCCTTGGGCGCCACTCAATTTGCTGGGGAACTGTCAGAATCTCAAAGATTGGTGGCATTCGAACCTCAGTTCGCCGTCCACACATAAGGTTGTCGGAAGAATGCGTATAAAGGATATATTCTTTACAGGAGGGGTGTACCCTACCTTCTAGTAGTGGTGTGGAAAGATAGGGCAAGCAAATGAAGCACTTTGAAGTTGAACAGTGGCTGGACTTTGTACACGGTCTCGCCGGGGCGAGAGAGGCGATGACCATGGAGCAACATCTGTCCCATGGTTGCAAAAAATGCAACGCCATGGTCCACGGCTTGCGGCGGTTCGTAGCCGCGGCCACCGCTGACGCTAGGTACCAGATCCCGGATTGGAAGGTGCGCTTAGCCTGTGACATTTTCGAGCGACAACGGCCGGAGAAGCTGTTGCTGCCTCGTTTGGTCGCCAAGCTGGTCTTCGATAGTTTCCGCGAACCCGCCTTGCGCGGTGTTCGGTCGCAAGAAGATAGCATGCATCGAGCGATGTACGAGGCTAAGGATTACTGCGTGGATCTGCGAATGGAACACGAACGCGGCGCCGACGCCGTCGTTCTGGTAGGGCAGATCGCGAACCATACGCAACCGGAGCGGAGGGTTTCAGGCGTCCCCGTGATTCTCATGTCAGGGAAGGAGGTGGTGGGACGAACGGTTAGCAACGATTCTGGTGAGTTCCAGATGCAGTGCCACGCGAAGAAGCCCTTGCGGCTGTGTGTACCGCTGCGGCAGGCTGGCAAACGGATCGAGGTTCCCCTAAGGAACTTATTTGATGGTGGCAAGAAGCCAGGCACGGGCCAACGCCGAAGGGGGCGCAGGCGCGGTACTAGATAGGCGACGGTACGTAATGTCTTGAAAATGTCGCCTACCAGGTCGAGCGTGACCTGCTGGAGTTGATCGCCCTCATTACAAAAGGGTTAAAGAAGTAAGGACGGATGTCGATTCAGACTGAATTTCTCCTCATCCGTGCCTCGTTCAGACGCGTTTGACCAGGCGCAAAGACTTAGCTCTCGGACCGCGCTAGGCTTGCGTATTTTGTTGACACCGAAAGTACGCATGCATGCTTTCGGTTGTGATTCGTTAACTTCCTATTGATTTTTTTATTGTCTACTTATTGTCTATGAGATGGCGCTCAATCTGGTGGTTCGCTCCATTGTGGGGACTGCTTTCGCTGACGTCGGCGGCGCAGACCCGCTACATCATTCGCCCGACTCCCACTGGCTCTATCACCGACATCGACGGCCGGCATGGGTTAACACTTCTGGGCCCTCTTGACAATCCGAAGCGCGGAATCTACGTCGTTGCGGCGCCCTCTAACATCGCCGCCGAAGAGGTAATCGCCGAGGTAGGCACCGACCCGGAAGTCTCGGATATTGAACTGGACACCAAGGTAGCGCTCTCGGAAAGCCCGACAAGCCTCAACCAGTCCACCGTGGCCATCCTCGATTCGATGCCCGCCGCCAACGCGGTGGGTTATTATGGGACATCGGTGCTTGGTCTTTACCTTTCTCAACCATCCGCCTCAATCATCCGGTTGCCAGATGCGCAGACCAGGTTCGCAACCACCGGAGCCGGAATTGTCGCAATAATCGACACTGGGGTGGACGCGAACCATTCTGCTTTGCGGGGCGCTCTCGTTCCCGGGTATGACTTCGTTCATAACATCGCCGGATCGGCTAGTGAGTTGATTGACTTGGCGGAAGGCAATTGGGCGATTTTGACTCAGTCGAATCCTGACCCGTGCAGCAAGACTCAACAATTGCGACTGAGTCAGAGCACCGTCGCCATACTGGACCAGTCTAGCGTGGCGATCCTTGACACTACGAAGCTGCCCGAGTTCTTTGGGCACGGCACCATGGTCGCAGGTGTCGTACACCTAGTTGCGCCCACGGCGAAGATCATGCCTCTGAAGGCCTTTGACGGGGATGGAACGGCAAGGCTTTCCGACATCCTCAGAGCCATCTATTACGCTGCGGATAATATGGCCCGCGTCGTCAACATGAGCTTCAGCCTGCTGACCCCTTCGATTGAGCTAGCCGACGCCGTTGATTACGCCAACGAGAAGGGCGTGATTATGGTGGCCTCGGCGGGAAACACGGGCACGAACTTCGTTGGCAATCCGGCTGCCATGCAGGATGTGATGGGAGTGGCGTCTACGACCAACAACGATACGCGCAGCCAGTTTTCCAGCTACGGCACGGGTACGTTTGTAGCTGCTCCGGGAGAGCAGGTTATCACGCTCTATCCCGGCCAGAACTATGCAGTAGCTTCAGGCACGTCGTTCAGTGCGCCGATGGTGGCCGGCACAGCGGCTCTGGCGGTACACGTTAACTCGCGGGTGGATTACTCCGGTGCCAGCATGGCTGTCTCTCAAGCCAAACCACTAGCCTCCGACCTGGGCTACGGGCGGCTTGACGTGTATCAGGCGATGCAATACGCGACTGCGAATCCCTGGTGAGGATGTCGTATTTTCTAGTTGGCTCGAGCGGTTCACAGCTGCGACCAGACCAGGCGACTGACTGTACGTCCTCCCCCGATATGGTTCGATAATATCGAACGCACCCACGCTTCTTATCCCACTAGCTGAGCGGTACGCTGTGAAGTTCTTATTTTTTTTCTTATGGATGACAGAAACATTTGGTGAATTTAGGGTTGAGGGCCACGTGCCGGCTTAAGGTTCTGACAGTTCCCTACTAATTTGAATGGCGCCCAATAATACGGGTGCGGATAGGTTTCGCGTAGGTCGCGCATGGCCCGCTGTAAGGCAATTGCCTTGTCCGGTGTAACCTGCAGGTGCCGATAAAATGCCTTCATGAATTCCCCGGTGCTTTTGTCATTGACGTCCCAGAGCGTGACCAGCACGGCTTGAGTTCCGGCGTAAAGCAACCCTCGAACTAGGCCAAGCAGTTCATCACCGCCTACTACTACGTTCAATCCCGTGCCGCACCCGCTCAGCGTCACCAACTCCGCGGAGAGTCGCAGTTTATAAAGGTCAAAAAGATGCAGTTCGGACTTGCCGAGCCGGATTGAAGAGAACAACGGGTTGTCCTGCCGGAACAGGCCGTGCGTGGCAATGTGTATGTAACGGCTGTCTGGGCCGTAGTGCCACAGCGTTTCGCGGGTGGCCTGCTCCGCGAGGAAGAGGTGCGCGTTAGGCACGGTCGAGGCCACCGCGAGCACCTCCTCCCGAATATGGGGGGCCAAACGATCTGGAACTCCTAGCACCAGGGATTTTGTGGTAATCGGGACGGCACGCTCCGCACACAGATAATACACACTGGAGCTGGGTGCAGTCGAAATCGCAAATTCGTCGATCAGGAGGCGCTTGCCATCGGAAAGTGCGTGGAATGGCAAGTAGTGGAGGAAGCTGTGCGGAATGACAATCAGATGCTTGGCATCGAGGCTACCGCGAAGGGGAGTAATCAATTCCGAATACAGCTCGCGCAAATGTGCTTCGGTGTCTGCCTGCAGGATCCTTCCAAAGGTGCGCACGAATCCTGAGCCCAGGCGGAACTTCGACAATTGAAACTGGAGCAAGCGGAAGATTTCCCGCACGCGCTTAGCTGCCGCGAGCGGTCGCAGTTCAAGCCGGTCCCTCCCCAGGATACATCCGCAAATCGTGCCGCGTACCTGGTAATACTCAAGAATCAGCGAGCCGTCAGGAATTGCGGAACGGATCTCGTTGATTGGTATCGTGCCGGCACTTAGGAGAGAAGCTAGTTCCCGGTCGGCCGCATCCAGCTTGAAGATTATATTCTTCATCTGCGTCTCGTATACCGACGACTTCTCAGAGAGGCGTTGTAGCCGTTCGATTGAGACCGGCTCCGCCTGGAATTCCTCGCGGCGTGTTTGACGATAGGCAAAGGTGATTTTCTCCTGCATTTCCTGGAGCTGAGAGCCGAGCTTTTGTTCATGCTCTGCCCGTGGTTTTAGGGCTGACATCTGGAAGGCGATCAAGTCAGCCAGGCTTCTCGACTTGGCACGCTCGATAAAGTCGAAAGCGGTCTCTGCCCACCCCGAGCCCCTGTTTTGCGCAAGCAACAGGTGGACCAGGCTCTCGTACACGGAAACTTTGTCCTGCAAGAAAGCGATTTTGTACTCTTCACCCAGCAAGTGGCTGCGCAGGCTTTCGAGCTTTCTTTGAGCTTTCAAGTAAGCCTGATATGCAGCGTCTCTCTTCCCCAGCGCTTCCTGAACCTGCCCCATCACCATATGTGCCTGGAACTCAACCGCGGGAGCCTGCGCCTGTTCCAGCCACCGGAAAGCGGCTTGGCAATGCCGGCGTGCAGCAGCGGCGTGTGTCTCCTTGAGCCTGAGACGGGCTAGCAGAACTTCGCAGAGCGCGGCGCGGCTCACCAGGGTGGATTTCCGGAAATGAGCCAGGGCTGACTTGCAGAGGGCACGCGCTTGGCGGTGATCCCCCTTTTCGGTAAGGACCATGGCCTTGTAGGTGTCTATCAAGGCGGTCCAGACCAGGTTCGTTTCCTTGCGGAAGAGTTCCCGGGCGCGATCGAAAACCGCCAGAGTCTGGTTCGTCCTGCCCTGCTGGTTGGCGGCCATGGCCTGAAAGGCCAACGCCTTAGCCGCTTCGTAATTCATGCGCAGCCTGGAAAAACCGGCAAACGCGCGTTGCGCGAGTTCCCCGGCCTCTTGGCTCAGGTTCAGCTCCAAATACATCTCGGCTTGGTCGAGATCACACAGCGCGGTGTGATAAGGATCGCCCAGCTTCTCGTACAGCGTGCGCGTCAGCCCGTACAGCTCGGTCGCGTGCATGTACTCGCCGCGCATGTAATAGAGGTACGCAATGTTGTAATCGGCCTGCGCAACCAAAAGAGGCTTCTTTTGCTCCTGCCAATGGGCGCGCGCCCTACGATAGGTCTCCAGCGCATCCTCAAAACGGTTGAGGCAGATGTAGCAGATCGCCATGTTGTGCAAGGCGACCGCCATGTCTCCGGCCTCGTTTCTCTCGAGGAAGACCTGGTAAGCACGCTGGTAGTACTCCAGCGCTTCGGTGAAACGATCGAGACGGTGCAGGATGTTGCCCACGTTGCTGTCCAGCCGCGCTACCCGCAGACTCTCGCCGTGTCGCTCAAATATTTCGCGTGCCCGCGCCGCCATCGCGAACGCCTTCTCGTACCGGCCCAGGTAGATCATGGGCTGGAGGTGATTGCTCATAACACGAGCGGCATCGACTTCGCGGCCCAGTCGTTCAAAGATGCTCAAAGCAATCTGGTGACACCGCAACGACGCCCGGTAGTTTCCTGTCAGGTAAAGGATGTGCCCCCGGGCTCGCATGCTCTGCGCCCGGGAGTACCCGTCCCCCAGTTTCTTGGCTAGGAATTCGGCGGCCTCGACCACGCGCTCGGCACGATGCAGATCGACGCGGGCTAGCTCTACCGCCTCCTCGTAGAGAGGGTCGACCGCTGCCAAGGCGTCCCGGCGCGTGCGTTTTGCCAGCAATTGTCGGCGGTCGCGCTCTTTGTCCATTTGCGAAAGATCGCTGATCCAGTGTTGGGGGCAAGGAGCTCGGGAATACATGCTCAGAACCTCATCTTCATGATGATTTTCTTCAGGCGCTTTAAGCATCGACCGCGAATGAAGCCGATTGAACCCGTTGCCAGGCCGAGTCGGCGGGCCACTTCCGCGTACAGCAAAGGCGGGTCCTCGTAAAAGAGAAGACGGATCATCTCGCCGCAGCGTGGCGGAAGCTTTCGGAGGGCTTCGCGCACCATTTCTTCCTGCTCGACCTCCTCAAGCACTTGAGGAGGCAGAACAACACTGCTCCTCACTTTGGTGTCTGCATGCTCGGGTTCCAGGCCGTCCAGATCGACTTGACCCGGCCTTTGCCGTTTTTTCCAATGAAATGATTGATGCGCGGTTACACTGATAAGCCAAGATTTCAAGGATTCCGTTTTGCGCAAATTTGACAGTTCCAAGAAGAGTCTTAGGGACACAGACTGCAGGATGTCGGCCGCATCCTCAGGAGTGGCACCGTACTTGATGGGAATGGAATAGATCAATTTCTTGTACTTGTGAATGAGAGCAGCCCAGGCCAGTTCGTTGCCAGCGAGACATTCCCGAATCAGCCGCGTATCGCTCCACGAACGCATGGCAGCGCCCGTATGAGCGTCATCGCCGGCGTAGTCTTGCGATTGCTTCACTTCTTGTCCTTCGTGGGAGGATGCATGAGCTTGTCAATCTCGGTTCCCATTGAGTGGTCGCCTTTTTCTCGCACAGCTTCCTCATGTGGGTAATGTCGACCGGGATCCACGCGTTCTGTCTCGCGTTGAGATATCATATTGGCCGGCCATGCGCCCAGCGGAATAGCAATAGGAGCGATGGCATGCACGATGTTGGCACTGAGAACCATGATACTGCTACCTGATCCGACCACGGTCGTGCTCACCAGGAAACCGGCGGGCAAGGGACTTTATAATAGGATAGGCGGACCATTGCCAAGTCTGAAACAGCAGAAGCATCGGACAAGAATCAAAAGAAGGCCGACTAACGATGAAGTCATGCGCTTCGGAGCCATTGCCACGTGCGAATACAAGTGAGGAATTTCGGTCGCCGTAGGGACGGCCCCTACGAGTGGCCCCCGGCACCGACCCGTATGGTCAGGATTAACGCTACGATTCTTGCCTTGGACAAGTGCGGCAAAGCGCTCTTCAAGGTAGAGATGAAGAATGCGGCCCGGGAGTAGCTAGTCATCGGCAATCCGCGTCATGCGCTACCAGGTCAGCCGCGTCTTGTGACTTCGGCGGCGAAGGATGCGGCTGCGTGCAATGGGTTTGGAATGGCTTCAGCGTCTTCCAGTTCCCGGGAAGGCGCGGTACGCGAAATAACCCCGAACAACCAACCGAAGCCATTCGGTTTTCAGGCCGGTGTTTTCGTCTTGCCTTGCCCCTGTCTTCTCCCGGTTTGTCGATTTGAAGCGCGCTTTGGGTGTTGCGATCTTCCGTCTCGCACCCTGCAAGAGCTGGACCGATTCCTCCACGAGCAAAGTGCTAAATTCCCGGACCTGAATGCCGCTGCGTTTCATATCATCAACGGGTCAAGCCCTAGATCTTCTCGGAGGCCGAGCGTGGCGACCCTCCTGCGGGCAGCCGCCGGCTTGGAGCGTATCCTTCTTCGCCGCTGCGCCCGGAGGCGATTCGGCTCGCGATTGCACATCACGCAAAGGAACTGATTCATGCGATCAACGATCACATGACAACCACAGTTCGCGAGTCTTCGTCTCGAGTGCCTCTGTTCGCGCACAGCGATTTCCATGATTGCCTATATTTTTCCCGCGAAACTAGAACCCTAAATGTTTACAGCCAGGTTGAACGTCCCCTGCACAAGCGCTGATGGAACAGGAGCTCAAACCACCTGAGAAACGCTCGCAGAACGACGCCGCCGTAACTCCTTATCTATCGCTGTGTCGCTAAAGCGGTGGCAGTTAGCTCACGTACCGCGGCGTGCGGAGTGTGCCCACGAAGGCCGCGTCATCGATCCAGGTAGCAGACCTCAGAGAAGAGACCTAAACAATGGCAGCCGGAAACGAAACGATGGGGAGAACCGAGGAGCGGGACAGCCTGAACTGTCAACCAGTTGCTGGCAAGCAACCAAATTCGGCATTGACGGTGAGGGTTTTGCGCGATCTTGTTCGCTTTTGTGTCTTCTTCTTCGGAAGGGTTAACGCTGTTGATATGGAAAGTTACCATTCGAAACAGAAGCTCGGTCCTGCGGTTCGTTCGGTTCGCAGCCGTTTATGGAGGTAGTCGTGCGCAAAAATTTGAGTGACGATTGGAAAGCACTTCTGCGAGTCCCTTATGCCTTGCGACGGGTCCCGAACGAGAGTCTATCCTGTCTCCTGCCCAGGTCCGACTCTCCCGCGCCGGGGGACATCGCGCTAGCCAGCGTGGAGAAGATCGGACGAAACGATAGTGTGGAACTTCGCGACGGCCGCCGTTGTTCTCTTCACAAAGGCGATTTACTCGCGGTTGTCTTCGGAAACCGTTATGCCACCCGGCAGTTCGAGGGTTATGCGCGAGCGGACGGCAATCATTGCGATTTGCTTTCTATGGGCGGCATGTGCGGACTGGTGGTAAGCAAGCATGCTGAGTGCGGCGACCCGACCACGTTGCACCTGCTCGGGCTTATAGGAGACTCGAGCGGATCCCCTCTGCGGTTGCGCCAGTTTGCCATTCCTCCAACGCCTCGCAACAGTGAGCCAGACGTCCGTGTTGTGGTGGTCTGTGGCGCGTCGATGGATTCAGGAAAGACCCACACGGCGAAGAGTGTCATCGCGGGCATTCACAAGCAGGGATACCGTGTGGCGGGCACAAAACTCACCGGCACCGCGTGCGGCCGGGACACATTCCAAATGCTGGATGCAGGGGCTTGTGTGGCCTTGGACTTCGTAGACGGCGGCTTGCCGTCCACCTACCTCTGCGATCTCGAGGAGCTGATAAATCTGCAAGACCTCTTCGTCGCTTCTGCGGCTTCTCACCGTGCCGCCTGCCTGGTCGTCGAGATCGCGGACGGTTTGTTGCAGAACGAAACCGCGGCTCTGCTACAGAGCCCCCGTTTCCGCGAAACCGTTAACGCCTGGATCTTTGCTGCTGGCGATCCCCTGGCGGCGACCGGTGGCGTGAGTGTGCTGCGGAGTTGGGGAATCAATGCACTTGCCGTCTCCGGTCTTGTCTCGATGAGCCCGCTGTGCCGGAAGGAGGTGCAGATGGGAACCGGGTTACCCTGCCTGACGGCGCAAGAGCTGGAGCGTGGAAAACTAACCGCTCAACTCATGGGCTTGTCTCACAAGGTTGAGACCCAACCATATCCCGCTGTGAACGTTGCCACCGCCCAGGGTGAAACGCGGCAACTAGCTGATTGAAACGGGGACGCTCGAGATCACGAGGACGAGCTCTATGCAGCGAGGTCGAGTATACAGTTGGTCGCCGGACCCAGCGAGCGCGCTAGGGGGGAGCATTAGCGTCAATATTGAGTCTCTGCCCCGGCTCGACCTGGAAGGCGAAGGGAAAGGCCGTCTTTGGGGACGCCATGTACGAGTGCGAAATAACGGAGAGGTCAACGAGCCGGATCCGGTCGCGGGTGGAATTCGAGTTTTGCCCATAGGCGATGCGCAGGCGAACGCCGACGGTGATTTCCTCTTCGACCCGAGCGGAGGAGGTGGACGTCTGGACAAGGTTGTTCTCGCAGCACCCGAAGATCGGCAACGCTATATCGAGGCCTCTCATTTCGGGGAAGTGAATGCTTACTTTCACCTTGACCGGGTTGCCGCCTACGTCGACGTGCTGTTGGGCCAGCTCGGTCACTCCTCCCTGCCGCGGGTGACGGCCATCGTGAACGCACATCACGCCGCCACTGAGAGGGATGGCTTGCGCGACGGCGTGTTCGGAAAGCGCAGAGGCCGCATGATACCCATGCAGGGCGGACATTATCGTCTCCCCAGTTGGTGTTATGACCCAAGAGAGTTCCAACCTCTCTCGCCCACCGGTGAGATCCATTTAGGTCCGGGATATCAGTTGCACCGCGATGGAGCGATAGCCAGAGCGATGGGAGGCCCCTATTGGGGCCATGCGGCGCACAACGGCGCGATTCTCTATCACGAGTATGGCCATCACCTCATGCGGCACACAGCGGACGTGCGAGCCAACGCCTTCCGCCCACCGGACAAGCAAAGCAACCGCAAGGCCGCGATCGACGAGGGAACCTGCGACTACTGGGCGGCTGTGATGTTGGGTACACCTCATATCTGGGCCTGGCATCGCCGCCACGATGAGCGAGAGATTCACCCTCGCAGCCTTGCCTCTGCCAAGACAATGGCCGATTACGATTCCAGTCCGAAAGCGGACCCACATCTTAACGGCACGATTTGGGCTGCTGCGCTCTGGGACTTACGAACACGACTTGAGGCCACCGAGCCTGCGGGAGGGCGCCGGACCGACTTGCTGGTTCTGAAAGCGCTTCTTGAGCTGGGCAACATAACAAGCCCTGAGGGCGAAGCACCCACAGAATACCTGCCCCGCGTGCGCGCGAGCTGCCAGGTGGGGCTAGTTTCGCTGCTCAGGGGCGATGAGTTGCTGAACGGAGGACGATATCGCGAAGTGATGCTTGCGTGTTTTAGCCGGCGCGCCATCCATCCGGCCTGCGCCGGTTCATATGGTGGCGACCGGTTGAAGGTCTCTGCCTGATTGACGTCGGCCCCGAGGTGAGGAGAAGAGAGGAGAAGAATGGGCGAGGCACTGAGGAAAAAAGGTCTGGATGTCATTTACGATGTCCAGTGTCGCTTCTGCCGAAGGTCGCTCCGTCTTCTGCAGTGGCTCGCCGGAGACCGCCTGTTTCGTCTTCACGATGCCAACGACCGCGAGTTGATGCAATCGAAGTTCCCCGTGCTCGCTGACGCCGATACCAATGACGCCATGTATGTTGTAACTCCGCGGGGGGAGGTATTCCGAGGTTTCTTCGCCTTCCGCAGGATCATGTGGGAGAGCCCCCGCCTCTATCCCTTCTTGCCCCTGTTTTACGCTCCCGGGGCAGCTCTCCTCGGTCACCGCATCTACGCCTGGGTGGCGGGGAATAGGCGACACTTAGGCTGCTCTCCCAACGGGGGTCAAATGTGTGGGTTACGTCCAAGGAGGGGTCAGAGTGCCGACCCCGGTGGCACGCGACCGAGGAACCTCGATGCAGAGCTGGCAAATCGTCAAGGGGGAACGACATGAGCGAGTTCATTCAGGTTCATGACATACCGGCTAGTGGCACATCTGACCCGTCGAGACATTTTCTTTCGCGAAAGGTATTCGCCGGTGTCCTGGGCTTTCTGCTGATGGGCGCGATTCTCGCGCCAATTGCTCAGAACTGGCGCCCGACCCCCCGCGACAGTTTTCCGTTCTCTTATTACCCGATGTTTTCGGCGAAGCGCGGCGACTCTTACGTAGTCAACTACATGGTGGGTCTCGATGGGCAAGGGAATCGACACACGATCCCATTCAGGTTTGCGGGCAGCGGCGGTCATAATCAGACCCGGCGTCAGATTTACAGGCTCGTCCGGGAGGGGAAGGCTGCGATGCTCTGTGAAGAGGTCGCAGATAAGGTTAGGTCCGACGCTGAACCGGTATACAGCCACCTGGTCACCGTTCAGGTCGTCACCGGTGAGTTTCGGTTCGACGACTACTTTAATGGAAACAAAACGCCCGTGAAGGAACGGATGCGCGCCGCCTGCCAAGTCACGCGATCTGAACAAGCGAAGGAGGTGGGCCATTAAACGACTTCTTAGCGTTCTCGATGAGTTCTGGTTTGGGGAAGCCCCAGCGGAGAGGCTGGCCATGCTGCGCATTTTGATCGGCATGTTTGCCTTTTGCCTGGTGGCCAGCAACTATTTCATGTGGTCGGCAATCGGTTACACGAGTACGGACCTTTTCAAGCCGGTGGGTGTGGTGTCCGTCCTCTCTCAGCCCCTCGCCCCAGTGGTGAACCAGGTGCTGCTGATTGGCACGCTGCTTCTTGGCGTTCTCTTCGTTCTTGGCTGGCGTTACCGAATCACGGGGCCGGCATTTGCTGCGTTTCTGCTTTGGGTCATTTCCTACCGGCTTTCCTGGTCGATGATTTACCACTCGATGCATCTAGTCGTCTTGCACGTCCTGGTGCTGGGTTTGTCGCCGGCGGCCGATGCGTTGTCGCTGGATGCGTGGCGGAGGAGCGCGGCCGAAGCCGCGCAAGAGCGGCCGAGGGCCTGGCAATATGGCTTCCCGATCCGGTTAATCTGCGCCGTCACGGTCTGCGCCTACTTTGTGACCGGCATCGCCAAGGTGGCGAGTCCACTGGGCTGGTTGTGGGCCAACGGCCAATCGCTCCGCAGCCAGGTGGCCGCCGATGCCATCCGCAAAGAATTGCTGGGCACGAGCGGGGCACGCTTTTTTTATCGAGTCTACAACCACGTCTGGCTATTCACGATGATGGGAATCCTGACTTTCCTCGTCGAACTCGGGGCGCCGCTGGCGCTGTTGAACAAGAAGCTGGGGCGGATGTGGGCGGCGACCGCGTTTCTGATGCACTGGGGCATCTTGTTCATCATGGCGATCGAGTTTCGCTACCACCTCAGCGGAATTCTTTACGCTTCGTTCTTCGACTTGGAAGGTGTGCCGGTCTGGTTCAAGGGACTACGAGCCAGATGGGCCCCTCGACTAGTCCGGGCTACCGCGGCCAAAGCCTGAAAAGCAGCCTATGCCGGAAGCGACCTCCTCCACAATCGGACCCACGAAGCACACTGCACCAACGCCCATGCGGGAGTTGGCACGTTTCTATTTACCGCTACTGCGGCCTTATTGGAGAGAGCTGTGCTTGGCGATTGCGGCCGTGCTCTTCGGCTCCTCAGTCAGCGTGTTGCAACCCTGGCCGCTCAAGGTCGTCATCGACCTGGTCCTCTCTCACAGGCGTCACAGCCGCGTGCCTCTGCTTCGCGCCTGGTTGGATACTGCTCCGTTCACTCCGATGCAGATCATCTTGGGAGGTTGCGCCGCGAGCATCCTGATGGCTCTCCTGAGCGGAGCTCTCTACTACTGCTTCACGCGCCTCCTGGGCGACGCGGCCCAGCGGTTTGTGTTCGCCCTGCGCCGTCTGCTGTTCGCGCACTTGCAGCGCCTCTCACTCCGCTTCCACGACAGCCAGCAGACGGGCGATTTAACGATGCGCCTGACCGCCGACATCCAAAGCATCCAGGATTTGATCATGACCGGCGTCAATCTTATCGCTACCAGCGGACTCCGATTGGTGGGCATGCTCGCTTTGATGTTCTGGCTGGACTGGCGCTTCACGCTTGCCGCGTTATCGGTTGTCCCTGTTTTGTTGCCCTTGGTCTTTCACTTCACACGGCGCATAAAGCGGGCTGCCCGTCGAGCCCGCAAGAGCACGGGATCGATGGCGGCTCTGGCTCAGGAGGTGTTCTCCTCGATCCGCATCGTGCAGGGCCTGGCGCAAGAAGAACAAATCGATGAGCGCTTCGAAGCCAGAAGCGAAAAATACCTGCAGGCCTATCTTGAGAGCGTACGTTATCAGGCGCGGGTCGGGCCCTTGGCCGACTTGATTGGCGCCCTCGGCTTGGCGATTGTGATTTGGTACGGAGCCACCGGTGTACTCGCAGGCAGGCTGACCACGGGAGATGTAGTTATATTCTTCGCCTACGCCACTGACTTCTTCCGTCCGATGAGGGCGCTCGGCCGTTCCTCGATTTTGTATAACCGAGCGATCGCGGCTGCCGAACGCATTGTCGAAGTCATGAGTGTGCAGAGTGAATTGACGGATCGGCCGGAGGCTCGCCCCGCTCCGCGGCTGCGCGGCAAGATCGAGTTCCGCGACGTTTCCTTCGAATACGTGCCTGGTCGACCGATCCTGTCACATCTTAACCTGGCAATCGAACCGGGAGAGAGGATCGCCATTCTCGGTGGGACTGGAGCGGGCAAAAGCACCCTGGTCAGTCTGGTGCCACGATTCTATGACCCAACCCAGGGCGCCGTGTACATCGATGGTCAGGATATACGCAACTACAAGCTCCTCTCCTTGCGGGAACAGATCAGTCTCGTTTTGCAGGACGCGCTACTTTTGAGCGGAACGATCCGGGAAAACATCACCTTCGGATGCCCCGGAGCCAGCGACGATGAGATTGCTGCGGCAGCGCGAATCGCAAACGCCGACGAATTCATCGAACGCCTCCCCAAAGGCTGCGAGACCGTTGTAGCCGAGCGCGCGAACACACTCTCCGGCGGTCAGAAGCAGAGGACCGCCATCGCGCGAGCGGTGCTGCGCGATGCTCCCATCGTGATCCTCGATGAGCCCACTACCGGCCTGGACGCGGCTTCGGAGCGCCTCGTCCTCAAGGCGCTGGAGCGTGCTGTCGCCGGACGTACGGCCCTGATCATAGCTCATCGCCTTGCCACAGTTCGCCTTGCGGACCGCATCGTAGTGCTCGATCGCGGGCAGATCATTGAGCAGGGCACGCACGCCGAGCTCCTAGCCCGGAAGGGTGCGTACGCGCACCTTTATCGTCTTCAAACGTCCCTTGAGCCCGAGGCGGAGCTAGCCGCGCAGCGGTCGTCACCGGAGGAATGATGTGGTACCGGGCCACACACGTGCTGGCGGGCGAACTCCCGACCGGAGATGTAGCACTCTTCTTTGCGTACGTCACCAACTTTTATAACCCGATGAGGGGGGTGCCGCGCTCCTCCGATCTGTTTAACCAATCCAGCGTGGGAACCGAAGTCATGAGCGTTCGCAGCGAAGTGACGGGCCGGGCAGGTGCGCGTCAGGTCTCAAGGCTGAAAAGAGGTATCGAGTTCCGGGACGTTTCCTTCGAATACCAGGCGGGTCGACCTGCGCTGTCACACATTCACCTGGCTATCGCGTCCGGAAAAAAGGTTTCCATCGTAGGAGGGACAGGTGCGGGAAAGGGCCCTTTGGTAAGTCTCATTCCCCGATTCTACGATCCGACCTACGGCGAGATCTGTATCGATGGGGAAGACCTCGGCAATGATTCAGTCCCGTCCCTGCGCGGTCAGATAAGCCTGGTCTTACAGGACTCGCTGCTCTTCAGCGCCAGGCTCCGCGAAAACATTGCCTTTGGTTTCCCCGATGCCAGTGACGCGGCGATCGTGGCCGCCGCAGGACGTACAGCCCTAATCATTGCACATCGCCTAACGACGGTGCGCCTCGCTGACCGCATCATCGTCCTTGACCAAGGTCGGATTCTTGAAGAGGGCACCCACGTCGAACTCTTGGCGGGTGAGTGCAGATACACACAATTTTGTGAACTGCAAATTGCCAATAACGCTGCTGCTGTAGAGCGAACGGACTACAAATAGTGAAGATATGACACCACCTGCTGATTTCCGCATGAAGGGCAACGGATGCGATCTGTGGCCAATTATGGAAGGGAGAAAGCCACCGCCCCAGGTCAAGGCCTTCTCCCAACATTTGTGTCCGTCGTTACTTGCAATCTGGGTTGCAGCTGCGTTTTTCATACCTGTTCTTGTGGCGCTGGCGATGGCAGGCACGATGATGGCTGCGGACGCCCCGATGACGAATGGGGGTAGCGCTGTTCAGGACGCTGTGCCGACAACCGCGCCGCAAGCGCAGACGACACCTACCGGAGATAAGGCACCCGTGGAACTGCGGGAGCTGGTGGTAGTGCCCGAACGGGGAGGGCTCGCCATTAATTTAATGCTCGGCGGCTTGGTTACGCCCAAGCTGACCACGCTGAGTTCGCCTCCCCGAGTTGTGCTGGACCTACCCAACACAGTGGCGATGATGCACCGGCACCGCTTCGCCGTAAACAGGGATGGAGCAAAAGCCGTACGTGTGGGTACGGACGGACACGTTCCGCCTACCACACGTGTGGTTGTGGACTTGACGCAGCCACTTGAATACGAGATCGTTCCAGGCGGGGACCACAACTTGACTCTCCGGCTGCACAGTGTTTCTGCAAACCATTCCGTCTCTGTCCAGTCTTCAGATCAGCGCGAGGAGGCTACCCACACCGCGACCGAAGTTCCTGGGTTGCCAAGCGCCTCCGCACAGCCCGCGGAGAGACAGCTTCCTCCGACGGCACCCGCGCCGACCGCTTCCATGGTTGCTGGACGCGTGGAAGACCAAACCGGCGCGGTGATTCGGGGCGTGAACGTTACGCTGGTCGAGCGCGCGAACGGTGCATCGCGCAACACTGTCTCTGATAACTTGGGCCATTTCGTATTCACAGACGTGCCCGCGGGACACTATCTTCTGCGTGCGAAGGCAGAAGGTATGCAAAGCGCGGAAACGGACGTTATCGTTGAGGGCATGGCAGTGGAAGTAAAGCTGCTGATGAAGGTGAGTGCAGAAGAAGAGAAGATCACGGTAAGCGCCACAGAGCCTGACCCGGTGTCTCCTGACAAGAATTCCGACACCGTCGATCTCAGTGCCACGCTGCTGCGCGACTTACCCACCGACACCCAAAATATCCTGCCTCTGCTGACTAAGTTCGTGGCGCCAGCGGCAGGGGGCACGGAAGGGATCTCGCTGGTGGTGGATGGCGCAGAGACCGATCAAATTGACGATCTGCCGGCCTCTGCCATCAAGGGGGTAGCTATTAACCGCGATCCTTACGGGGCGGAGTTCCGTCGGCCGGGCAAGGCGCGGATCGAAATAACCACGAAACACGGTTCGCGGAAGCGGTACCACGGCCATTTCGGAGCATTTGCCCGTGACGCGGTTTTCGATGCGAAAAACCCGTTTGCCATACGGCAACCTGATCTCAGTCGGAAGCTTTTCGAAGGAAGCTTTAGTGGTCCCTTGGGTCGGAAGGGAACGACGTTCTTCCTCTCAGGCCAGCATCTTGGGGATACCGAAAGTGCGATTATCAACGCCACTGTCCTTAACGCCTTGAACCAGCCAGTCTCTCTGATTCAAAATGTGCCCACCGAGCTGCACGGCAACGATTATCTAGCGCGCCTTGACTTCCACCCTGGCCAAGTCCATGCGCTCACGGCCCTTTACAATTTCGACGAGAAGTTCGAATCCAACAACGGTGTCGGCGGCTTTGATCTGGAGGACCGTGGCATCACAACTGCACTGCGTGGGCACAAGTTTCAGTTTACGGATCAGGCGTTTATGTCCCCAACGCTCCTCAATACGTTCCGTCTGCTAGTGCGACGGAGCAGTTCCCGGTTCGGGAGTCCCCCTGCTGGCCATGCAGTCGACGTAAACGGCAATTTCTCGTCTGGACAATCACAAACCTCGGAGCGGCAAAAGGAAACGTTGTTGGAATTCGCAGACACCGCCACTTACGCTCACAAGAACCAGACTTTTCGCTTTGGAGGAGGAACCCGAAGCCGGGTCTTTGATCTGACGGACCGATCAAATTTTGGCGGCACGTTCAAATTTTCCAGCCTGACCCAATTCAGTCTGGGCAGGCCCTATGTTTTCAGTGTCAACCAGGGGCAGCCAAATGTGAACGACATTATCCACGAGGCGAACGGGTTTATCCAGGATGAGGTCCGCTTTCACTCCGACGCGAGTCTGGTTGCGGGACTGCGCTACGATTGGCAATCCACGATCGCCAACCATTACGGTCTCGCCCCGCGGCTGGCGCTTGCTTATGCGCCAGGCGATCGCAAGACCGTTTTTCGCGTTGGCGGGGGCCTGTTCTACGAGCACCTTCCCCAATCGACGACCGCAAAGGCGCTGCTGCTGGACTCCAATCATGTTCAGCAGGTTGTGATTTCGAACCCGAACTACCCGAATCCGTTCTCCGCGGCTACTACAGTTCCGCCGAGCGTAATGCGCATCGCTCCAGACCTGACGACGCCTTACCTCGTACAGGCTAGTGCCAGCATTGAGCGCGAATTTGGCAAAAGAAACCAACTAATGCTCGAATACCAAACGCTCCGCGGGATTCATTTGTTTAGATCTCGCAATGTCAATGCGCCCCTACCCCCCACCGGTGTACGGCCGGACCCCACTTTCTTCAACATTGATCAAGTGGAGTCGACCGCTTCCATGAGAGGTAACTCACTCAGTTTAAGCTACCAGGGCGGGTTCGGAAAGTACTGCAAGGTCATTGCCCGGTACTCGTTTTCGGAGACCACTAACGACACTTCCGGCGCCTTCAGTCTGCCCGCAGACAATTACGACTTGCGTCCGGAAATGGGTCGTGCCGACTTCGACCGGCGTCATCAGCTGCACCTTGCTGGCGTGTTCAACCTGCCCGGAGCATTCCGCGTGGGAACGGTTCTGAGCGTGGCTTCTGGAATTCCTTTCAATATCACCACCGGAGCCGACAATAATCACGATTCCGTAGCCAACGATAGGCCACCTAGCGTCACCCGCAACACTGGAGATGGTCCGGGACTGCTGCAGTTGGATGTGCGCCTCACGAAGCTCCTTCACGTCTGGCGTCCAGCGAACCGCGACCGGGATTTACGGAATCTCGAAATCAGTGTCGATGCTTTTAACCTAATTAACCATACGAACTACCCAAACTTTGTAGGTGTGATGACATCGCCCCTGTTTGGCCGGGCCGACACCGCATTGCCGGCCAGAACGATGCAGACATCGCTTAGTTACCGTTTCTAAGGGAGATCGGCACTTGTGAACTGCCGTGGACAACGCGTGCTTGTGACTGGTGGAGCTGGATTCATTGGATCACATCTCGGCGAAGCCTTGCTGCGTCGGAGCTCGGCTGGTGATCGTGGATAATTTTGACTCCTTCTACGCATCCCAATTGAAGCAAGCCAATTTGGAAGCCATCAGCCGTGCCGGCAGGTATAAAATTCATACCGTCGATACTTGCGAAATGGCACCGCTATCTTGCGTCATGGCTCTCATCCGACCGGAGGTGGTCATTCACCGGGCAGCGCTGATGATATTGTGGCTGGTGTGTTGGCTGCGCTCAACCATGAACTCCGGCCCTCCTCGGGCTGTCCTTCCTTTGAGACTCTGAATCTGGGCGATTCGCACCCGGCGAAGCTCGCCGAACTGATTGAGCTGCTTGAAGAAGGTCACGGGCAGCAAAGCCATCCGCAAATGGCGACCGCTCGAACCCGGAGACTCCCCGCTGACGTGGCCCGATATCTCCACAGCTAGCCGCCTGCTCGGCTACCGACCTACTGCATCCTTGAAGGGAACTACAAGTTTCGTGAAGTGGTATCGGGTGGCGGGGCCGATGTCGAGGGCACGGGATATAATACAGGGCAACACAGACTAACTCCACGCCGCCTGACCAGCGCGCGCGTGGATCAATACGTGGCGGAGGGCGGGCGTTTTTCTAGGGTCTTTGCCAGCACGGACTCCAACTCGGCATCGGTGATCCGCCGTGGCGCACCGCTCATGTCGCGCCCCTCGCGAATCAAAGGAGACTGCGGAATCGGCTTTCGAGTCTCTCCAATGCCACCGGCATGCATCAGACATTGGGCCGAGAATGGCTAGGAGCTTGTAAGTGAAACGTTCTGTAAGAAACTGCTCGTCCCGGACAATGTTTTCGAGACTGCTTCCCGTTCTTGCCGCATTCGTCGTCAGTCCTATCGCCGCATTTCCACAGCAGAACACTCCAAGGGAAGAGCTTCTGGTACTCCCGGGAGAAATTGGCCGTCCGGGAGGACGCCTAGTTGTTTCGCTGCGCACCGAACCTAAAACGCTGAATCCCCTGATTGCAGTTGATGGTCCCTCTCGCGAGGTCATCGCTGCGATGCAGGCGGATCTTGTGCACATCAACCGCGCGACGCAGTTGACCGAACCTGGCCTCGCCAAGTCCTGGAAAATATCGCCGGACGGTTTGCAATATACGCTGGCCCTGAGGCGTGGGTTGAAGTTTTCCGATGGCCAGCCGCTAGATTTGGATGATGTGCTGTCCACGTTTCGCGTGTACCTCGACGAAAAGGTACACGCGCCGCAGCGCGGTCTTTTGCTTTTTGACGGCAAGCCCATCACACTGCGAAAGGTCGATTCGCAAACGATCGTTTTTCAGCTTCCCAAGCCGTACGGCGTCGCGGAAAGGATGTTTGACGGATGGGCGATCCTGCCCAGGCATCTGCTGGAAGAACCGTACGAGGAAGGGAAGATCGCACAACTCGGAACCTTGACCACACCCGCAAATCAATGGGCGGGTCTCGGACCATTTCGCTTGAAGGAATATGTTGCCGGGCAACGATTGGTGCTGGAGCGCAATCCGTACTATTGGAAGACGGATACACAAGGGAATCGGCTGCCCTATCTTGACGAGCTGGTCTTTCTTTTTGTCCCCAGCGCGGATGCGCAGGTCTTGAGGTTTCAATCCGGTGAGACGGATCTGATT
>Ga0126381_100001864_pt1 | contig 22672 bp, 12 predicted proteins | sample PanSoiMetPlot_28_FD_96465 | JGI IMG/M metagenome (GOLD analysis project Ga0126381, IMG submission 96465) | Tropical forest soil microbial communities from Panama - MetaG Plot_28 | ecosystem: Environmental > Terrestrial > Soil > Tropical forest > Bulk soil | place: Panama | collected 2016-02-17 | reverse complement strand
TTGGTCCGCGTTGTTGCGGTTCCGGTCCACCTGCTTCCACGGCGGGTTCTTGATGTACCAGCCGTTGACCATCGCCATGGGCGAAAGCGCCACCGACTGCAGCCGCCGGATCAGGTCCTCCGTGCTCGTCGCGTTGCGCAATTCCGGCGTCCACAGCAAACCCGAGAACCCCATGTTGGCCACGCCGCGGATAAACTCCCGGTGGTCGTACAGGTCGCTGTACAGCGCATACGGATACGGCGCGGCCAACGCGCCTGCATTCCTCACCATCCCGTAGGTCCGTGTCTTGCGCCGCTCGAAGACAGTCTGCAGCGCGTCCTGGTAGCGGCGCCCGAACAGACAGTGCATCTGCTCGCCATCCGCGCCCGAAGGAAACCGCGACAACTCGGGAAACGACCAGCCGCCCGTAAAATCCGAGTTATCGCACTCGTCCAGCTTGAAGCCCGAGATACCCAGCCCGATCTGTTCCCGCTCATGATAGTCGCCGAAGATCCGGACCGCCTCGGGCGACAGGAAGTCCGGCACCAACCCATCCCAAACCAGGTAGTCGCCGGAATACGGCAGCAGCGGCTCGTACAATGGCGAACTCGGATGCGTAAAGGCGTGCTCCCACAGATTCAGCCGCAAATTGTACGCGCCGAGTTCCGCCACCAACCCGCGCGGATCGGGAAACTTCTTACTCCACACGAATGTGGTCGAGTAAGCCCGCGTCAGCCACCCCGGTTCCAGCCCCATCACATCGCAAGGCAGTTTGCGGTCGCGGAATTCGCCGGCCAGTTTCAGAACTGCTGCCTGATCGTAGTCGCTCTTGGTGCGATACCAGAGGCCGAGCCCCCAGCGCGGCGGCAGCGCTCCGCCGCCGGAAAACAGGTTATAGCGCTGCACCGCCTGCCGCATCGTAGGCCCGCCGAACACGTAGACGTCGACGCCCTCGGCGCGCGGAATCTCAATCATGACCTCCGACCGCTCCCCGAGGTTCATGCGGCGGTACGCCGCCGGCAGATTTCCGGCCGAAACGGCCGCCCCATCCGCCGTCGCATCCGAGATCCCCGGCTGACGCCTCCGCTTCTTGCCGCCGCTGTACACCACGGCGTACCGCGCCGTGTCGATCAGGATGCCGTATCCGTTCGTCGTGACGTAAAACGGGACCGGCGCGTGCGAATCGCCCGTGTCCATTTTCGGGTCGGCGTTCACTCGCAGCACCTTCTTGCTTCCTCGCTGTGCGAACGACTGCAGTTGCAATCCGAATCCGTAGACGCCCTCATTGGGAGCCAGAGGGATGTTCACCTGGTAGCCGCGCCGCGAGCCAATTCCCTCGACCGTCACCGGACACCGCAAAACTTCGGGCAGGGCCCGCAAACCCTCCGTTGCCGGAGGATAGCGCCGAGTACTCACCGGCGTAATCGCCTCGGGCGTTCCAAACCGGAACCTCCACACCCCGGAGAACGGATTCTCCGGAGCGGTTGCCTGCGCCTTGCTGCCGCGCGTCTGCAACAGCGCTCCCGCGCTGCCGGTCACGGCAAGGAAGCTGCGTCGTTTCATAAAGGCTTATGAAGATTCTCCGAGAATACGTCCGTCCGCGCAAGCTCGCTAGAGCCGGCTGGCAGACGCGCGCGAACCTTTGCCATCTTCAGGAAACCCTTGCCTAAGCCTTACCGCAGATCGAGCCGCATGACCTGGATCGTGTACGGCGGCATCACGTGATGCATAAGACTACCTGCAACGTGGATGGTGCTCTCTACAGGCGCGATCCGATCCGGTTGGTTAATAGTATTCGTGGTCTGCGTATCCGGAGCGCTGAGGCTGACGATCTTGGCCGCGGGTGCAACTCCCCCGCCATCCACCGCGAGATCGACGGCGGCCGGCGACGACGATGCATTCACCAGCTTCACATACAACTGTTTGGCCGCTGTATTCCTCGTGACCGAATAGAACAGCCTGTCTCCGGCGCCTTCCAGTTTCGTTTCGGGAATCGCATCCCCGACGTAGCTCGCGAACATCACCTGCGCGTAATAGCTGGGCGATCCGTAGCTGCGCGAGGCATCGTACCCGATCAGGTCCGACTCCCATTGCGAACCGTTGGGATTGACGTTCACCAGCAGCGGCGCGTAGGATGCCATGATCACGATGTCGCTGTTCCGCTCCATTCCCGTCATCCACGCGGCATCGCCCAGAGCGGCTCCCATATTCGGAGTCGGCGCGCCCTCCCGCGTGGCCCACTCTCCCACAAAGATCTTGGGGCCCTTTCGGTCCGCCTTGTCGTAGTGGCCGGTATCCGAGAAGAATTCCGTCGCCCGCCGGTAGAAGTGATCGTCGATCACGTCCGGCCGCACGCTCTTCACCGGCGCGGTGGCAATCAACTGGAGGTCCGGATATTTGGCTTTGATGGCCTTGTAGAATTGCGCGAACCTTCCGTCGTAGCTGCGCGACCGGTCGAACTGGTCCTCGTTGCCGATCTCCACGTATTTCAGGCTGAAAGGCTTCGGGTGCCCGTTTGCCGCGCGCACCGCACCCCATTTCGTATCCGTTCCGCCGGTGACGTATTCGATTTCGTCCAGCGCATCATTCACGTAGGGCTCCAGGTCCATGCCCGGATTCACGTGCTCCTGCGCCAGCGAATACCCCGCATAAACCGCCAGCAAGGGCTGCATGTTCAGGTCTTCGCACCATTCGAGGAATTCCAGCAGCCCCAATCCGTCGGATGAGTAGTATCGCCATGGCCCCTGATGTCCGGCACGGTCCACCAGCGGCCCGACGGTCTTCTTCCACTGGAATCTATCCGCGATATGGTCTCCTTCCAGGTAATTGCCCCCCGGGAAACGAAGGAATGCCGGATGCATCGCCGCCAGCTTTTCCATCAGATCGATCCGATTACCGTTCAGGCTATCCTTATACGTGGGCGGAAACAGCGATACCAGTTGCAGCCACAACGTGCCCGGTCGGCTCACCAGCAGTTCCAGGTGATTGTGCGTCGAGTTCGCCGCCGCTGCTGTCTTCAGGGTGAACGCATGCTGCGCCCACGTTTGCGCCACGTCGGAAACCGTAGCTGTGGCCACGGCCTTCCCGCTATCGTTGTCTACCAGGCGAACCATCACCGCGCTGGGGCTGGCCGAATCCGTCTTTGCATAAAACGAGCCCTTGTACGTCGTGTTGGGCCGCAACTCCATTCCCCAATACCCTTCGTTCAGCACGCCTGCCGGATTCTGCTCGTCTGTCTGGGTCGTTTCGAGCCGCAAGCTTGTCTTGAGCGCGGCGCTCGGTCCGGCTTCCCGGTCGATGCTCATCTTCGCCTTCGCGTTGCCCTTCTCCACCAGGTACCAGTGCAGGACGCCGCTCCAGTCGTTGCGGAAGAGCCGGTTATTCACCATCTCCGCATACAGCCCGCCGTCGTAGGAATAATTGATCTCTTCCGTCATCAGACCGTAGAGCGCCGGACTGGCAGGGGCAACGCGCTTATCCGCGTGAATCGTCAGGGTGGCACGATCCTGCGCGCCAGCCCTTGCGCAAAAAAGCATAGCGACGAGAATCACGCCACGGGTCTTGTACATAGTGAAATGTCTCCGAGATATCCTGAGCGGTCGTAGCCTCAGCGTAGCACGCGGCGCTACCAGATCACCGAGCGCGTGATGCTCTTCAGCGTCGGCTTGCCGGCCAGCATCATCGCCAGTTCGAACTCCTTGCGTAGTATCTCGACGACACGCGTTACCCCCTCCGCGCCCGCCAGTCCCAGACCCCACAGATACGGCCGCCCGATCTGCACCGCGGTGGCGCCGAACGCCAGCGCCTTCAGCACATCCGTGCCGCGCCGGATGCCCCCGTCCACCAGCACGGGCAGCCGCCCGCCTACGCGCTCAACCACAAGAGGCAGCGCCTCGATGGTTGCCGGCACCGTATCCAGGTTGCGAGCGCCGTGGTTCGACACGATGATCCCGTCGACGCCTGCTTTCACCGCGGTCGCCGCATCGTCGGGATTCAGGATGCCCTTCAGCAGCACCGGACGTTTCGCGAAGCCGCGCAGCCAGTCGATGTCCCTCCACGTCAGCGTCGGATCCAGGTAGTCCTTACCTTTCAGATTCGGCAGCTCGCGCTCCGGCAGTTCGCCTTTGGCGCGCTCCTCTCGATTGCGCGCTCCGAACGTCGGCGAATCCACCGTCACGCACAACGCGCCGCATCCCGCTTCCTCCGCGCGCTCGACCAGGTCTCGCGTGAATCCCCGATCCCGTTGCACGTAGAGTTGGAACCACACCGCTGCGCGCGACGCCCTGGCGATATCGTCCACTCGCATGGAAGCGCTGCTCGAGATCACGTAGATAGTCTCAGCCGCTTCCGCTCCGCGCACCGCCGCTAGTTCGCCCTCCGGATGGACGAACTTCTGCGCGCCCGTCGGCGCCAGCAGAATGGGAAACGGCAGCTCGCGGCCGAACAGTGTCACCCGCGTGTCCAGCCCCGAGACATCCACCAGCGCGCTCGGTTTCAGCCGGATCTTCTCATAGGCCTCGTGATTCCAGCGCAGAGTCAGCTCGTCCCCCGCGCCTCCGGAAATCCGCGCCCACGCGCCGTGCGAAATGACCTTCTGCGCCTCGGTTTCGTAATCGAAAAGCGAAAGCAGCCGGTCGAGCGCCGCACGCGGCGCCGTTTGCCCGTAGAGCCTGTCGAGCGCCGCCCCCGCGAGGGCAGCGCGAAGCAGATCGCGCCGAGTGCGACTCGCGGCCCGGATAAGACTATGCACGTTCATAACGGAGCCGCGACCAAAGCGAGCGGCCGCTTTTACGTCCTGCGGAGACACCGGCCTAGTTTCCGTTGCCCGTATCCGCCGGCTCCGCCGGCAGCGAAACCTTGTTCCAGTCCGGCGGCTCTACGCCCAGCAGATTGTGCACGAAATAATCGTCGCGATAGTGCTCGCTGGCCAGGATGCCCACGCCGTGATTCTGGCCCGGGATGTAGAGCATGTCGAAATGCTTGTGCGCCTTCACCAGCGCATTCACCACCTGAAGGGATGACGCCGGGTCCACATTGCTGTCCATCTCCCCCACGATGATCAGCGCCTTCCCCTGCAGCCGGTAGGCGTTGTCGACGTTCGACGATGCCGCGTACTGCGGCCCGATCGGCCATCCCATCCACTGCTCGTTCCACCACATCTTGTCCATGCGATTATCATGGCAGCCGCTGTTAGTCACCACGACCTTGTAGAACTCCGGATGGAACAACACACCGCCCAGTGAATTCTGTCCGCCGGCCGACGTCCCGAAGATTCCCGCGCGCGTGATGTCATACCAGGGGTATTTCGCCGCCACCGCCTTGTGCCACAGAATGCGGTCCGGGAACCCCGCGTCGCCCAGCTTCTGGAACGCCACATCATGAAATGCCTTCGACCGGTTGCTCGTGCCCATTCCGTCGATGTGCACCACGATGAACCCCAGCTCCGCCAGCGATTGATCCGCCGAAACCGCGCTGAATGTCTTGGGCACGAACGAACCCTGCGGCCCTGCGTAGATATTCTCGATCACCGGATATTTCTTGTGCGGGTCGAAATTAGTCGGCCGGATGATGATTCCCCAGATGTCCGTCTTGCCGTCGCGCCCCTTGGCAACGAAGACCTCCGGATAGTGGAAGCCCGCCGCCAGCAGCGCCGTAGCATCGCCTTTATCCAGCTCCATCAGGATCTTCTGATCTTCGGTGCGCCGCAGTTGCGCCACCGGGGGCAGGTCCACCCGCTGCCAGGTATCGACGTAAAATTTGCGGTCGTGGGAAAACTCTACCGTGTGTGTGCCGTCGGCATCGGTCAGCTTCGTCAACCCGGTACCGTCGAAATTGATGCGGCAGTATTGCACGAAGTATGGGTCCTGCCCCGCGATCATGCCGCCGGCCTCGAACCAGATCTGCCGCTTCTCGTCGTCTACGTAATCCACGTTGCGGACCAACCAGTCGCCCTTTGTAATCTGGTTCTTCACCTGACCCGTCACGCCATCGTAGAGATACAGGTGCTCCCAACCGTCCCGCTCCGACGCCCAGATAATCTCCTTGCCGTCGTTGACGTTATGCCGGTACCTGCGGCCTCCCGACAGCCCCGGCCCCAGCTGGTTGTAGTAGATGAACGTCTTGCTGGTCTCGGTGATCAGCGGACGCGCCTGGCCGGTCTTGGCGTCCACTTCGATCACGCGATAAACCTGGTGCCCACGCTGGTTGTATTCGAACGTGAAACCGCGGCTGTCTTTCCACCACACAGGGGGCGTGATGTCGTAAGGATTCGGAAACAACTCACGGTCGATTTCGACTTCCTTCTTCGTCGCGACATCGAACAGAGCGGGGTAAGCGATGTCCAGCGTGTCGCCGGGTTTCAAATAGTGAATGGTGATGTGTTTCGGCTGGACCTGATCGGTCGGTGACGATTCGATATAGTGCACCTCCCGGTCATAACCCGGCCGCGTGTGGTAGGCCACCAGCTTGGTGGAATCGGGTGACCAGGCGACCGATCGAAGGGTGTAGTAATTGCCTTCCGAGCCGTCGAAGCTCAACGGGAATCCGGGTTCTTTGCTGCCAGCCTGCTTCAGAAATACGTTGTAGTTCTCGATGTGAGCTTCCCACTTACCGTCGAAAGAAGCGCAGACGTCAGGAGCATCCGCGCTGGGAAACTGCGACCCGACTCCCAGGCGTCCGCCGCGGCCTCCACGTCCCTGTCCCTGCGACGCGCTCGGCGAACGCGGGGCGCAGCCGAGAGAGGTGGAGCCGGCGCGGCCGCCGTCACCCTGCTGAGGCGCGGGCGGCTGATACTCCAGTCCGTCCGCCGGATCCCCGCCGGGACCCTCGGGACTGACTGCCGTATCGTCCTCCGGTCCGCCTCCGCGCGCTCCGCGTCCGAAAGCGTTCGCTGGAATGGCGCCCGTCTTGGAGCACTTGTAATCAGAGAGCGTGCACTTATACATGGAGCCTTGGGCGCCAAACTGGATGGATTGTTCGTCATCGGCGAAACGCAGCGGAGCGCTGGTGGGAACGCCGGCAGCCCCTCTGCCGCCGCGGCCTCCTGGGGACGGCGCAAACGGCAGTGTGTGGGCGGTGTATGCGTGGCCGGTGGCGGTGGCAATCGCCGCCGCCAGTTTTTCGTGGTCGAACGCCGGCTTCTTCGTTCCGGCCCCCGCATCCACCAGCATGAACTCCGTGCCGCCCTTCACCGACCTCGAATACCAGAAGTGCTCGGAGCTGCCGATCCACGTCACCGCGCCCGGTGCATCTACCACCAGCCCGCGCGCTTTCGCCTGCAGCCCATGCGCCCGTTCGTAGTCGGCGAGAGTTCCCTGTCCCCACAGACCGGGAGCAACTGCCGCACATAACATGGCACCCATCCAGCGATTCATCGAACCCTCCTCAGTGACCCGACTGTATCAAATACTTCATCCCGCCGCCGGTCCGGTCGTCTCCCTCACGACCAGCGTCGTCCCTACTTCCAGCGCGCATCCCTTCCCGTTTTCCGCGCCGCCGATCAGCGACCACAGCGATTCGAACGCCATGCGCCCGATCTCGGCGCGTGGCACCGCCACCGTAGTCAAGGCCGGCTGTGTAAACTGCGCGAATCTGATGTCATCGAAGCCCACGATGGAAAGCCGCGACGGCACCGCGATCTGGTGGTCGTACGCGTGGTGCAGCGCGCCAATCGCCATCAGGTCGTTCGCCGCCATTACCGCCGAGGCATCGAACCCGTTCAACAGCTTTCCGCACGTGAAGTATCCGCCCTGTACCGTAAAGTCGGAATCGGCGACGCGCGCTTCCATCCCCGCCGCGGCCGCACCATCCAGAAAGGCCGCTTTCCTGCGTTGGGCCGAAACGCCATGCGCCGGCCCGCCGATGAAGCCCACCCGCCGGTGGCCCAGTCCTCGCAGATGCTCCACCGCTTCCAGAATTCCGCGGCGGTAGTCGATCGCCAGACCGCTGCTCTTCTTGCCGGATTCCCGTGAATCCAGGTACACGGCGCAGATCTCCCGCGCCGTCATCGCCTCGCGCACCGAAGGCTCGATCTGCGAAGTCAGGAATGCGGCGCCCGGCACTTGCAAGCTCACCAACCGGTCTACGATGTTGCGCACGCGCTGCGCGTCGTAGTTGGTGTTCATCACCATCGCTTCCATGCCGGCCAGCCCCGCCGCTTCCTGGAATGTCTTCGTGATTTCGGGGAAGAACGGGTTCTCGATATCCGGAACCACCAAGCCCACAATCGTGCTGCGGCCCACCACCAGGCTGCGCGCCGCCATGTTGCGCGCGTAGCCGAGTTCTCTCGCCGCAATCAGCACCCGCCGCTCGGTCTGCGGACGCACTTTGCGCGCGTCGTTGAGGACGTAGGAGACAGTCGCGACGGATACTCCGGCGCGCTGGGCGACTTCTTTCATGCTCGCCATGGAGTTGATTGGACGTTCCAGCATCTCAGGTTGGCAGCCGCGTGTCAACCGCTAAGTGAAACGGTTAACCATCTGGTGCCATTGAAATTCCGTTGACTGCAGTTAATCTGTGACATATACTTCAACCAATATTTCAGGGCCTCAGGAGGGTTCAATGTCTGCGACGCGCAATGTGGGAATCTTGGCGGCAGCGTTTGCCGTAGCTGCGCAGTTGTCTTTCGCGCAGGTCACGACCACCGGCATTCATGGAGTGGTCCGCGACCCGTCCGGTGCGACCATTCCAAACGCAAGCTTGAAGCTGCGCGATATGGCCACGGGGATCGAAAAGGCCGGCGCCGCCAACTCGGAGGGCACCTTTGTCTTCGTCAACCTGGTGGCGGGAACTTATTCCCTGACTGCCTCCGCGCCCGGCTTTCAGAATAAGATGCTCGACAACCTCGTGGTCGACACGGGTCGCACCACCGACATCTCGGTGCAGATGGCTGTCGGCTCGACCACTGAATCCGTGGAAGTCAGCGCCGCCATGGCGCAGCTCGAAACCACGACGAACGAAGTCGGCACCACCATTAACAACAAGGCCATTCAGGACCTGCCCTACGCCAGCCGCGACGCCCTGCAGTTTTCACTGCTGATGGCCGGCAACGCCGCGGCCAACGACCCCAGCGGACGCAACAGCACCTTTAACAATCTGCCGAACGCCTCGCTCTCCATCACACTCGACGGCATGGACAATAACTCCGAACGTTTCAAGAGCGGCGGCACCAGCTTCTACTCCTTCGCGCCGATGCGGATCGACGCCATCGAAGAACTCACCGTTTCCACCGCCGGACTCGGCTCCGATGCCTCCGGCATGGGCGCCATGAACATGCGCTTCACCACGCGCCGCGGCACCGATCAGTATCACTTCTCGGCGGGCGAGCAATTCGCCAACGAAGACCTCAACTCCAATTCATTTTTCAAGAACCTGCTGGGCCAGCCCATCTCCAAGACCCGCCAGAACAACCCCTACGGCAGCATCGGCGGTCCGCTCGTTCCGTTCGTCCCTGCCCTGAAGCACAAGCTGTTCTTCTTCGCCTATTTCGAGGCGCAGCCGCAGCCTGGCTCGACCACCCTGAACACAACCGTTTTAAATGCCGATGCCCAGAAGGGCATCTTCGATTACATCGGCACCGACAACCAGCCTCACTCCGTCAACCTGCTGCAGGTTGCGGCGCAGAACGGCCAGCCCAGTACTGTCGACCCCACCATCGCCAGCATTTTCGGCGTCATCAACGGCTCGCAGGCGAAAGCTACCAACTTCGTAGGCATCACCGGCCAGCCCTACTGGCAAACCATGTATTGGACGCAGGGAACGAACACGCTCTACCTGTTCCCGACCGCCCGCGTGGACTACCAGATCACCCCCAAGGTCGCCTGGCACGGTACCTGGAACCTGCGCTATGAGAATATCTCCGGCAGCGCGCCGCCCTATCCGGGCTTGGACCAGTACGCATTCACCAACGGCTACAAGATCACCACCTACGTAGCCAGCAATGCCGTCGACTGGACCATCACGCCGCACATGATCAACAGCGCCATGATCGGCATTCAAAGCAACGGCGAATTCTTCTATCAAGGCTCCGATCCGCACCAATGGGCACCCTACGGCAATCGGCGTTTCACCTTTCCCACCGCATCGAACGGGTCGGGGTTGATCGCCTCGCCCATTCCCTCCACCCTTCCGTTCATCCGCAACAACCCCGTATATCAGTTCAAAGACGACCTCAACTGGCTCAAGGGCAAGCACACCATACTGATGGGCGGCATCGTCAAGCACTCCAGCTTCTATGAAACTTCCTATGGAAGCGCGGGCGTTCCGGGTTACACCATGGGTATCGCGTCGGCGGACCCGATCGGCGCCACGCTGCAAGCGGCTCTTCCCGCCATCAACACGCAAAACGGAGATCTGACGAACGCCCAGGCGCTGTACGCCGTGCTCACCGGCCGCCTGACCGGCATCTCCGCATCCACCAACGTGGATGAGCACAGCCATCAATTCGCCGAGTTTCAGCCGGTCACGCAGCGCTTCGCCTTCACCTATGGAGGCCTGTACATCGAGGACTCCTACCGGGTCACGCCGAACTTCACGCTCAACTACGGCTTCCGCTGGGAGATGGACGGCCCCATTCAGAGCACCAACGGCATTGACGGCTCGCCGACGGCCGATTCCTTTTACGGTCCTTCCACCGGCCTGTTTCAGCCCGGCGTTCTCAACGGCAATCTGAATCCATCGCTCGTGCAACTCAACGTTCCCTATAAATCTTCGCTTGTCAACCCTGCCCCGAACTTCGGTTTCGCGTGGAACCCCAACGGCAGTGGCATCCTGGGCAAGCTGCTCGGGCGAAATAAGACCGTGCTTCGCGGCGGCTATTCCATCTCCTATTACAACGAGGGGATGAACGCCATCTCCAACGTTCTGTCCGGCAACCGCGGCTCTTCGCAATCGATCGCCGCTACGGCAGGTGGGCCTGGATTTCCGTACGGCGGCGTCTCTCTCAGCTCACCAGCGCCGCCGCTCACCGTCACGCCGGCGACGTGGGGCTACCCGATTCCGCTCTCCAACTACGCGCTGGTCAATCCGCCGGGTCTGTACTACGTCAACCCCGGTTTGAAATCGCCCTACGTGCAGAGCTGGAATTTCGGCATCCAGCGCGAGCTTCCTTCGCGCGTCGTGCTGGAAGTGCGCTACCTCGGCAACAAATCGACGCACCTCTGGCACTACCAGAACGTCAACGAAGTGAATATCTTCGAAAACGGCTTCCTGCCGCAGTTCATACAGGCGCAGCAGAATCTGAACGTCAACGTCGCCAACGGCAAGGGGAATACATTTATCAACAATGGCCTTCCCGGCCAGGCGGCCATCCCGATCTTCGACACCGCCTTCGGCGCTAACGGCACCAACCCCGCGCTGGCGACAGGTTCCGGCTATGCGTCGAGTACATTCATCACCGACCTGCAGCAGGGACTCGCCGGGACGCTGGCCGGTTCCCTGGCCAGCACCAGCAGCCCGACCTACTACTGCCGCCTGGTGGGTTCCAAGTTCGGTCCGTGCGCGGCACAGGGCTACACCGCCAATACACCGTACCCCATCAACTTCTTCACGCCCAATCCCTACGCCGGCAGCCTGAACTACCAGGACGACAACGGCAACACCAATTACAACGCCCTGCAAGTGGAGGCGCGCAAGAACCTCACCCACGGCCTCAGCGGAACCGTGAACTTCACTTACAGCCACGGACTGGGCAACATGCTCAACGCCAGCGACCAGACCGCGACCTACCAGTGGTTCACCATGCGCAACGGGAACCTGAGCTACGGCCCGTCGCCCTTCGATCACCGCTTCGCCCTGAACGGTTTCTGGACTTACGACCTGCCGTTCGGCAAAGGCCGTGCGATTCCGCTGACGAACGGCGTCCTCGACCGTGTGCTGGGCGGCTGGACCCTCGGCGGCATTGAGCAGATCGCCACCGGCTCGGTCTTCCTGCTGAGCAGCGCGCGAGGCACGGTCAATACTTTCAATACAGGCTCGGGCCAGGTGGGTTCCGGCGTGGTGCTGGGCAGCGGCCTGACCGCCAATCAACTCCGCACCGATCTCACCACCATCCCCAACATGAACAAGGTGGTGAATGGCGCGCTGATTTCAAATGTCGGCAGCATCGTGCAGACCAATGGTCAGCCCAACTCTGCCTACTATGGACCCGCCGCCACGCCCGGTGCTTTCGGTGATTTTATCTACATGTACGGCCGCCCGACGTTCAGCCTGCACATGAGCCTCGACAAGGCGGTCCGTATTCGCGAACACCTCACCATGGGATTCCGCCTGGAAGCGCTGAACTTCCTGAACCACCCGTTCTTCAACATCGGCAATACCTCGCCGACCTCCACCAGCTTCGGCCAGGTGAGTTCCACCTATGCGGCGTCCGGCAGCAGTTCTTACAACCGAGTCGTGCTCCTGCGCGCGTATATGAGCTGGTAAGCTCCGTGGGGCAGGCCGGCAGGCATCCTGTGCGCCGAAAGCCATTCGGCCCAGGCGGGCGAAGCTCGCACCCCTCGACGACTACGATGACGGCGGCAGCCCGTCTCCCGTCCGTCTCGCGTCGTCCGACTTCCCCCGGTTGCGCCACTGCTCCGCCGTCCTGCGCAGCAAAAAGTATTCGTTGATCGGCCGGTCATCCTGGATGGCCGGCGTACCCGGCGCCAGTTTCAGAAATTCGCCCATGTCCCGCTTGTGCTTGAGCACCGAGTCCATCACTTTCGGTGCGGGGTCTTCCTCCCATTCCACCAGGTCGCGCTGTGCGGCGGCGGGCAGCGCTTGCGGAAGATTGCTCGCATCCACGTCCGGCAGAGGATCCATGCTGGCCAGGAAGTGAATGCCCCATTCCTCCACGGAATCGTAGGCGTTCACGTGCGGAAAAGATTCCACCAGCGCCCGCGCCACGGCCCCTACGGTCTCATCGTCGCCTCCGGGAAGCCAGATCTGCGCGATGCCTCCCTGCTTCAAATGCCGTTTCACGATCGCATAAAACTCGCGCGAATATAGCAGGCTCGAAGCGGGCGCCGGTACCGGGGGCGGCGGGTCTACTGTGATCACGTCGAACCGCTCCGACGATCGCTCCAGGAATCGGCGTCCGTCGTCGATCACCACCCGCGCTTCAGGCGATTGCATCAGCGCCGGCCCGTCCGGATGGAAGTAGCCGAACAGCTTCGGCACGCTCGGCACCAGTTCCACCACGGTAGCGTGAATGCCCCAGGAAAGCATGGAACGGAACGTCGTCCCCATGCCGAAACAAATCACCAGTCCGTCTTGGGCCGGACGCTTCACGAGCGAGAGCGGCACGTGCGCCATCATCTTCGTAATGGTGGTCAGCCGCGTCATCCCCGTGCCGTTGGTGAGCAGCCGCCGCTCCATGCCGTGTCCCGTGGCGATTACCGTCGCGGTGTAGTCGCGCAGTTCCACGCGGTCCGGAAATTGGGAGTCGAAACCATTGGTGAAGGCCGCCAGCGGAACGCACAACAGCACAGCGAGCCCATAGAGAAGCTTCGGACTGAGCTGGAACGCAGTCCTTGAGTCGCGCGCCGCCCCCAGCGCTGTGATCAGCCCCGCCGCGAACAGCGGCGCCGAAAGCGCGCACAATCCCCAACGCTCGCCTACCCACGGCAGCACAAAGAAGCCCGCCAGCACCGGCCCCAGGATCGATCCCACCACGTTCACTGCATATGCATGGCCGGCCGAATCCGGATTGCCCCCGGAAACGCGGTCCACCAGCATCGGCGTCGCGAACCCCACCAGCAAGCTGAAAGGCATCACCCCCAAAGCGGCACGCAGCATTCCCCACAGGAACATCGCGCCCATGAGCTCGCTGTGTTCGTCGAACGGTATGGGGAACCGCGGATCGGCCGCCAGGAGCGGCAGTAGCGCGGCCAGGCCCATCAGGATCCAGACCGTGAGGCTCTGGCTCGCATGGTGCTTTCTTACCCACCGGCGATACACGTACGATCCCGCGTAATTCGCCATAAGGTATAGCGCCAGAATGGCGGCGAACGCATACACTACGCTCCCCAGGTACACCGTGAACTGCCGGATCCAGACCACCTCCATCGCCATGCTGCAAAGGCCGGTCATAAACAGCAGCCACAATAGCCCCGATCCGCCCGCCAATTCGCGCGCCGCCCGGCCGGCGGCAGGAACCGGCGCCAGCGCCGCATCGCCCGCCGTCTTTGGCAGCCCCGCGCTGACCGCGAAAACAGTCGCCCCCAAGGCGAAGTTCAACGCCGTCGCAATGTGCAGGGTGCCGCGAAATCCGTACAGCTCGATCAGGACCACCGCCGGCACGAGCGTACCCAAAAGCGCACCCACCAGGTTTGCGAGGTAAAGGTAACTGAACGAGTGCTCCGATTCCTTCCGCCAAATTCTTCGAATCGTCGCCATGGCGAATGGGAACGTTGCCCCCATGAACGAGCACCAGGGCAGCAGCGCAACCGTCATCCACGCTCCCGATGCCAGGTAATAAATGCCCGAGCCCCACGCCAGCCCTTTGCCCGTGTCGCGCAGCAGCGCATAACCGGCGTCCAACAGCGGCGGCACCGCAAGCCCCGAGAGGCCTATGAGAAACTCCATCGTTCCGTAGAGGCGCAGCGGCACGCCGGCCGCCGAACCTTCGAACCGCCGGATGATGCGTCCTCCGGCCCAAGACCCCAATCCCAATCCGGCCATGAAGACCGACAGGACGATGGACACCATCGGCGTCGTCACGCCGAATCTGGCCATGCTGAGGCGCAGCCATACCACTTCATAAACCAGGCTGCAAAAACCCGAAATAAAGAAGAATGCGAAGAACCAATGCCGTTTCAATTCTTGCCTCCGTTATGGGCAAACGACGGCCCGACTCAAGCGGTCTTATGCGCCAATCATATCCCGTTTCCGTGAGGACCTGGAATCGTACGAAAATCAGGTTGTGCCGGAACTGCCCGATGTGACAGTCTATGTGGAAGCGCTGGCACGCCGCATCGCCGGCCACCGCTTCAACCGGGCGCTCATCCGCGGACCGTTCCTGCTTCGATCTACCACTCCGCCGCTCGAATCCACCTTCGGACGGTCGGTCAAAGAAGTCCGGCGCGTCGGCAAACAGATCGCCATCGGCCTCGAAGGCGGCCTTTGGCTCGTGCTGCACCTGAAGATCGCCGGCCGGCTACACTGGCGCCATACCGCTCCGAAGCTGGGCGCTCGAAACTTGCTCGCCGTTTTCGAGTTCGATTGCGGCGCTCTCACCCTCACCGAAGCCGGCTCGGAACGGCGCGCCGGCATGCACGTCACCTCTGGAGAAGTCGGCCTCGCAATGCTGGATGCAGGCGGGATCGAACCGCTCGAAGCGGACGTCGCGCAGTTCGCCGCTGCGCTGCGCGCGGAAAATCACACTCTTAAGCGTGCATTAACCGACCCGCGTCTCATTGCCGGAATCGGCAACGCATACTCCGACGAGATCCTCCACCGGGCAAAACTCTCCCCTGTCGCCCTGACCCAGAAGCTCGCCTCGGAGGAAATCGGCCGGCTGTGGAACGCAACCCGCGCCACCCTGATCGACTGGACGGCGCGTCTGCGCGCGGAGGCCGGCGCGGGGTTTCCCGAGAAGGTCACCGCGTTCCGCGAAGGAATGGCGACTCACGGTCGCTATGGCCAGCCCTGTCCGGTGTGCGGCGCGAAGATCCAGCGTATCCGCTACGCCTCCAACGAAACGAACTACTGCCCGCAATGCCAGACGGGTGGCAAACTTCTGGCCGACCGTGCGCTTTCGCGCCTGTTGCGCGAGGACTGGCCCCGGACGGTGGAGGAACTGGAAGCGAGGAAAAAGCAGCTCTAAGCTATGAGCCATCCGCTAAACCCGGCGCGCTGACGGCGCGGGAAAGCTTAGAGCTTAAAGCTTCATTTGCTTTCTCCCCTTCTCCGTCTTCCCCGCCAGCCGTTCGGCGCGCCGCCGCAGCTCCGGCGTGTCCTCGATCTGCTGCGCGCTCCTGGCCATTTCCAGAGCCATCGAATAATTGCGTTCGCGATGCTCGTAGTGCTTCGCGAGCGCTTCCAGAGCTTTGGCGCGATAGGGATTGCGGGATGCGGCAAGCTCGGTAATGGCGGCAATCCGTGCTTCGGGCCTGCCGCGGCGTTTTTCCAGGCCGGCGATTTCCCAAAGGGTTTTGAAAAGCAGGTGATCCGGCAGCCCCAGCTCAACAGCCCGCCGCATAAGGCGCAGCGATTCGTCGTAGCGTTCGCCGCGTTCCAGCCAGCGGGCCAGCCCGATCAAATCCGCCCCGTGCCGCAGCCGCGCCTCTTCCGGCGAACGAAAAGCCAGCGGCACGATGGCCGTAAGACAAGCCAGCGACAGAATATCGATGGCGTTGTGATGGAAGATGGGAACCAGTTCGAAGGCTCGCTGGGTGCGGAGAAATTCGAAATAGCAGTACGGAATCATCTCGCCCGGTAGATCGCCCTGCCGCTCCACGCCCAATATCTGGTTTTCCAGATCCGCTAAGCGGCAGCTATCCAGCCGCAGCTTCCACAAGCGCCGCGCGCCGAATAACAGGTCGAGGTGCAGTAAACGCCCGAACGGATGGCGGGCACGCGCCATACGAAAGCGGGTTTCCAGCAACGGCTGGTCGTACGCCTTCCCGTTATACGTGATCAGCACGTCGAACTGCGCCAGGTGCTCGGCGAGGCGGCTGAGCAGCGAGGCTTCTTCGCCATAGTCGCGCATGAAAAACTGCCTCAGGCGAAATCCGGCGGGCTCAATCGAGCCCACGCCGATGAGGAACGCGTAAGTACCGGTGCCGCCCGCCAGACCCGTGGTTTCGGTGTCGAGGAACGCCCATCGCGTGGGCGGCGTCGCCGCGATGGCGCCCTCGGAAAGCGAATCGAGCAGGTCCGCCGGAAGTTGAGCCAGGTCTCCTATATCCACCGAACCGTGTCGCCGATGCCGCTCCCATAGCTTCTCCGTCTCGAAGTGTTCGCCCAGGGCCGTGCGCACCACCTCGCCGCTCATGAGTTCTTCGATGAAGTAACGGGCCGGCCGATGGTCGCGCGAAGGTGGAGGGGGCGGCGTAGACGCGCCCGCAAACTTGCGGTCGATGAGCGCCACGCGACGGCGAAGCGCGGCGAGCTGTTCCTGGATGTCCTCCATGCCGGTAATATTCGCCTTTTCTTTGCCCAATATAGTCGTTCGAGGGCGGTATATTCAAGGGGTACTTGCGGAACGGGCGATTCTTCTTATTATTGTTGGCCGCGTTGCTGCTCGCGACGCGCCTCTGCCATGTGGGGATTCTGTGGGAAGGCGACAGCTATCCGCTGGCCGCCGCCGGGCAGATGCTCCATGGCAAGATGCTCTATCGCGATATCTGGTTCGATAAGCCTCCGCTGCTCGCTCTCTCTTATCTCCTGTTCGGCGCCGCACCGGGCTGGCCGCTGCGCCTGTTCGATGCGGTCTATGCACTCCTGGCCTGCTGGGTGGCTTGGCGCTTCGCCCGCGATTTGTGGAGTGAAGCCGAAGCCGCGTGGGCGGCCGGCCTGCTCGCTTTTTTTCTTTCCTTCGGGATTCCCTCCGCCGTCATCCCCGTAGCCAGCGATCTGCTGATGCTGGCGCCCCACCTGGCCGCGGTCTGGCTGGCGTCTAAACGGCGGGCCTTCTGGAGCGGCGTAGTGGCCGGCATCGCGTTCTGGATCAACCCCAAAGGCGCGCTCGTGGCGGCGGTGTGCGCTGTCTGGTTTCCGGCCGGCATTCCGCTCGTGGGCGCAGGCTTCGCCGCGGTGAGCGCGGCTATCGTGGCCTGGCTCGCGGCCGCGGGCGCTCTCGGGCCTTACTGGGACGAGGTATGGCAGTGGGGCCGCCTCTATGCCGCAAGCCCGTTCCTGGACAGTCCGCTCCGCAATGGGCTCGTCCGCACGGCCGATTGGGCGGGTTTCCATGCCACGCTGGTCGTGGCCGCGGCGTGGTTCCTGGCGAAACACGCCGGACGCTGGAAGTGGATCGCGTGGCTCGGTCTCGCAGCGGTGGGAGTGGCAGCGGGACTGAGATTCTTCCCGCGCTACTTCTTCCTGCTCCTGCCTCCCATGGTAATGATGGCGTCCCGCGGGCTCATGATGCTCGGCCGCCGCCGCGATTTCGTAGCGCTGCTGCTGCTCATTCCGCTGACACGCTTCGGTCCAGACTACGTAAGAGCGGTCAGCGACCCGGACTGGCGCGATACAGCGGTGGACCGCGACAGCCGCGCCGCGGCGGCGATCGTGCGACGCCTCGCGCACCCGGGTGACACACTGTTCGTATGGGGGTACCGGCCTGAGTTGTATCCCTATACCCGGCTCGCGGCCGGAACCGTGTACCTCGACTCCCAGATGCTCACCGGTGTTCCCGCCGACCGCCATCTGACGCACTCCGAGCCGGTGGAGACCGAGGCGGCGCGGGCACGCAGGCAGGCTCTGCCCCAGACTCGCCCGGCGTTCGTGATCGATGGCCTGGGGCCCTACAATCCTCGGCTGGGCATCGGCCGGTACCCTGAACTCAAACAATGGCTGACGCATTACCGGCAGGTCGCACACACCGGCGAGTCCGTAATTCTCCAGAGGTTACACTAAGTTCGATGAGCGTGGTGGGCCGGGTTGCATGCAAACTGCCTTCGGTAAGAGCGCTGCAGGAACATGCGCGCCTGACCGCCGTCCAGCGCGACGAGTTGGCTCGGCAAGTCCAGCAGCTATCGGGTCAGCGCGATGCCCTGAAACGGGAGCGCGACGAACTCTCGGCCCATTGCCGGCGCCTGGACCAGGAAGCCGGCAACGCACGGCAACGCGAGAGTCAACTCGCCGCCGAGCGTGCGACCGTGTTGACCGACCGCGACAACCTCGAGCGTGAACGCGACGAGTTGCGGGGACACTGCGAGCGCCTCGAGGCAGACCTGGCCCGGCACTGCGAAGCCGAGGCGGCCATCAAATCTCAGCTCGTCGCGCTCGAGCAGCTCCACAAAGAGTTCGTCGAGCGCGCTATGCAACTGATTGGCAGCGACGCCTTGGCAGCCCAAATGCAGCGCGACTGGGATGAGCGGGCTCGGCGCAACGCCATGCATTTCACCAACAGCGAACGCGATGACTGGAACGAGCAGGAATACGCCGCCACCGGCGAGCAGAACATGCGCGAGTACATCGCCAACGACATGGAGAACATCTGCCAGGGCATGGAGCCGCGCGCGATGCGAATCGTGGAGATCGGCTGCGGCGCCGGGCGCATGACCAAAGGGCTGGCGGGGGTTTTCGGTGAAGTGCACGCGGTGGACATCAGCGCCGAGATGATCCGCATCGCCCGCGAGCGGCTCTCGGGTATGCCCAACGTTGTCTTCCATCACAACAACGGCATGGACCTGAGCGAGCTGGCATCCGGCCAGTTCGATTTCGCAATGTCATTTATCGTGTTCCAGCACATCCCGAGCAAAGCCGTCATCGAGAGCTATGTGCGGGAAGTCCACCGCCTGCTGAAGCCCGGACGCCTCTTCAAATTCCAGTTGCAGGGCGGCACCATGACGAGTGCCCCCCTGAGCAGCTGGCTCGGCGCCACTTACACCCGCACGGAGATAGAAGATCTGGCCCGGCGCCACGGCTTCGAACTGCGCTACGCGCACGGCGAAGGCATGCAGGACTTCTGGATCTGGCTGTTTAAGAAACCTGCTACGAGCTTCGAGCCCGAAGCGACGAGATAAACGCGGTCTGCGGCCATGACCCCGGTGTAGCCCGAAGCTCGCGGCTCGCGGCTCGAAGCTGTTTCTTACCTCCCCTTCCAGCACGGCGCCCGCTTGCCCAGGAACGCACCGATTCCCTCTTGGGCGTCAGCCGCAAGCGCATTCATTGACATCACTTCTTTGGCGTACGCGTAGGCTTTCGGCTGCTCGAGGTCGATCTGCGTGTAGAACGCTTGCTTCCCCAGGGCCACCACCAGCGAGCTCGCCCCCGCGATGCGCGCCGCCAGTTTCCGCGATTCCGCCGCCAGGTCCCCGGCAGGCACCACGTGGTTGATCAGCCCCCAGTCGGCCGCCGTAGCCGCGTCGACGAACTCGCCGGTGAGCAGCATCTCGAGTGCCCGCTTCCGCCCAATGGCTCGCGTCAGTGCGATCATCGGCGTAGTGCAGAAGAGTCCTATCTTCACTCCAGGAGTGGCGAAGCGCGCCTCTTCCGCGGCGATGGCAAGATCGCACGTTGCCACGAGCTGGCACCCGGCGGCAGTCGCCATGCCCTGCACTTCCGCAATCACGGGCTGGGGAATCGACTGAATCTTCGCCATCAGCTCGGTGCAGACGTCGAAAATGCGCCGGTATTCGTTGATGTCCCGGCCGGTCATCTCGGACAGGTCGTGACCGGAGCAGAACACCTTACCCGCCGCCCCCAGAATGACGGCGCGGATCTCGCGATTGCGCCCTATGTCGTCGAGGGCGGCGATGGCTTCCAGCATCAGATCCAGCGAAAGGGCATTGCGGCGCTCGGGACGGTTTAGCGTCAGGACCGCGGTCTCGCCCTCGCGTGTGTAACAGATGTTCTCGAATTGCATATTGCCCTCCCATTTTCAGCTTACCGAGCCTGCCGGGCCGCGGGCGCGGGCGCGCAGTTCGTTCTTGCGTACCTTGCCTGTCGCGGTGCGCGGCAGCGGCCCGAATTCCACCAGCCGCGGGCACTTGAAATGCGCCAGCCGGCCGCGGCACCATTCGATCAGCTCTTCAGCGGTGGCGGAATTCCCCGGTTTCAAACCGACGTATGCTTTCGGAACCTCGCCCCACTTTTCGTCGGGCGCTGCCACGATCGCAGCTTCGGCCACGGCCGGGTGATCGGCGAGCACCTTCTCCACCTCGATGGACGAGATGTTTTCGCCGCCGGAAATCACTATGTCCTTGGCACGATCGCGCAGCTCAATATAGCCATCGGGATAGATCACCGCCAGGTCGCCGGAATGAAACCACCCGCCCGCGAAAGCCTCGGCCGTCGCTTGCGGGTTCTCAAAATAGCCGAGCATCACATTGTTGCCGCGCATGATGACTTCGCCCATAGTCACGCCGTCGGCGGGAATGTCGCGCATCTCGCGATCGACCACCCGCAGGTCGGTGCCCGCCACCATGTACGCCACGCCCTGGCGCGCTTTGAGTTGCGCACGTTGCTCGGGCGGCAGAACGTCCCAGGCAGGCTGCCAGCAGCACACCGTATGCGGACCATAGGTTTCGGTGAGTCCATAGGCATGGTTGATCTGGATGCCGGCCTGTTCGGCGGCGCGGATGACGGCTGGCGGAGGCGGCGCGCCGGCCGTGATCATTCGCAGCGGCCGCTCGAACCGGATGCCTCGCATGGTGCAGTATTGCGCGATGCCCGCCACAACGATCGGCGCGCCGCACAGATGGGTAACCTCCTCAGCCTGGATCAGCCGGATGGCCTCGATGGGATCCGGGCGCGGCATCGTGACATGCCGCCCTCCCACGGCCGTAACCGCCCACGTAAAACACCAGCCGTTGCAGTGAAACATGGGAAGGGTCCATAGGTAAACGGTGCGCTGATCGAGACCGTGCTCGGTGATCTCGCCCAGCGCGTTCACCCACGCGCCGCGATGCGTGAACATGACACCCTTGGGGAACCCGGTGGTTCCCGACGTGTAATTGATGGCAATGGCCGCGTTTTCGTCAACCGCATCGAGCGGCGGAAGGCTGCCCGCGCCGGCGGAGGCAAGAAAGCTTTCATAGTCGTCGATGATGTGAGGCGCCGCCGACTCCTCCACCAGTGCCCGAAGCGACGGATCCACCAGCACCACCTTTGCCCCCGAATGGCGGATCATCCAACACAGGTCAGCAGCCGCCAGGCGCGTGTTCAGCATTACCACGAGGGCTCCGATCCGCATGGGCCCGTAATGGGCCTCCAAACCCATCACGCCGTTCGGCGCCAGCACCGCGACCCGATCTCCCGGCCCTACGCCCAGTTGGTGCAGACCTCTGGCCAGGCGATCCACGCGGGCCGCAAGCTCAGCATACGTGAAGCGTCGGTCTCCATCCACCACTGCGGTTACACCGCGGAAGACGTGGCTGCTGCGGGCGAGAAAATCGAGCGGTGTTAAGGGAGCAACCATCGTGGCCTCCAGTCCGAAGATTGTATGCCAGGAAGATCCCCGCTGGCATAGCGGGGAATCCGCTGTCTGATTGGCGGCAGATTTCGTGCCGGAGTGAATCCGCCCTGTTGCGCGAATGAACCCGTGCCGGAACGAGAGCGAAGTCGTACTGCTACGACATGGCCGGTTCCACTCCACATCGCCGCTCTACGCTCGCCATCGATGCGATTCCCGCATCTGGCTTCGACATTGCTCATTGGAGCGCTCGCACCAACTGCCGTTACGACCTCTTCCCCGCCGGCGGATGTCCCGCCCGACCGTACACACTTGCTTAACCCGCAGGACAAGCTGTTGTCCACGCTCTCCGGCCGGGAGCTACCACGTCAACCGAGCGGCCCTGGGGGCTTGCATCCTATCACCCGCGTCCAATTCCAGTTGATCTCCGCGCCTGCAAGGGGCCCGGAGATTTCACCTGGTTTCCCGCATCTGTCGGAGTTCCGGTTACACCGGACCGGTGTCCGTCTTGTTATGGCTCGATGAATCTCCCCCGAACTCGCCGCGGAACGGTTCGCCGGTAGGTCGACGGTCTGGCGCGCGAGAACGACGGGAGTGCGGTCAATTTGGGGCTTCCTCCATACACGCCGGCGC
>Ga0126381_100001863_pt1 | contig 22672 bp, 16 predicted proteins | sample PanSoiMetPlot_28_FD_96465 | JGI IMG/M metagenome (GOLD analysis project Ga0126381, IMG submission 96465) | Tropical forest soil microbial communities from Panama - MetaG Plot_28 | ecosystem: Environmental > Terrestrial > Soil > Tropical forest > Bulk soil | place: Panama | collected 2016-02-17 | reverse complement strand
CGGCGTCGAAAACGGCGCAGGCGCCATCGAGGACGCGCAGCGAGCGCTCAACTTCAGCCGTGAAGTCGACGTGGCCCGGCGTGTCGATGATGTTGATGCGGATGTCTTTCCAGAAGCATGTGGTGGCGGCCGAGGTAATGGTGATGCCGCGCTCCTGCTCCTGCGCCATCCAGTCCATGGTTGCAGTGCCCTCATGGACCTCACCAATGCGGTGCGTGCGTCCTGTGTAGAACAGGATGCGCTCCGTGGTGGTGGTCTTGCCCGCATCGATGTGGGCCATGATGCCGATGTTCCTGCAACGCTCTAATGGGACCTGTCTGGGCACAATCTTTTCCGTTTCTTGCTCGGTAGAGCGGGCTTTCAAGCCCGCGTTACGCGTTTCTCCGACTCTTTGTCATCCCGACCGTACCGCTTTAGCGGTGAGCGGAGGGACCTGCTTTTCGTTGCGCGAATCTGCCGTCCCTGCGGGACTACATCCCTAAACTATGCCCACCCAGGACTGCGTCGTGGGCTAAGCTGAACTCCGTCCCTGCGGGACTCTGTTCGCGCTCATCGGCCAGTTGCTTCGACAACCGGCATTCCAATCTCTCGGACGCGGCGCTGAAGCGCCGCACTACCCCAACCTTCACGACGCAAGCCCGAAGGCCTGCGCTTTCACCTACCAGCGATAGTGGGCGAAGGCCTTGTTGGCCTCGGCCATGCGGTGTACGTCTTCCTTCTTCTTGATCGAGGCGCCGCGGTTGTTCGCGGCATCGAGCAGCTCGTTCGCCAGCTTGTCGACCATGCCCTTCTCGCCCCGGCCACGGCTGTAAGTCAGGATCCAGCGGATCGCCAGCGAGGTTCGGCGGTCGGCATTCACTTCGACCGGCACCTGGTAGTTGGCGCCGCCCACGCGGCGGGTCTTCACTTCCAGCACCGGCTTGGTGTTCTCCACGGCCTTCTTGAACAGCTTGATGGCCTCGTCGCCGCCCTTCTCCTCGAGCTTCTTCATGGCGTTGTAGAAGATGGACTGGGCGGTGGACTTCTTGCCGTCCCACATCATGGAATTGACGAACTTGTTGACCAGGGTGGACTGATACACCGGATCAGCCAATTGTTCGCGCTTGGCGATATGTCCTTTTCTCGGCATAGTTCCTCGTTACGCCTTGGGGCGCTTGGCGCCGTACTTCGAGCGGCCCTGCTTGCGATTGGCGACGCCCACCGAATCCAGCGTGCCGCGCACCACGTGGTAGCGCACGCCCGGCAGGTCCTTCACGCGGCCGCCGCGGATCAGCACGATGGAGTGCTCCTGCAGGTTGTGGCCGACGCCGGGGATGTACGTCGTCACCTCGATGCCGTTGGTGAGCCGCACGCGCGCGACCTTGCGCAGCGCAGAGTTCGGCTTCTTCGGCGTCTGGGTGTACACGCGGGTGCAAACACCGCGCTTCTGCGGGCAAGACTGCAGCGCCGGGCTGGCCGTCTTGTAGTTCGGCGCGCTCCGGCCTTTCCTCACCAGCTGATTAAATGTAGGCACTCTTCTTGGCTCCTCACATGGCTGGGCTGAAGCCCAGCTCTACATGTGCCGTCCCTGCGGGACGCTTAATTCTTAATTGCTCGCTACCCAGGACTGCGTCCTGGGCTAAGCTGAACTCCGCCCCTTCGGGGCTCCGCCGTTTCTTCTCGCCCCATCAATGCCAGCCTGCAACATCGAGGCGGCGCCAACCAGGGCGGCGACGTGGCCGCGAGATGCCGTCTACGGCGATAACCGCCGCGCGAAATCTCACCGATGCATGGGGCTGGGCAGCAGCATTGTTGACTGCCCATACTTCCCCTGGCTCCAGCCGGGGAATATTGGTTTCCGATCAGGTTAGGCTTACGACGGTGACGCCGTGTCGTTCCGCACCGGCTTGGCGCCGGAAGCGGAAATCAGGAACGAGGGCGCTCCGTTTCGTTGCCTCGGCCTGCATACCCACCGGAAGTCCGGCGGAAGCGCAGGCACGTTTCAGCGAGGATCCTGCAAAACATTCTACAGGATGTAGATCAGAGCAGCACAGCCAGACACTACAGGCAGGCCAAACAGAACTCGCGGAACCTTTTAACTATAGCAATCCCACTCGCGGGACGTCAACTTTTTCGCCACATCGTGCCTGCAGCATGCGGGGAGCAGGCAGAGGATCCGGCTTGCGGTGATCCCCTCAGGATTCTTGGGCAGTGTGTCTGTGCAGACTGAGACACCACCGATTCTCGACGTAGCTTGCCGAAATTCCGAACGAGCCCTACACTGAGGCTTTCCTTTTGCCATAATACGTCGTACGCATCCGCCGGAACCATCACCGGCGGGGAGGATACATGCAGCGGGTATCTCCGGTTCAAGGTTTGGCTGTCCTGGCAGCAGCTCTCTTCCTGACATTCTTACCAGCCTGCGGTGGCGGCACCAACACGAGCACCGTTGTCACCGATATCCTTTTGACCCCCACCACCATTTCGCTGAACGAAGGCGGAGTGGCCAGTCTTTCGGCGATAGCGCAGAATTCGTCGGGTAATTCGGTTGCCGCCGATATCAGCTTCACCAGCAGCAACCCCAATATCGCGACGATCTCCACCGGCGGGCTGGTGTGCGGAGGACGCTGGGATGCCAGCTTCGTCAATTGCAACGCCACCATCGGATCAGGCGGAGTGGGACAGGTAACCATCACCGCCACCGCGACCGCCAACAACGTCACCGCCACGACCACGGTGTACGTGCATGTACAGGTGGATCAAGTGCAGACGACGCTGGGGAACAGCTGCACCACGATGGGCGACACGGTCAGCATCAGCGGACAAGCCTTCAGCACGACGGCGCCGGGGTGCTCTCCTGCTGCGCCGTGCAACATTACGTCTACCGTCGGCCCATTCTCCTTTGGCAGCAATGATACGAGCATCGTCTCCGTCAACAGTTCAGGAGGCCTGCAAGCGCAAACACCGGGTGCGGCAACCGTGTTCGCCAGCGTCTCCGGGGTGAACGGTGTGGGCGTGCCATATCTTACCTGCCCGGTGGCAGCAATCATGGTGCATAACTCCACCGACTCGAACACGTCCTTCACCTTGAGTCCAGGGGGCACACAGCCGCTGACGGCGGATGTCTACGACACGAACAATCGCTACGTAAAGCCGGCGCTCACGTGGGGCACGTCCTCCACCGCCACCGCCACGGTTGCCGCCACTGGTACGGTGAACAATCCCGGCACCATCACCGCGGTTGGTCCCGGCACGGCTTACATTACGGCCGCGTGCAGCTATCCCAATTGCAACAAGTTCGTCGTGGCGCAGTACAGCCAGAACGTCGTCACCGCGACCGTCAGCGGCAGCAGGAGTACGACGGTGTACGCCGCCAGCACGAATTCAACCATGCTGGTTCCCTTCGATATTTCCACCGACGTCCCTGGTACGGCGATTACCCTTCCGTTCACGCCGAACTCGATCATCGCCGACCCATCGGGCAGCGGTCTCTATCTGGGATCGGCTTCGGGCCTGATGGCCGTTGCCAGCTCGGGCACGGTAACGACCTTGCCTGTAAACGGGACCATCGTAGCCATTTCGCCGGATAGCAAGTTTATGTTGCTGTCCGACAGCGTCGCCAACCAACTGAACTACTTCGATCTCGCCACCAGCACGGTCGCTACTACAACACCCTCGACGACGGTCACTTCGGATGCGTACACCCCTGACAGTGGAGTCAACGAGTGGGTTACAGGCACACAATTCGGATTCGGGCCGGCCAGCGGTTTGGCCGGTACCGCGACCTTGGCGAATACCGCCAACGCTCTGGACATCATGGCGCAGGGTGGCTTCACCTACATAACCAGCGCGGCGGGGCAAACAATCTATGTGTACTCCACCTGCAACCAGGCCGAGAACCAGGCGCTGACACCGAACAGCCCGTCCAATAGCCCGACGTTGATCAAGGCCATTCCCAATGGGACGGGAGCGGTAGCTGTGGATTCACCGAATATAGACGTGATCTCCACGCCGTCGACGTTGAAGAGTGGCTGCCCGGTTACCACGCAAAGCACGATTAACACTTACCCCCTGGTAGGAATGGGCTCGTTCACCGCCACGCAGATGTTTGTCAGCCCGAACAGCAGCGCGGTGTGGATTGTCGCTGATCTTCCGGAGGTCCTGAACTTCTCGCTGTCGACGTTGACGCCGACCGCCATTCCCCTGGCGGGAGGAGCCATGCCCTTGAATGGCGGGATCACGACCGATAGCGCGCACACCTACTACGGCGCCAGCGATGGCACAGTGCATCGCATCGACGCCGACTCGCTTAGGGATGTGGCACAGATTGCCGTCAACCTGAAGGATTCCAGCGGGAATGTGACGCCACCCAACCTGGTCGTTGTGCTGCCGTAATGCGGTTGCGGCGAACTACTGCTGCGGATTGACGAGAGTTTCGAAGCGTCCGCTGTCGGAGCGTGCGCTCCAGACAGCACCTTCGGCGATGTCGTAGACCCAGCCTTCCACCGCCAGCTCACCGCTTGCCAGGCGCGCCTCTACCGACGGGTGCGTCTTCAGGTTTTCCATCTGCGCGAGCACGTTGTACTCGGTCAGCAGCCTGAGCTGGTCCTGCCTGGAAGCACTGGGATTTTCCCGCAGCAGACGTTCACGCGCGGTCAGCGCATGCCGCATCCAGCTTTGCATGGCGGGCATGCCTGAGGCTTTCTCGGGCTCGAGCAGCACCTTGACTACACCACAATTCATATGTCCGCAAATGATGATGAGCGGCACGCGCAGGGAGAGCAGGGCGTATTCCACGCTGGCCGTGACGCCACCGACGTGGTCGGAATATCGCGGGACGATGTTGCCCGGTGTGCGCTCGGTGAAGACTTCGCCCGGGCCGGTCTGAAGCAGCACGTTGGGCAGGATGCGGGAATCGGCGCAGGTGAAGAACATGGCGATCGGGTGCTGCCGGTCTTTGAGCTGCTGGAAAATGTGGCGCTGCTCGGGATAGACCTCGCGCTGGAACTTCGCCACGCCGGCAACGATCTTGGTGAGCGCTTGTTGGCTGTTCACGACATCTCCGGTAGAAGATTGCTTGCTAGTGTACAGCCGCGCCTACGGCGCTCGATTTTCGATTGTCCTGTTTCGTTCCGAACTTGAAGTCTGTTCTCCCGACAAACGCTAAAGCCGTACCCGACACAATCCGTTGCAAGCGGGACGTTTTCCATCGCCTCTGAAGTCGTCCCTTGAAACAACATCTTCACGACCGCGCCAGCAAAGGGGCTTGGTACTACGGTAGACTGAGCCTCATGCCAGTAGCTTCCAATTCGCTCGCCAACGCTTCGTCCGCCTATCTCCGCTCGGCGATGCACCAGCCCATCCATTGGCACGAGTGGGACGAGGAGGCCTTCGCCACCGCGCAGCGCGAGAACAAACCCATCCTGCTCGACATCGGCGCGGTGTGGTGCCACTGGTGTCACGTGATGGATCGTGAGTCCTACGAGAGTCCCGACGTAGCGGAGATCATCAATCGCGAGTTTATTGCGGTGAAGGTCGATCGTGACGAGCGGCCGGACGTGGACAGCCGCTACCAGCTGGCGGTCTCGGCGATCTCCGGCACCGGCGGCTGGCCGTTGACGGTATTCCTCACTCCTGATGGCCGGCCATTCTATGGCGGGACGTACTTTCCGCCGGTGGATCAGTGGGGACGTCCGAGCTTCAAGAAGATTCTCGAGGCGATCGCCAATGCCTATCGCGAGCGCCGCGATGAGGTGCTGACCTCGGCCGACGAAGCGATGAACGTGCTGGCCAACGCGGAGAGCTTTGCCGGCCGTCAGACGGAGTTTTCGCCGCGCCTGGTGGGCGTGATGGTGCAGTCGGCGCTGCCTATCTTCGACGAGAGGAATGGCGGCTTCGGAAGCGCGCCCAAGTTTCCCCATCCTGCCGCGCTCGATCTGCTGATGGACTGGTACTTGCGCACCCGTGAAGAGCGGGTAGCCACGGTTGCGACAACTACGCTCACGAACATGGCGCGCGGCGGAGTCTACGACCAACTGGCGGGCGGATTTCATCGTTACTCCGTCGACGAGCATTGGACCGTGCCGCACTTCGAGAAGATGTCCTACGACAACTCGGAACTGCTGAAGAACTACGTGCATGGCTACCAGGTCTTCGGCTTCGAGTTCTACGCGCACGTCGCGCGCGACATCATCCGCTGGATGGACGAGTGGCTGAGCGACCGCGAGCACGGCGGCTTCTACGCTTCGCAGGATGCCGACATCAATCTCGACGACGACGGCGACTACTTCACGTGGACGCGTGACGAAGCCAAAGCCGTGCTGAGCGAGGAGGAGTTCGAGGCTGCGGCACTGCACTACGACATCGAAGCGACGGGCGAGATGCACCATAACCCAGCCAAGAACGTCCTGTGGGTGCGTGCGCTGCCGGAAGAAGTCGCGTCGCGCGTGGGTATCGATATCACGAAGGCGCTAGACCTGCTCGCCGCGGCGAAGACGAAGCTGTATGCGGAGAGATTGCGGCGGCCGACGCCGTTCGTCGACAAGACGATTTACGTGAACTGGAACGCCATGTGCGTCTCGGCGTACTTGCAGGCGGCGCAGGTTTTGGGTCTGGATGACGCGCGCAAGTTTGCCCTCCGCTCGCTCGATCGCATTCTTTCGCAGGCGTGGGATGAGCAGCGCGGGCTTTCGCACGTGATCGCCTACGCCGATCCGCACGCGGAGAAACGTTTCATCCGCGGGATGCTGGACGATTATGCCTTCACCGCTTCGGCATGCCTGGACGCGTACGAGATCACCGGCGCGATCAGCTACTTCAATTTTGCCGTGGACATTGCCGAGCAGATGATCGCGCGCTTCAGCGACCCGGCGGGCGGCGGCTTCTTCGACACCGAAGCTTCGCTCGAAGAGAAGCTGCAATTGGGCGCGCTGTCGACGCGGCGCAAGCCGTTCCAGGATTCACCTACACCCGCTGGGAACCCCGCCGCCGCTCTGGCTTTGTTGCGGCTGCACGCCTATACCAACGATGCGAGATATGGCGAGCTCGCCGCGCGTACTCTGGAAGTGTTTGCGGGCGCGGCGGAGCAGTTCGGCATTTACGCCGGCACCTACGGTATGGCGGCGACGTGGCTGTCGCGGCCGCACACGCAGGTGGTCGTTATTGGCGAGGACGAACACGCGGCGGCGCTGCTGCGCGCGGCAATCGCTCCGTTCGCGGTCAACAAGTCGGTGGTGCATCTGACCGACAGCGAAGCGGTGGCGCAGAACCTTCCGCCCGTACTGGCGGAGACCATCCCAAATCTTCCCGCGCTGAGGGAGAAGAAGTCGGTGGCGATCGTCTGCACAAACTTTGCCTGCCAACCCCCGGTGAGCGATCCGGAGGAGTTGGAGAAGATGGTAAGGGCGGCGATTGCGGGGCCGTAGGCGGCTAGCGGAACGGCGAAGCCCACCTACCTCATTCGTAAACATCGGTCGCGGAAAGCGGATAGACTTCTCCGCCAAATCCTATTGTTCAGCGCACGAAAACAAGGACTGGATTCGCCGCCCAAGGTGCGGTTACCTGGGCGGTTTTTTTCATGTTCGGTATAGCACTTCGGTACATGTACTTTCGTAATGCCCCGCTGGTAGTACGGGTCACAGATTTTCCCATTGACAAGCAAATAGCCTAGAGGCGAGGTGCCGAGTCCGGCAGTCCTTGGGTGGATTGCCGGAGGTTGGTGTCGCGCGTCCGCGATGGCGGCCTTGTGCTGTCCCGCTCCGCGCGACTCGGGGCGTGTGCCGAAGCGGCGTCCAGCGCCTTCCGCGCTGGGCTAGGGTTGTTCGGCCCTGGCGGGCTGGTCTTCACCGCGCCGAGGAGATGAGAATGCCGAAGTTCAAGCGCTGTCTGCATGTCAAGAACGACGGAACGGTGTGCCAAGCGCCGGCGATGCGGCGGCGGAGTTGTTGCTACTTTCATATCGACGTGCGGCGGCGGGAGCGGCGGAAGCAGAAGGCGCGAATGGAGTGCGAATTACGCAGACAGGGAGAGGCGCAGGCCGCGATCGCGCTTAACCTGCTGCGGCTCAGGAACTTGATCGATAAACAGCTTCTTTCCAAGATTTTACGAGAGCTTTGTGTTGAAGGTGAATGTTGTGAATAGTTTGCAAAATGCAAAAAAGGGGGGAGGGGTGGGAAAGCAGTTGTCAGTTGTCAGTTCTCAGTTGTCAGTTCTCAGTTGTCAGTTGTCGGTTGTCAGTTGTCGATTCTCAGCGGTCCGTTACCGTTGTCGCGGGGGCAGGGACGAAGCTTCGGTTGGACAGCCCGCGCCACCAACCCCCACAGCAGGTGCTTGCACTCGGTGGGGGGACGACGCTGCGTACCAAACAGAAGCGGTCGGGCCGGCGGTGATGGCCGGTCTGGAGACCGGCGGTACAGCCGATCTGGAGATTGGCGCTACGCTGTCGGCTGGAGATTTGCGCTCGCTTGCCGCTCAGCTGGAGGCCTGGATATACGCGCGCATCATGTCGGCTTCGCCCGACTTCTCGTCCAGATGGCAGCGCAGCAGGTCGCGCAGAGAGAGAAAGCCCACCAGGATGCGGCCTTCGCAGACGGGCAGATGGCGGACGCCGTGGGTCTGCATCAGGCACATGGCTTCCTCCGAGCTGGCGTTCGGCTCGACCACGCGGAGCTCCGTACTCATTACCTCGCCGATGCGGGTGGTGAGCGGATCGCGGCCTTCGGTTACCACGCGACGCATGATGTCGCGCTCGGAGAAGATGCCGACGAGTTTGGTGTCATCCAGCACCGGAACGGCGCCGACGTTGCAATCCACCATGTAGCTTGCGGCTTCAAACACCGTCTGCGTGGGCTGCACGTAGTGGATGGTGCGGTTGCTGATCAGATCCCGGATGTTCGCCATAGGGCCTCCTGTATAGGGTATGAACGTATGGCGCAATATTCGCCCGGAGGGCGCATCCCCTGGTCTACAAATCCGGCGGGCGCAAAGAAGATGTGCCGGAGCCCCATGATTTCCCGGTGAGATTGCGAGCCCGCAAGAAGCAAAGAGGTAGGCCTGCCCCGGGAGCGAGGAGCGGAGGCGAGTATAGCCCCATCCAGCAGGAAATGGAAAGACAAATGAAATGGGGGAAGCAGAAAATAATGCCGAATGCAGGGACAACCCGCGCTGCAGACGACAAGGCAATGCGACTGGTATGCTCAATCGTTTGATCACAAGCGGGAGGAGAGAACGTGTCAGCTAGTCTGGAAGGACGGACGGTTGTGGTCTTCGGCGTGGCGAACAAGCGCAGCATCGCATGGGCGATTGCGCAACAGATGCAGCAGGCGGGCGCGCAACTGGCCATCACGTATCAGAATGAGCGCCTGAAGCAGGAGGCCGATGAGCTGATCGCGGCGTTGCCGAACTCGCAGGCGTTCCAGTGCGATGTCTCGCGCGATGAGGAGATCGCGCGGCTGTTCGACGCCCTGAAGGAGCGTTACGGCAAGCTTGACGGCCTGGTGCACAGCATCGCCTTCGCGAACGCCGACGATCTCAAAGGCGACTTCGTCGATACCAGCCGCGACGGCTTTCGCCTTGCGCTCGATATCAGCGCATATTCGCTGGTGGCCCTCGCGCGCGCGGCGCGGCCGCTGATGACGGACGGCGGCAGCATTCTGACAATGACCTATTACGGCGCGGAGAAGGTCGTGCCTAAGTACAACGTCATGGGCGTGGCCAAAGCCGCGCTGGAGGCCTGTGTCCGCTATCTAGCCTACGATCTGGGCAAAAGCAACATTCGCGTGAACGCGATTTCCGCCGGTCCGATCAAGACGCTGGCCGCGCGCGGAATCTCCGGCTTCGGCGAGATGCTGAGGGAGCAGTCGGAACGCGCCCCGCTCAAGCGCAATGTCGACGTGAAGGAAGTAGCGTCAACCGCGGTCTTTCTCGCGAGTGATGCCGGCAGCGGCATCAGCGGCGAGACCATCTATGTCGACTGCGGCTACAACATCATGGGATTTTGAAAGGCAGTGGCTGGTGGCTAGTGGTCAGTGGCTAGTGAAGAGCTGACGCGGTTGTACCCGACGATCGGTGTTCTAGCCGATCTCCAGATCGCCCGCCGACTGGCAGATGAAGAAAAGTTTTTCGGCGATGAAAAAGCGGGGGCTCGCGCCCCCGCTACAGCCGGTCTGGTCACCGGCGCTAGTCGCCGAACATCAGTGGTTTCTTACTGTCAAGCTCACGCTGGTGGAATGCTGCAGCGTGCCACTGGTTCCGGTAATCGTCAGCGTGTAAGTGCCCGGCTGAGTCTTCGAAGATGTCGACACCGTCAAGGTCGAGTTGCCCGACGTGTTGATCGACCCCGGATTGAAGCTACACGTGCTTCTCGGCGGACATCCCGCCAGGCTCAGATTCACCGTTCCCGTGAAGCCGTTGACAGCAGTCACAGTCGCGGTGTATTGGGCCTGAGAGCCACGCCGGATGCTCTGGCTGGATGGCGCAGCGGTGAGCGTGAAGTCACCGCCCGCCGCGGACGTCACGGTCAGAGTCACGGTCGTACTGTGCTGCAACGTGCCGCTGGTGCCGGTTACGGTGATCGGATAGGTCCCCGGCGTGGTTGTGCCGGCAACCGCCATCGTCATAAGCGACGTCCCAGGCGCGGTGACACTGGTTGGATTGAAGGTAACGGTAACGCCCGAAGGAGCTCCCGAAGACGTGAGCGAAACGGAGCCGCCAAATCCATTGGTCGAGCCGATGCTGATCGTCGAGGTGCCCTGATTGCCCTGGGCCACCGTGACCGACGTCGGATTCGCCGAGATGGTGAAGTCCGCCGCGCCGCCGCAGTTGGGGAACTTCAACGACGCCAGTCGCGTGCTCCAGTCGAATGTGGCGGTGACCTGGTAATACTCGGCGGTATACCAGAAGGTGCAATCGTCGGATGGATCGATTGCCATGCTGGTGTAATCGCCCCAGCGGTTCGAGGTATCGCTCTGCGAACCCGTACCACTGACGATGGAAGCCTCGGTCTCCATTGTGTTCAGCGGATCGGTCGCAATGCGTCCGGTGTAGCTGATGGACGGAAACAGGTTGGAGCTGGAAACGCTATAGCCCAGCGCGATGTCCTGCGCGCTGTCCATCGCGATCGAGCCCATCCAGCGATAGTTGCTATCGGGAGCGAAGGTTCCCTGCTGGAAGACGGAGAGCGTGGTGGATGTCTCCGGCGCCTGGAACTCATACCACCGCTCGCCGACCGAGCTGCCGGCTGTCACTGAATGGCTTACCAGCCAGCTCTGGTGATCGCTGAAGTTGCGATACGCCAGACGATACATCAGGCGATCGCCCAGCGAGTCCAGCAGATCGGTAATACCGCGCTGCGGGATACATGCGCTGAAGCCGCCGCACGCCAGACTGAACGAGGTGACGCCGGAGATCGGCATGCTCCCGCCGCCGCCGGTGAAGGTTGAGTTCGCGGGTGTTGCGAAGTCTACGTGGAATAGATACTCGTAAACTGTGGCAATTCCGTTGTCGATACTGCCGACGTAAACCTCCTTCTCTCCAGCGGGCGGCGCCGTTGCCGCAGAGTCAAGATCGCCTGGCAGAAGACTGTCGTCGAAGGTGCCCAGCTGGAAGCAGATCTGCTGCGCGCCCGCATTTCCGGCTAGCAACTTGGTCCGGTCATAGGCGCAAACATAAGCGCCCTGGAACGAGCTGCCACCAGCGCCGAAATTGTTCTGGCTCTGGTAGTAGGCGTCAGGCCAGATGCCCCACTTGGGATAATCCGGGAACCCTGGCTGAGGGAAGGAGAAGCGGAAGTACGTGCCGGTAGCATCCGGCGTGGTCGATACCGCAACACACGTCAGATACGGCGACGAGAAGACGTTCTGCACCGCCAGCCAGCGGTGCGCAACCTTGTCCCACTGAATGACAGGGTCGCCGCTGTTGCTGCTCTGGCAGCCGCCGCCGAAGCCCGACCAGAAAGCGTTGCCGGCGATGGGTCCCGCAATGGTTGCGCCCGTCGATTTGTTGAACACCGCGTACGACACGTTCACCCACTGCACAACCTGGGTGTCGCCCACGGCCAGGTTCACGTCCGGGGGAGCGTCCGGCACGGTGTAGCCTGGGAATCCGTTGCCAACTCCCAGCAGGTTCAACCCGATGGTCGCGCTGACCAGCGGCCCGCCCGTGGTCTGCAACGCGCCATCCTCACGTTGCTGACCTTGCTGGGCTGCCTGCAACTGCTGCAGCTTCGGATAGCGCACAGGCGACGCCTGATGCGCGCTGGCCTGGAATGGAACCTCGGTAGCCATATCACGCAATGGCCGCGAAACATCGAAATGTATGGCGTTGTTCACTGTCGGGTGGGTGAGCGCCGCCGGGCTGGTTGGTGTCTCCTGTGCCGCAAGCATTACGGCAGAAGTGAGCACCAGAAGAAATACGGCAACCACGCTGATCGCGACAGTTGCGGATTTGCTTTTCACGGAGCCTCCTTGCATTCAGTTGTTCTCTTGAATCGTGCTATCAACTGCGGGGGATGCAAAATTGCGCGGTGAGGACAAGGGCAGTCGCAAACTAGCGAGCAAAGGACAGCGATCAGCTTCGGTTGAGCTTCACGCAAGGACGACATCCTCGAACCGTTTGCCTTGAATGCGGGGAGAGCATCGCCATGACGTCGGCGCTTTTTTGTCGATGATCCACCCCATTAACGCGCCAAGCAGCCTAGCATGGGTCGGCCAGCCCCACAAGACACCTAAGTGGTTGAAGTACCAAACGCGCCGGGTACGCCAGGTGTTTGGCTTCGTGGGAAGGTTTCGGCTAATTGCTGGCTGCCAATTACTAACTACCGATTCTTGGTGGCGGCGGCTGGACTCGAACCAGCGACCTACGGATTATGAGACCGTCGCTCTAACCACCTGAGCTACACCGCCAAGTGACGAGGGGGCGCTTGAATCAGTGGCAGGTATTCAAGCGAAGGGCCGGACGTGACTGCGTCCAGCCCGAATTTGATTCTAGAGTTGAGCAAGTGGGCTGTCAAACCGGATCCCGCAATCGCCGCTGCAAAACCCCGTTTGCTTTTCACTGCTGGTCTGCCTTGTTCTCAAACCAATGCCGTACGAGGTGAGGCTTTCCGTCAGGGCCCTTTTCGATGCTCCACTGGGGAACGACTACGGGCGTAATCTGCGAAGCCGGCACCGCGATTCTCGATGCTTCTCGTGCGGATGGGCAGCAGCATCCCCGACGCGCGCTGGTTACGATTGCCTGGCTGGGAAAAACGAAAACGTTGATGGCCGACATGGCATGCCTCCTTGGCCGGGATTCCCAATCTCCCTCCCGGCCTTTGAGGTCGCTTCGATCAGAGCGCGTTTCCGCCAAAGACGAGAGGGCAACATGAATGAGGTTTTCGTGGTTTCATATCGTTCTCTTGTTTCGTCCGGCATCCCTTGCCTTGCGGATTCCGACGTGAGGTAGTATCGTTCCCCTCAAGGCTTCTTATAACATACCCCGGTATGGTATTAGCAAGCAAAAAAAGTTCATGGGATGAAAAAAATGAAGGACAAGATTCCGGAAACCTCCCGCGAAAAACAAAAGTTGCTGTTCCGCGTGAAGCGCGTGCGTGGCCAATTCGCTGCCGTTGAGCGGGCCCTCGAGTCTGGGGATGAATGCGCTGACATCCTGATGCTGCTCGCCGCCATCCGCGGCGGTGTTAACGGACTGATGGCCGAGATCCTGGAGGACCACATCCGCCTGCACATGATGAATCCGGGCCGGAAGATGGACTCTCCTGAGGAACTCGGCGAGGACCTGATTGGCCTTGTGCGCGCTTATCTGAAGTGACCAGCCGCCCCGTGTTCTACAAGAAGACGGCGGCTGAGGATTTTAACGTCATCGTAATCAAGAAGTGGGACACTTCGTGTTCCCGCAACGTGGCCGCTCTGTGCAACCGGCAAACTCTCATGCGATCGTTCTTGTTCACCTGCTGCCTCCTGCTGCTCCTTGTACCGTGCTTCGCCTTGGCGGCCTGGTGCCAGGAAGCTCCTCCCGCCGAGCAGTCGCAGCCCGACGCGCCCCAGCCCATGGCCACTTTCTTCGAGCACTCACAAACCGCGACGTGGTGGATCTCCGGCCAGGCCAACTTCATCTTTCAGGCGAACGGCACGTTTTACGCGCAATACAGTGGCCCCAACAGCTTTAAGAACACGCCTGAACACGCCATTTCCCGCGTCCTGACGCTCTTCCTGGGATACGAGTTCACGCCCCAATCGCAGATCTATCTTGACGTCGAGGAGACCGGCGGCAGCGGACTCAGCAGCGCGCTTGGCCTCGCCGGCTTCGTCAACCTCGACGTTGTGCGCAACCCTTCCATCGGCCAGCAGCCCTACATCGCAAGGCTCTTCTATCAACAGATGGTGCCGCTCTCGCGCGAGACGACCGAATCGGAGCGCGCTCCGCTTTCGCTTTCTACTCAGGTGCCGGTTAAGCGGCTGTATTTCCGTTTCGGCAAATTCTCCCTCGCCGACTTCTTCGACAACAACGTCGGCGGCACCGACAGCCACTACCAGTTTCTCAACTGGGTGATCGATAACAACGGCGCCTACGACTATGCCGCCGACACGCGCGGCTACACCATCGGCGCCATGATTGAGTTGCAGGAGCGAAACTGGGGTCTGCGCTTTGCCGAAACCCTGATGCCGAAGGTCGCCAACGGCCCCAACCTCGATGCCGACGTGGCGCGCGCCCGTGCCGAGAACCTGGAGCTGGAGCTCCGGCCCCAGCTGTTCAAGAACCGCGAGACCACTGTCCGGCTGCTGAACTACGTCAACCACGGCGACATGGGGAACTACGAAGATGCGGTCAAGCTTTACCTCGATCACGTTACGCCGACGCCCGACATCAGCGCCACGCGCGTACAGGGCACCGTCAAGTACGGTTTTGGCGTGAACTTCGAGCAGGAGTTCGTGAAGGACGCCTACGTCTTCGGCCGTTGGGGATGGAATGAAGGCAAGCACGAATCGTTCTGCTACACCGAAGACAACGAAGGAGAGGAAATCGGCGCCTACGCGCGTGGCACGAACTGGAACCGCAGCCTCGATCGCGCCGGCTTTGCCTTCGTTACCAGCGGCCTCTCGAAGGCGCACCAGGCGTATCTGGCCGATGGAGGTCTGGGATTCCTGCTCGGCGACGGCGCTTTGACCTACGGCCGCGAAAATATCGAAGAAGCCTTCTACACCGCACACGTCTGGCGTGGCCTCTTTGTCGCCGCCGATCTACAGCACGTTGTCCATCCCGGCATGAACCGCGCCCGCGGACCTTTTACTGTACCGGGCATACGAGTGCATCTGGAGTTCTGAGCCGACTACGATGGAAGCGCGGCCGCTGCTCGGGCCTGGCTAGAAGTTGGGCGCTCACCTGGGTGGAAGCGCCGGGCTTCATCCCGGCGACAATCCGCGCCGATCAAGAGTGGCTCTCGCCACGGCCTGCGTCTGCATGCGAGCTTGCCATTCGGTGTACCATCGGCGCGCGGGATTTTCATGTCCACAGCCCACGCTCCCCTCCGCGCCTCGACAACCTTGAAAATGCAGGGCGCCTTCGCGCGACATAAGCTCTTCGTGCTTTTCCTCTTCCTGCTCGCCACCCTGGTCCTCGAACCCTACGTCGAAAACAGCTACTACGGATATCTCGCCCTGCGCATATTCGGCAGCGCTGGAGTCCTCTATGCCGTCTATGCCATTAATCTCCGCCGCACCGTTTTGCTCTGCGGCATCCTGCTGTCCATTCCGGCCGTCCTCCAGCGCCTGCTTCAGTTCCAACCCGACAAGGGAACCCTCTCCCTGATCAACATCATTCTCAGCTTCACCTTTGATGTCTTCGTGGTGGTGGTCATCTTCCGCCGCGTCGCTATGGAGCACGAGCCCACTTCCGAGACCATCTTCGGCGCGCTCTGCATTTACCTGCTCGTGGGATTCAGCTTCGCCAGCATCTACGGCATGGTGAATACTCTCCAGCCGGGATCGTTCTACCTGAATCCTGTCCTGAACCACCACTCCGCTCCCGACCGCTTCGACTTCGTCTACTACAGCTTCGCCACCATGACGACGGTCGGCGCAAACGGCATCGATGCTGTCTCGCGACAGGCCCGTTCCATCACCGTCATCGAGGCGACACTCGGAGTGCTCTACCTTGCAGTTCTGATCGCCCGCCTGGTGAGTGCTTATCGAATGCGGGCTCCTGAATCGAGCGATTAACCATCCCCGCCCACCCTGCTAAACTGAATAGGCAATGATCCTACCGTTCGTCCGCGAGTTCTTTGCGGACGTGGAAAAAGTACCAGCCTTTGCGCGTGCCGTATCCGAGGTCCGGGGTCTCCAGCGCGCCCGCAGTTGGCGCGATGGGGAGGAGGTCAAGACTGGCGCGGGGCGGATACGTGTCTCCGGCCTCACTCCCACCGGCAAAGCTCTCTTCAGCACGCTGCTGCATCGAGCCGCATCGCGTGCCATCGTGTTCGTGGTCTCCGATAATCGTGCGGTCGACGAGTTGCTGCCCGTCCTGCGCTCGCTCGCCGATCTTTCCGGAGCGGTTTCTCCCGATGCTATCGTGGGCCTGCCCGCCTACGACGTCGTGCCCTTCGAGAACCTCTCGCCGCATCCTGAGATCCAGGAGGCCCGCGCGTCCGCCCTTTGGAAGATCGCCACTGGCGCGGCCGAGATCGTCATCACCACCCACGCCGCGACCGCGATGCGGCTCCGCGAGGGCAACTTCTACGCCGACCTGGCGAAGGTCATCCGCCGCGGCGAGACCATCGATCCTGATCGCTTGCTGGAGCATCTGCGCCTCGCCGGCTACAGCCAGGTCGACGTTGTCGAGATGCCAGGCGAGTTCGCCCATCGCGGCGGCCTGCTGGACATTTATCCGCCGGAACTCGACCGTCCCGTGCGCATCGAGTTTTTCGGCGACGAGGTCGAATCGATCCGCAAGTTCGATCCGGAGACGCAGCGTTCGGCGGCGGTCACCGACGAGATCGTCCTGCTGCCGCTAACGGAAACTCCGGTGGAAGAAAAAACTCTGGCGGCAATCAATGCGCGCCTCACCGGCGAGCGGCTGGCCGGCAGCGAAGAATTGATCGAACGTACCTTGCGTGCGACGGGCGTTGCCGTCTTTCCTGGCTGGGAGCTGTACGCTCCTGTCGCCGGCGCCACAGCGACTCTCTTCGACCTGATACCGAGCGCCCTCGTGCTGCTGGACGAGCCCGGCGCGCTCAACGAAGCTCACGATGCCTGGTGGACGAAGGTTACCGAAGCCCACGAGCGGAGCCTCATCGGCAATCTTGTGCGTCCTGAACATCTTTACCTCTCGCCCGAGCAATGGCACACGCGCCTCAGCCAGGCAACGACGATCGCCATCGAACAGCTGGGGATCGAGGGAGGCGATGAGCGCGAGCACCTAATCCTGCAAACCCAGCCGACAACCCGCTTCCACGGCTCCGTAGCGGCCATGACCGAAGAGGTCGGGCAGTTGACGCGCGAAGGCAAGCGCGTCATGTTCGCTGTCTCCAGCACCGGCGAAGTCGAGCGCCTGGCCGACATCTTCAACGAGTACAACGTCTCCTTCCGCATCGGCAGCCGGACACCCAGGTCCGGCAGCGAAGTCTTTGTCGACGAGTCCACCTACTTCGCCGAAGACGTCGCGGCGACGATTATCGTCAAAGCGTATGTGCCGGAAGGTCTCGCTCTTCCCGAAGCTAATCTCGTCCTCTTCGGGGCACGCGATCTCTTCGACGAATCTGAGGTATCCCTCGGCCGCCCGCAACGGCAGAAATCGAAAGTCTCGGCCTTTCTCTCCGACTTCCGCGATCTCGCCATCGGCGATTACGTCGTGCATGTCGAGCACGGGATCGGCCAATACCAGGGCCTGAAAGAAATTCCCCAGGAAGACGGCGGCGCGATCGAGTTCATGATCCTGGAGTACGCCGAGGGCGCCCGCCTCTACGTTCCACTCACCCGCCTCGACCTGGTTCAGAAATATCGCTCTTCGGAAGGCGTGAAGCCGGTGCTGAACCGCCTGGGCACGCAGCAGTGGCAGAAGACGAAAGCGCGCGTGAAGAAGGCCATGAAAGATATGGCCGAAGAACTGCTCAAGCTCTACGCCGCGCGCAAGACCGCCGAGGGCCACGGCTTCGCCGCCGACAGCGAATGGCAGCGCGAATTCGAAGACGCCTTCGAGTTCAGCGAAACTGAAGACCAGATGAGCGCCATCGTCGACGTGAAGCACGACATGGAATCGCCCACCCCGATGGACCGCCTGCTCTGCGGCGACGTCGGCTACGGCAAGACGGAAGTCGCCATGCGCGCGGCTTTCAAGGCCGTCAGCGACAATCGCCAGGTCGCGGTGCTCGCGCCCACGACTGTGCTGGCCTTCCAGCACTTCAACACCTTCCGCCAGCGATTCGCGGCATTCCCCATCAAGGTCGAGATGCTCAGCCGCTTCCGCTCACCCAAGCAGCAGAAAGAAACCATCGCGAAAATCGAAGCAGGCCAGCTGGATGTCGTCATCGGCACCCACCGCCTGCTCTCGAAAGACGTGAAGTTCAGCGATCTCGGCCTGGTGATCGTCGACGAAGAGCAGCGCTTCGGCGTCCGCCACAAGGAACGCCTGAAGCAGCTTCGCAAAGAAGTCGACGTGCTCACCATGTCGGCGACGCCGATTCCGCGCACCCTGCACATGTCGCTGCTCGGCCTGCGCGACATGAGCGTCATCGAGACGCCGCCGAAAGATCGCATGGCGATTCAGACTGTCGTTGCCGCTTGGGACGAGAAGCTGCTTCGCTCGGCAATCGAGAAAGAGCTGGAACGCGGCGGACAAGTCTACTTCGTGCACAACCGCGTGGACAGCATCTACGACATCACTGACAAGATTCGCGAGATGGTCCCGAAAGCCCGCATACTGATCGGCCACGGCCAGATGCCGGAGAGCGAGCTGGAGCGCATCATGCTCGCCTTCATGCGTCACGAGGCCGACATATTGGTCGCGACCACCATCATCGAGAATGGCCTCGACATCCCGCTCTGCAACACCATCATCATCAATCGCGCCGATCGCCATGGCCTCTCGGAGCTGTATCAGCTGCGCGGCCGTGTCGGCCGCTCTGATCGACGTGCTTACGCTTACCTGCTGATTCCTCCCGATCGCGAACTTAGCGAGCTGGCGCGCCGGCGTCTCGCTGCGCTGAAAGAATTCAGCGATCTCGGCGCGGGATTCAAGATCGCGGCTCTCGACCTGGAGCTGCGCGGCGCGGGAAACCTGCTCGGCGGCGAGCAGAGCGGCCATATCGAAGCCGTCGGCTTCGAGCTGTACACCACAATGCTGGAGCGCACCGTCCGCGAACTGAAAGGCGAGCTGCCGGAGGATGTGCCCGAGGCGCAACTGAATCTCGGCCTCAACATACGCATTCCGTCGGATTACATTGCCGAGGAGAACCAGCGCCTGCGAATGTACAAGAGGGTGGCAGGAGTGGAGTCGGAGTCGCAGCTGGCGGATGTTGCAGGCGAACTCGGCGATCGCTACGGCACGCCGCCGCCGCCCGTTCGCAATCTGCTGGAGTACGCCGCGCTGAAGTTGCTGTCGCAGCGGGTCGGCGTCTCCCAGATCGAGCGCAAGCGCGACGCGGTCAGCATTCGCTTCACGCAGAAAGCGACGGTCGATCCTGAGCGCCTGGCGCAGTTCGTCGCGAAAGAGGCGGGCAGCCAGTTCTCGCCCGCAGGCATACTGAAGTTCTCGCTGAAAGAGAAGCAGCCGGAGCAGGTCATCGCGCGCCTGAAGTCGCTGTTGGAGCAATTGGCGGGAGAACAGCAGGCAGTGGCGTGAGTCGTCTGCGGTGAGCCCGCGGCGCTTCTGCGTGACGCGCGCTACACTGTCGGCATCCAAATGCTCACCGGCAAGATGACGCTGGAGGAGTTGTTCTCCGCGGGGAGCGGTGAGGAGTTTTGGCGTTTTAGCGATCGCCTTGCAAAGCACAGCGTCCGCCGGGCGCCGCGCCTTCGCCAATGCAGTTCGAACCCGAAGATTGTCATCCCGAGCCGCAGCGAGAGATCTGCTGTTCGCCGGAAGGGGAAGGCTATTGTCATTCGAGACGACAGCAGATCCCTCGCTCCGCTCGTGATGACAACCGACGCATGGGAATCGGCTTTTCTTATACGAGGCATTGATGCCAGATAAACCAGTTCGCAAAGCGGTCTTTCCTGCTGCCGGGCTCGGCACGCGCTTCCTCCCGGCGACGAAGGTTATCCCGAAAGAGATGATCCCTGTCGTCGATAAACCTGTCATCCAGTACGGGGTCGAAGAGGCGCTCGCCTCCGGTTGCGACGAGATCGTCATCGTTACCGGCCGTGGCAAGAGCGCCATGGAAGACCACTTCGACATCAGCTACGAACTGGAGAAAGCGCTGGAGGCCAAGGGAAAGACGTCTCTGCTGGAGCTGGTTCGCCGTATCGCGACGATGGCTAAAGTTTCCTACACGCGGCAACCCGAGGCCAGGGGACTTGGTCATGCGGTGCTGATGGCGCGTGAACTGGTAGGCGACGAACCCTTCGCAGTCATCCTCCCCGACGACATCATCGATTCCCAAGTCCCCTGTGTGAAGCAGATGATCGACGTCTACAACGAGACGGGCGGCTCCGTTATCGCAACTCAGGTGGTCGAGGGCAAAGCCATCTCGGCGTATGGCGTGCTCGATGTTAAGCCCGTGGAAGGCAGGTGGAAGGACCGCCTCTTCGAAGTACGCGACCTGGTGGAAAAGCCAAAGCTGGAAAATGCTCCATCGAAGCTGGCAATCATCGGGCGTTATATCCTTACGCCCGCGATTTTCGAAATGCTGGCGTCAACCAAGCCTGGCGCGTTAGGCGAATTGCAACTCACCGATGGACTGAAGAACCTGCTGAAGAAGGAGAAGATTTATGGCTTCGTCTTCGAAGGCAAGCGACACGACGCCGGCGACAAGCTGGGATTCCTGAAAGCGACGGTCGAGTTCGCGCTGAAACGCGAGGACCTGGGCAGGGAGTTTCGCGAATATTTGAAGACGCTGAAGCTTTGAATAGATTCTCGCCCTCGCATCATGCTGCAAAACATGTAAATACTCGCCCTCGTCAGCAGCACACCGGAGTACGAATTCCTCCAGCAGCGGTACCCTCACTCACCTAACCAAAATAACGGTTAATGTCTAAAAACTGCTTGACTGCTGCCCGGGTAAGCGTATTCTGCCTCTACTGAGTCGCCCCCAGCCAATCCCAAGTGCCACTGCGTGTATCGTCTCGGCCTTCGCTCCCAAAGATTTTCATTTCGTAAATTCTCAGGGAGGGTGATGTCATGAGTAGGATTCGAGTTTTCTTTCGGGCGGCACGCCAACTCAGCGCGATGCTAGCCTTCGGCTTTGTCGTGAGCGGCTTCTCACAAAGCATCTCTTCCAAGCCTCCAATTACCAGCTTCGATGCGCCAGGCGCAGGCACTTGCGCCGGTTGCGGAACTTTTCCTCTCGAGATAACAGCGCAGGGATTGATCAGCGGCTATTACATCGATAACGACGGTGTGTTCCACGGATTCCTGCGTGGTCTTCAAGGCAACATCACCACCTACGATGCGCCAGGGGCGGGCACGGGTTCGAGCCAGGGAACGCACATCTATAGTCAGGTTCCGAGTGGATTGTTTACTGGCTTTTATCGTGATTCAAGCAACAACCGTCACGGCTTTCTGGCTTCGCTCGGCGGTTATTTCGTGTCCTTCGACCCCGCCGGGTCCATTGCAACCTTCTCAACCAACATAAACCCTTGGGGCGAGACCGGAGGTCATTTCTTGGACTCGAGTCTCGTGTCGCATGGGTTCGTGCGCACCGCGGCCGGAACAATCACTACCGTCGATGCCCCGGACGCTGGCACGAACTCCGGTCAGGGCACCACTAGCTCAGGCGTTTCGTGCCTTAATCAGTCTGGCGTGCTCGTTGGAGAATACACTGATTCCAGCGACATAACTCACTCTTACGTGCGTGCTGCCGATGGCACAATCACCGAATTCGATCCCACAGGCTATTCTTCCAGCCGCGTCGCAAGTATTAACGCCGCAGGAGTCATCCCAGGCATTGGTTTCGACGCAGCCGGGGCGACTCACGGTTTTGTGCGCGCCGTAGACGGAACATTCACGCTGTTCGACGTGATGGGGGCGGGCACCGGCAGCGGACAAGGCACTCAACCCGAGGGCATCAATGCCGGAGGCGTCGTCATCGGAAACTACGTCGATTCCAGCAATGTGAACCACGGTTTTGTCCGCTATCCGGGCGGAGGCATTGCGCCCTTCGATGCTCCGGGCGCGGGTACCTGCGCCGGCTGTGGCACGATTCCATTAACAAACAACTCCGGCAACCGTATCACGGGGAATTGGGTTGACGACAACGGGGTGAGTCACGGCTTTCTAGCCATTTTCCCGTAACACATAACGCTACATGACTCGTCTTATAGAATCTTGGCCGGCGGGCGGGTTCGCCGAAGAACCCTGCCAGCTGGCGCTCCAGATAATTGTCGTAAGCAGATGGAATGACACGGCCGGTCTCCGAACGGGATGCTGTACGCACAACAGCCGTTCGACGATGTTGCCACCGCATAGTTGTTGATCGAGGTAGAACCGAAGCCCAAGGCCGAGTTCCGGTGACTGCGTCTAACGCCTGGCCCCAACTTCTATGCTT
>Ga0126381_100001862_pt1 | contig 22685 bp, 18 predicted proteins | sample PanSoiMetPlot_28_FD_96465 | JGI IMG/M metagenome (GOLD analysis project Ga0126381, IMG submission 96465) | Tropical forest soil microbial communities from Panama - MetaG Plot_28 | ecosystem: Environmental > Terrestrial > Soil > Tropical forest > Bulk soil | place: Panama | collected 2016-02-17 | reverse complement strand
GAATCAACAAGGTTCCCATGTCCGACGCGGCACTCTGCTGGTTATTCCATGTGGGCGTGCGTTGCTGTATGCGGAGCCGATTTACCTGCAGGCCGAACGGAGCCCAATGCCGGAGCTACGCCTGGTGGTGCTTGCGCTGCAAGACCGGCTCGCCTATGGACCGACCTTCGACTCGGCGATGAAAGCTCTGTTTGGAGGAGAGGCCTCGTCGCTGTCTGCCGCTGCTCCTGTCGAGGCGGAAAGAAACACACCAGGGGCTTCTCCCGCGAAAACGCCCCCTGCGGATCTGAACGCGCTCATTGCTGGAGCCGCCAAAGACCTCGCCGACTACCAGCGACTAACAGCCGAAGGCAAGCTCGGCGAGGCTGGGCAGAAGCTTGAACAGTTAAAGCGCAAGCTCGACGAGCTGAACGCACGCCAAAAATGATTGCTTCCGACCCTAGAGGCTCGATGCCGCAAGGAGGCTAATCCGGAGCAGATAGCGCGAAATTCTTGTCGTTTCGCCCAAAATGACAGCCGACTCTAAAATCAAGGAAGTACCAGGGAAGCCTTAACACGGCCAAACGTGTGAACCTCGACACTCGTAGGTGCGATTCTTCGCCTCTTCCGTGCACGTCTCAAACTGTTATTTGAAAACCTCGCTCCTCGAAAACAACTTGCCGCACAGCAGCGAAGACATGCGTGCTCGGCTCGGTTTCAACGTGTGAGAGAACCATCTCCCGCCGGATGTGGGTAGTGTCACCAATGGTTCGCCGGAGTTCGGCATTCTAGATTTGGAGGCGTTGCCAAGTCTTGGATTTCATCCACAGGTAGGAGATCAGCAGGCAGACCGACCAAGCAATGGGCAGCGAGAGCCAGACCAAATCCACAGGCCAAGCAAGCGGAATCGCCGTAAGATAGGCGATGCCAAGCATGGTGGCGGTCAGAACGACCTCGATGCCAACGGCCGCCTTCACGTCGCCCGTTCCCAAAACGGCGCCGAACCACATCTGAGCCGGAATGACAATTAACATCGCCAGAGCCACAACGCGGAGGCTCGCACTGCCGTCCGCGAGCAGGGCCCACTCCGGCGCGAACAGCGCGAAAAACCAACGAGGCGTCAACAAGGCGAAGACAAGAAGAGGCACAGTCGCTACGAAGGCGCAGATAATCGCTTCGCGCAGGAGAGCTCCGATGCGTTCCGGCTGATTCCTGCCGACAAAGCGGCTAACCATCGAGTACGACGTTTCGGAGAAACCTTCCGTAGGTATCCAAAAGACAACGTAGCAGGTGTACACGATATTGGCGATGGCAAGCGCGGCCTCGCTCACGCGCTCAAGGATCAAGAAGAACACGAGCCAGCGAACCGTCTCGAGGCCACGTTGCACCACGATGCTAGCCGACATGCGGCTGAGCAGGCGCAGAATGCGCCAGTCAAAGCCCGGGAAACGGAAGAGGTTATAGCGCGTCCGGTTAAAGGCGCGCAGGGTGTACAGCGTCAGGAAGAGGCAGGAGAGGGCCTCGGCGGCCACCGAAGCGAGCGCGGCTCCCCGCATGCCCAGCGTCGGGGCCCCAAATCTTCCGAAGATCAAGGCATAACTGAGCGAGATGCTGGTGGCCGCGAGGATGATTGTCGCAGGGGCCAGGGCGCCGGTTTTGCCGGTAGCGGTCAGCAACGCACTGTAAGCGAAATTGGCGCCCGCCAAGGATATGCCCAGAGCGGCGGTCTGCAGATAGCTGTTGATTGCAAGGCGCACCGCGCTAGATTCGACAAACGAGCTTCCTACGATGGGCCATCCGACCTTAAGCGCGATCGTCGCGGCGAAACAGATGACGAGGACGGCAACAAAGCCTTGATTGAATACGGCTCCCACGGCGTCGGGCCGGCGCTGGCCGGCACGGCGCGCGGCTAGGATCTGCATGGCTTCGACCAAAGCCAATGGCAGAACTAACACCAGAAGCATGACTGAGTCTGCGATTGCCAGGGCGCCTAGTTCTGTGACGCCCACGCGGGCCAGGAAGATGGTATTAATCAGATGCAGGAGGGTCTCGCTGATCGCGGCCAGGATGATTGGCAGTGAGACTCTCCAGACGAGACGCGCAAGCTTGGTCATAGACTCAAAGATATAAGCCGGAACTGCGGTGATGACCAGTTCAGGTCGTATGTTTCTTGGCCTTCGTGCAAACGATCCCCTGCTTAATCAAGGAGGGCGATCTGATATGCGGCGCGGTTTAGGTGCATAACCATGCAGGAAAGCAGCGCGCCGCTCTTGTGGTATTCGCTGAGATTGAAATAGGCCACCTCCAAAGCAAAGTTGGAAGCAGTGTCCTCCAATTTGCGGTTTTTCTGGAGTTCGCGCTGATAGTCCTCGGTCCCCACCTTGAGGTCGTGGAGGTGCGAAGAATTCAGTACGACTTTGGGCAAGCGCAGGGAGTTGCAAATGCCAGAATAGGCTTCGTCCAGAGAGACGTCGATGACGTCAGTGATTTCCTCGAATTCGGCTATTTCCGCGGGCTGAAGCAACTCCGTGCAAATCAATGTGCTCTCCTTGGTGATGGGAAACACGAGGCAGTCCAGATGGTAGAGATACGGGTCAGTCAAGCAAATCTTGATGACTCGCATATCGAAGTTTTTCTCCATCCAGTCATACGTCTCCCGTTCGGACCGAATGCCATAGCCTCCCACATAGAGGTTGTCATAGAGATGTTTGAGTTCGGCTTCACCCTCGAATTTGGTCGGCGGAATCCAGACCTCATAACCCATCTGTTGGAAGAAGTCGACGCCCACACGGGATTCGCCACGGCGCGGCTCAGACGCAAAGTTGGATATAACCACGACATTCTTGCTTTGGAGGTGCTCCAGAACGATGCCCAAATTCGCGGTGTAGACGAGATCCTGCAATTGAGCGGCGCGGGGCGACGGCAGCAAGTAAACTAGCGCTTCCGCGGATAGATACCGATAGAGTTCAAGAAACTGCCAGCAAGCCCGCTTGAAATCCGGGCGTCGCTGATCCGGCGGCAGATCCTGCATCCAAGGATTGTTGGGCACCTCGGTCGAAAGAGAGAACGGAAAATTGACAAGAAATGCCGGGCGGTCGAACTGAGTAGGATTGAGCCAGGGAGAGCGAGTGGCGGGCCGGGAGAGGACTTGCCCACCCGGTGATTGGCTCAGTACAGTAGGGAGCGGTGTGCTCATCGGACAGTCCTCCTAGTTTAGATTTGCTTATTTTCCGTACATAGGCTGGGAGGGCCCCCGGGGCAACGCCGCGAGGGAGTGCGCATTGGCCTATGTGGGGCGCACTTCGCGAGTTGATCTTTCAGTGATCCGGATTAACGGGTCAGTTCCTGCTTCCACGTGGTCACCAATTCCCTGGACCGGTTCGAATTCGAATCGGGAAGACAACGGAACGACTAAATCAACCTGTGATCCATACCGCACTTGCGAGAAACGCTGGCCCTGAAACACTGGCTGATTTTGCTTCAGCTTGAAGGGAACAATGCAATCGACATCGTAATCAGCGATCTGCAACATGTAGTACGCTTGCCCGAAATGCGAGGAGTAGACACGATTGACGACGCGCTGATTATGGTGCAGATAATCGAGGGATTCGGGAGAAACACGCAGCTCCCGCAAAATGCTTTTCTCGACATCGAGCATCGGGTGGTTGTAAGTGTCTATCGGATCCACGGAGACGAAGGAGATGGTTCCGGGATAAGGAATGCGGTTGGTATGAACATCAAAGAAGGTCATGAAAATGCCGATCACGAATGATTCAGAGTCATACTGCGGATCGCGCATGGCCTCTTGCAAGGAATAGGCTCGCCCCTTGATCTCCACGATCGACTCATCGGGGCGGACCTGGTGCTGATAGAGAATGATTCCGTCAGCTGGTGAAAAAAAATAACCTAGATCCGAGTAGGATGGCCGGATAGGATCCCGAAAGAAGTGGTATTGTGAGATCCAACTGGCGGACTTTTTCTGAAATGGGCGGACGTCCTTTTCCAACCAGTCTTGCAGTTTTGTTGCCATGCGAGGTTCTCCTGGCGCTGGACTGCAGGCCGGAGGGACGGAGCGAGCAGCCAGACAATACCAAGGCGTGCCCAATGCTTCACATCAGGTAAATACTCTAATATGGGATCTATAGAACACCCGGCCAGTTGAAACCGAGGGATTGCACGCCCGTCAAGTACTGGCGATCCGTTAAGCCTCGCCTGCATGCACGGCTAGAGTCGGTTCTCAATACTCTGGCGTCGGCATCCGCTGATGTAGCAGCGGCCCGGCAACACCTGCAAGCTCAAGTCGTGGACCGCCTGAGATTGACAAAACTCTTGTTTCTGGTCTCGCCATCAGATTCTCGTTCCATGAATTGCAATGTGCTCGGGTAACGCGAGCAAGCGCAACAACCGCCTGTGCAATTGTCCCAGCAGAACTCGGTCCCGAGGAGCCAGGTTTGTGAATTCGACGCCTATCCCCTCGCCGCACGAAAAGCTTCGCACACTCCCGTCAGCTTGAACCATGCTGCCGTCTGATGGCTATGCGACCAGGGCGATCAGCTTGTCGCGTCAATTTGAGCCGGTCTCGCCCTTGGCTTCTAGAGGCGATTTATCCTCCGAATCCTCGGCGCGAAGTGCATCTCCGCACTGTCTGCATTTGGGATCGCGCTTCCATTCCACGACGGCGTAACGCTTGCCACAGGTCGGGCATTTGAAGCGCCTTATGAGTTGCCAGTCTCTCGGAATACCTAGCTTCCGCTTTTTGCTCGGGTCATGCATGTTGCGTATTGGGGGGACCTGTCAATTGGGGGTGGGGTGGGCTGCGCAGAAGACTCGCCCCCTGTCATACGACTAAGACTTACGCTAAAGACCAAGTTAGTGTGGGCATGTATCTTGGCCGCGCAATCCGGTGAATACCTGCATCTGCATGGGTTGTTTTCCTGGATTGACCTCGTGTCTGAAAATCGTTCGAATGGCTGTACTCTCCTATAACTCAGTTACAAGAGGAGGCGCATGCTGCTGGAAGGCCGGACACAACCACGTACTACCAAACGATTCCTGCTTCAGCTCTCTGCCGTGCATGATCCGCGCCTGGAAGAGTTGGCTTTCGGGGAAAACCTCAGTCCGCGCGGTGCACAAGTGGCCACTCAGCGGTCTTGGGAGCCGGGTTGTCACGTCGAGGTTACGTCCCACACTGGTGAGTCGAGAGGAAGAGCGCGAGTCGTGTATTGCAGTGCCATCGGCGACCGGAGGTTTATCGTTGGCCTTAACTTCATGACTCAGACAAACAGCTCGGAAGCCGCTGAGAAGGTTTTCTGAACGTGCGCGTGGAGCCGATTCGCCCCGTCGCCACGATCTGAGATCACCAACGCACCGCCGGAGTGCAATGACTCTTGAAAGAACCGCGCAAACACGTCCTGCTCATATTCGGTCCCGAACTGGATGCTGTTCCCAAATGAGCAGGTCAGAAGCGAAATCGAACAGGCTGCTTTCGTCGTCTTGGCGCAGTGGTCAAGCTCGACCAGCTTGCCCGTGAGCAACGGTTGCAGATCGAATGTCGTTGCGGTGGAATTTATCGCAGAGTTCCAGCTAGCGGCGACGGGCGCAAAAAACGTACGCGCTACCCGCATTTGGGAGCGAGCCGTGTTCCCGACCGGTTTGCATCGGCCTCGACTTGCGGCGACTTCTCTGCACGATCGCGGTGAGTGACTTCACTCGTATCGAAGCGCCACGACGGGATCGACCTTTGTAGCCCGCCGCGCCGGAACAAAGCACGCCAGCGAAGTCACGCTGAACAACAGCAGCAGGACCCACAAGAACGTCACCGGGTCGGCAGCCTTCACTTCAAACAACATTTCTTTCGCATAGCGTGTGAGCGCCAGCGCCAGCACGAGGCCCGCCATAGCTCCCACCATGGCCAGCCGCATGCCTTGCTTTAGCACCAGTCGCAGCACATCCGGCCGAGCCGCTCCCAGCGCCGAGCGGATGCCAATCTCCCGCGTTCGCCGCGCGACCTCGTACGAGATTAATCCGTACAAGCCAATCGACGCCAGCGTCAGCGCCAGTCCGCCAAAAAATCCAGAGAGCCGCGCCACCAACCGCTCCAGGAAGATTTGCCGTTCAATCTGCTCCGTTTCCGAGTGAATCTCGAACACCGGCAAATTGCTGTCCAACTGATTCACCATCGCACGGATTTGCGGAACAAACCTCGAAGGGTCCGCAGCGGTACGAATCGCGAAGGAGACTTGGCCGCCGCTGCTCGGTATGTAGATTGTCGGTTGAACGGCCCGCCGCAACTTGTTGTACCTTGCATCTGCGACTACGGCGGCGATTTCCCAGCCGGCGCTCCTGTCTCTTCCTTTCGCAGGATCGGCAGGTTCAGCTCCAAAGATCCGGCCAATAGGATGCATGTTCGCCAGGTACCTCCGCACAAACGCCTGATTAACGATCGCAGGGGCTGGTGGCAGATCCTCGGAGGAAATTCCAACTGCTGCTGCGGCATCAGACTTCATCTTTGCTGCTCGCTCTGCTTCTCGTTTTTCTCGCGCGGTCGACAGCATTTGTTCGCGGGCAAAATCAGCGGGACCGAACTCGTGCCCGTCAAGCACCGGAATTCGCATGGTGCGGAAAAAGTCCGGCCCGACGGGCAGAACGTCGGCGTCGGACTCCTGGTCTTTCGGCGTGCCCTCTAAGTGAAAGGAATTCCTCCACAGACCTCCGCCCAGTAACGGCCTCCAGGAATAGCTGACAGACGTGACGCCTGGCAATTGCGTTAGCCGGCCTTTCAACTGCTCGTAAAAGTGGTCGGCGTCGGAAATTTTGTAGCCGACGAGGGTCGGGTCGACAGTGAAGGTCAACACATTCTGGGTGTCAAAACCTGGATTAACGTTTTTCAGGTTTTGCAGCGTGCGAACCACCAATCCCGCGCCAGCCAGCACCACGATGCTCAGCGCCACTTGTGCAATGACCAACGAATTTCCGGCCGTGAACCGGCCCCTTTTTGCCTTCGATAGCTGCGAACCGCCCGCTCCCCCTTTGAGCGCCGGCGTCAAGTCCACGCTCAGGCCGCGCAGCGCGGGCGCGAGGCCAAACAGGACGCCTGTCAGAACAGAGACGATTGCCGTATACACGAGCACGCGGGTATTCATGGTGGGAGTAAACGGTAATGGCCCGTCCTGATTTGACTGGAGGAATCCTACGATCGCGGCTAGGCACCAGGTCGCGAACAGAATCCCCACAGCGCCGCCCAGGCACGACAGGGCTAAGCTCTCGGTCAAAAGTTGCTGTAGGATCCGTCCTTTTGAGGCTCCCAAGGCGAAGCGCACCGCCATTTCCCGCTGCCGCGAACTTGCGCGCGCGAGCATGAGGCCCGCTACGTTGGCGCACGCGATCAACAGCACAATCCCCACCACCAGCATCATCAGATAGAGCGGCGCAGCGGCGTTGAGCCTGGCGCCGGTCAAGCCTTTCTCGAGCGGCCTCAGCTCAACGGTCGCTCCGTCTTCCGGCTTGAGCATGGGAAGTCCGCCGTGGCCAACGGGGCGCGTGACCTCGTTTTGGAATAGCGTTTCAATTTCCGCGGTTGCCGTTCCCACGGCAGCCCCCGGCCTCAGCCGCCCGACAATGACCAGTCTCCAGTTCGACGCATCGATATCGCGGTTGTCCCACGGAGTGTCCAGCCGCGAATCGCTCACGAGCGGCAGCCACATATCGAAAACGTTTCCAGGAGAGAGCGAATCAAACGCCTCTTCGGCAACGCCGACGACCGCGAACGGCACGCGGTTCAACAGAATCGTCTTTCCCAGAACGTCCTTTGACTCTCCCAACCGGCTGCGCCAAAAACGATAACTAAGCACTGCGACCGACGGGGCGGACGGCGTGTCGTCTTCCGGCATCAGCAACCTGCCTATTGCCGGCTTGATGCGTAGCGTCTCGAAGTAGGTGCCAGTTACATACTCCGCCCGGTCCACCATACTCGCGTCGCCATTGCCGCTCAGGGTGAGTTGGTTTGCTCCGCCAAATCCCGCTACGCTCGAAAAAATATTGTCTTTGCTTGCGACTTGCCGAAAGAACGGTTCGGAGAATGAACAGCCGGAAGCGTCCGCCTTACGGTTGCTCGTTTCGCAGTCTCCGTAGGAGGTAATGCTCAGGTGGGCTGGCTCCTTGTGAGCCTTCCATTGCAAAGCCACCAGCTGGTCCGAGTCCCGCACTGGAAGCGCTTTCAACAGCGCGGTATCTACCAGGCTGAAAATCGACGTGTTTGCGCCAATGCCGAGCGCGAGCGTGAGAACAATGACGGTTGTGAATCCAAGTTGTTTCCCCAGTGTGCGCATCCCGTAGTGCAGATCCTCAAGAAAATTCTCAAGCCAGCGCCAACCCCACAGGTCCCGGGTGGTCTCCTTTGCCAGCCCGACGTTTCCAAATTCGCGACGTGCTCCGGCTTGTGCATCACGCATCGAGGCGCCCCTCTCCAAGCGGTCGTCCGTGGCCATTCGCAAATGGTGCTGGATTTCTCTCTCCAGTTCCGTGCTCCGCTTCCGCCAACGCCACCAAAGCTTCATGTCTAGCTTCCCCTTTTGGCTGCCGGATTGAGCACGCCCGCGATTGCGTCCGTAATCTGTTCCCAGCGCGTGCGCTCTCGCGTAAGCTTCTTCCTGCCAGCCGCCGTCAGACGATACACTTTCACGTCCTGCTTGTTGTTGGAAACCTTCCATTTGGCATCGATCCACTTTTGTCTTTCGAGCCGGTGCAGCGCGGGATACAGCGACCCTGCGTCTACCGTTAGCAAGTCGCCTGAATTCGCTCGGATGGCCTGGCTGATTCCGTAACCGTGCTGTGGTCCCCACATCAGTGTTTGCAGGATCAGCAGGTCCAGCGTGCCCTGCAGCAATTCCATGCGGTTTTTGTAACGTTCTTCCACTTTGCCTCCTGAGGACGCGAGTTCGCCGACGCGAACTAGCCCGCTTGCTGGTATTTCTTTGTCGCTGGCTATAGACGCTCTATATCCTAGCATATAGACGGTCGATAGCCTAAAAAGGTTTCGTATCTCGCAAACCCAGGCTCAGACCTTCTACTCCGAAACCTCGTGTAATCAGCAATGCGGCCGGAGATCAATAGCAATAAGGCTGGACGGCCCGTGGGATTCTCATTCAGCTCGGTTGTCCGCTCGCGATTCCAGAAGCCGATTGGCCGGCTTAGTGCCCGCTTATCGCCCAGAATCACTCCATGGAAGCCCTCAGGATGAAAGGGTCAGCTGAAAGAGGCTGTGGGGCGCGAGCCCACTCGTAAGTAGTTGAAAAGAAACCTTTGCAAAGCTGGTGGAGCCGATGGGATTCGAATCCACCAATTTATTGGAAACAAAGGAGTTTTGCGGCACACCCTGGCCTTCTAAGGTATTAAAAAGAATGGAGAGGAATCCTTAGTGCCCCTTTATTGCCCCCAAAATCCGCGTGATGAAACCGTATCATCGACGTACATCGCCATATGTACGCCTGGCGTGTTTTTCGTGAGTGGCGAATCCAAGCGCCGCGCGCGAATACACGGGATCCGCTGGTCGTGGACGCACGAAAGCCGCTCGACCACGCCCTGTTCGAGCGGTTGATTCGCGTGGAAGATAGCCGTGGCAGCTCGGTTGGCGGTACCGTCTCCCTCGAAGACAATGACACGCGCTGGCGGTTTGTTCCTGAGCAACCTTGGCGCGCGGGCGAATAAGCTCTGCGGGCTGCAGGAGAACTGGAAGATCTGGCTGGCAATCGGCCCAACTGTTCGTTTGAAGAAATCGCCGCTCCTGATGGACGCCGCGCAGAGGCGTCCGACGCAGTTGTGAAGTTTCGCGTTCACGAATGAGTGCGGCGCGCAGCAGAAGCGGACTCATAACCCGCCAACACTACCGACATGGGGACAAGGATCAGGAAAATTGCGATTGGAAATTTCAACCGAAGTTTCGCGTCCATATCGTAAGGCGGTCCGATACCGATGAAACGATTCTTTGACCTGCGTTGCTACGGACTCCTGCTAATTGTTGGAGTTTCCGCGTTTGCAAGCAGCTGGGCGCAAACGATGCCTAACCCTCTGCTTAGATCGTTGTTTGGGCAGGTTCATTACGGTGTGGAAAGCAAGAGGATGAGTCTGGGAATCGAGCAGAACGAAAACAAAGCGCTGGGGAGATGCCCGCGCCAACGCATATTCTGCGGATGGCATCTGTGGAGACTCATCTTGGAAACGATGCGGAGGCAGTCTAATTGCTGAAAAAGATATGCCGCAATTGGACTCAGACATGACTTCGTCGCCGATGAGGACCTGAAACCGCTCCTCGCGAGGCCGCGTTCGGGTCGGTTGTTGAAGAAATGAAAGCCCGCACCAAGTCGGAGCAGTATCTGGCGGGTGAAAAGGGTGCTGGGCCGAATAGGGATAACGATCCTGAATGAATTGCGGCGAAACGGATTCCAGTATGGGTTTGCGGCGTGCATTGGCGGCCTGGGGATCGTAATGATTGTCTAAGCGCTCTAGTGCTTGTGCGCAGCTTTCTTACCAGCGCCGTTATCTTGCCTGGCGCGCGACTGCGGCACAACGATCATCAACGTGTCGGGAGCGCCAGGGTGCACCAAATAGGGAAGCGGTGCCTCCTTCTCGTACCCTAGGTCTTGCGGCGTCATATAAGGCGCGTAGAACATCAGGTGACCCGGAAAGTGAATGACTTGCTTCGACTCTGGGTCGAACACCCAGTTTTCGTCTGACAGCATGTAAACGATTCCTGGCTTGCGCGGAGCGACGAATTTGCCTGACTTGTAACTCGCATCGATCTCCGCTTCGATGGCTTCTTCCGGTTTCCCTTGTGCGCGGAGTTCCTCGACACGCATCCTAGCCAGCAACGTTGTTTTGCTACCTTCGGCATCGAAACATTCCGGTTCCATCGTGGTTGCGTATTGTCGTTCCACCAGACACGAAAAGCCGTTGCTTCCCTCGCGCGCCTTCTCGTAACCATGGGATCCAAGAACGTAGATGGTAGCCCGGCTGGACACTTCGGCGGGCGCCGCGCTTTCCGCTAACTCAATTTGACGCTGGCGCGGTGTCGAAGAGTCGAACCGCACTTGCGATGTAGGCTGTTTTTGGGCTGAGGCAGGCGTTGCAAGCAAGATTGCCAAGGCTGCAGTCCAACGGATGTTGCGCATAAGACACCCTCCTCTGGCGCAAGAGTGCGCTCGGCTTCGTAAATTGTGCGGGTGAATTCTTCCTGGTCATTGAATTCCTGCTTCTCGCGTTTGGCGCCATCGCGAATGGCTTTGTCTTTTTCGAGAGCTTCTGCACGCGTGCGCAAGGCCGCGTTATCGGCCAGCCCCGAAAGCATTTTCGAAGCCTGACGATATTCCTTCCATGCGGCATAAAGGTCGTTGGGATTGTTCGAGAGCGACGGCGCGCTAAGACTCGCGGGTTGCTTGGGTAGCGACAAAGGATGCGTCTCGGGCTGCAAGGCCATTCTGCATTGCTTCAAGACGGAACCAAGCAAAAGCTTCCTCCATCGCGTCCTCGGGGGCCCATTGGTGAGGTCCGTCGAATCGACGCAAGAAGTGTGAGTAGCCGAGCTTTTCCAGCTGATCGTCGAGCTGCACGACCTCCGCATAGTTGAAGTCGATCGTACCTACTGTCGCGAACACGGCGAAGCGCGTCCCGGAGGTTGTGGAGGCGTCTGGCCGAAACCCCGCTCCATTCGAAAGGACTCCTGCGGCGCACCTGCACATTTGCGCGATACTTGCGGCGACGCGAGCACCGCCAGAAAAGCCAGCGAGATAAACGCGGTGCCGGTCGAGAGTGAACCTCTCCTGTGTATCCAGAAGCATGGCCCGGGCGGCTTCGGCCTCGATGGGCCAGGAACGGTTCCTAGAGTTGTTTGAACCAGCGACGATGTAGCCGTGACGTTCGGCTGCGTCCTTCAGCAGTTCGACCGGCACGCTGCCGTGCGCTCCGGGATCGAAGACATAGACGATGGGCCAGCGCTTCGCGTCCGAATAGGAAGTGGGGAGATAGAGCGCGTAACTCTGGTCAGGCTTCGCAGCTGACGCTACCTTCGAGACAACGGCTCCCACCGGGAAGGCAGCTGGATTCGAACTCGTGGCAGCGCCTTGTTGCCCATAGGCGGGAGGACACAATGCCACCATGGCAACGAAGAGGAGAACCAGTTTCAGTTCGCTCTCACCACCAACAGATTTTGACCCGCCCTTCTCAAGCGATCCATACGGTCGGAGCGGCTTCATTTTGACGCCCGTGTCACTCTTCACGCAGCGCAATGACGGGATTCAGTCGTGCGGCGCGTGCCGCCGGAATTACACAAGCCAAGATCGCAACGGAAGCCAAGATGGCCGGCACTGCCATGAACGTTATCGGATCGAAGGGTGTGACACCGTACAACAAACTTCTCATGACCCTCGTGAGTGCCGCTCCCGCGACAAGGCCTGTTGCCGCGCCAATTACTTCGAGCGTCATTCCTCGCATAACCACCATCCCGAGGATCGATGTCGACCGCGCGCCGAGCGCCATCCGGATGCCGATCTCTCGGCGACGACGCGCGACCAGCAACGAGATGACACCATAGATTCCGATCGTCGCGAGAGCTAACGCCAACCCGGCAAACGCGCCTAGCAGCAACGTGGCGAATCGCGCCTGCGAGAGCGCGGCAGCAGCTACCTGATCGAGCGTGCGCACCTCTGCCAGTGGAAGATTCGGGTCAATCGACCGCAGGGCTTGGCGCACGTTGGACAAGATGGCGAGGGGATCGCCTGCGGTCCTGATTACGAAGGTCATGGCGTGCCGCGTTGACCCGCCTGCAGCAGCCCACTGCGCGTGAGGCACGTACATCTCCGCGCGTGGATTCTCGGTAACGGCATTCTGTCGAACCTGCCCAACCACCCCCACGATCGTGATCCAGGGATACGTCTCGCTGCTGACACGAAAGCGCTTGCTGATCGGCTCCTCGCCTGGCCAATAGCGTCTGGCCATCGTCTCATTGATGACGGCCACGACGGGGGCTTTCTCGGTGTCGGTTTCGACGAAAAACCGCCCTCGCACGAGATTCATACCTAGGCTCTCGAAATATCCCGGAGTTACGACCTGCCAATCAGCGTTTGGATTATCCCCAGGGAGCTTCGCACGACCTTCCAAGGTGATGGACCAATCGCCGATCGTGCCAGTAAGCGGGAGCAAGCGCGTAGCCCCCACCGACTGCACGCCCGAAAGCTCAGAAAATCGCCGCCTAAGCGTTCCCATGACTCTGATCGCCACTGAGTCATCCGCATACGTCTCAACCGGTAACGCCAGACGGAACGTCAACGCGTTTCGCGGATTAAACCCCAAGTCGATCCGCCTTAGTTCACGGAAGCTCCGCACCAGGAGGAGCGCGCCAATCAGAAGCACCACGGAAAGGGCAACCTGCGACACTGCGAGGGAGTCTCGAAAGCGCTGGCTGGCGCGGCTCACGCTCCCCATACGGCCACCCTCCTTCAGTGATTCGTTGAGATCCGGGCGTGAGAGCTCAAGCGCAGGGGCGACTCCGAATAGCACACCTGTCGCAACAGCCAGAAGCAAAGTAAAGCCGAGGGCACCAGCATCAAGCCCCACCTGCTCGATCCGAGGAATGCTGGATGGACGAAGCGCAAGCAGCGTCCGCATTCCCAAGTACGCCACTCCAAGCCCGAGAGCTCCGCCGAACGCCGACAGCTGTACGCTCTCGGTGAGTAATTGTTGCACAATGCGCGCGCGCGAGGCGCCGATGGCCGTGCGTATGGCTATTTCACGGTGACGCTCGTCAGATTTGGCCAGCATTAGATTTGCGACGTTGGCGCACGCGATGAGCAGAATCACGCCGACCGCGCCAAGGAGCACCCAGAGTGCGTAACGTACATCGCCCAGAAGAAGGTCTTTGATCGGCACCGCGGCGCGGCGGGTGATGTCCCGGTCATTCCAACCTCCTCCGACTCCGTCTCGAATCCATTGATCCTCAAGCCGGCGCATGCTAGCCGTCGCCAGCTCCGGAGAGACTCCTTCACGCAGACGGGCGACTCCAATAAGCGAATGATTTCCCCAGCCACCCCACTGGGGTGCCGTCAGGTCCAACGGCTGCCACAATTCGCTCGGCCGATCCTCGCTGAAGTCCAGGGGGAGCTTAAACCCTTCTGGCATGACCCCGATAACAGTGATCTGGGCGCCATTGACCAGGATGCGGCGTCCGACGATGTCGCGACTTCCCCCAAAACGACGCTGCCACAGGCTGTAGCTCAGCACGACCTGGTCTGCAATCTCGGTCGCGTTCGCCGAGGAAGCGAACGCCTGCCCCACAAGGGCAGGGACCCCAAGCGTCACGAACATGTTCGGCGACACCTCGGCGGCTACAATGCGTTCCGGCTCCTGGTCTCCCGTGAGATTGACCGCGCTACTGCTATATACGGCGACGCTAGCGAAGGTGCGAGTTTCGGCGGCGTAATCGCGCACTTCGGGAGCTGAAAGCCAGGTCGTCGCACCCTTCACCATCTTGCCCCACAGCATCGTCAGCCGTTCAGGATCTCCGTATGGCAGCGGCCGTATGAGCACGGCCTTGACGAGGCTGAAGATTGCGGTGTTCGCGCCGATGCCAAGCGCGAGTGTGAGGATGGCGATCGTGGCGAATCCTGGAGCGCGGGCGAGCTGGCGAAAGGCGTAGGCGACATCTGATAACAGTCGGTTCAAGAGTCACCTCCGGTCAGAGCGAGTTCAAATGCCTTCTTTAGAACGGGGTCGCGTCCAGCACGCAGGTCTTCAGGCTCGGTCTCGACGGGAACGTCCGGAGCAATGCCTACGCCTTCAAACTTCGAGCCGTCCGGAAAAGTGTGGCGGACAGCGGATATGTTCAGGGTCATGCCATTCTCGAAATCTACGTGGCGAGTGAAGGAGAATGTGCCCGCGGTGGTCTCGCCAACTAGTGTCGCGCGCTGGGAATACTTGAAGGGCATCACGAAATCTTCACAAGCACAGGAGCACACGCGGTCGGTCAACAGAATCAGGCGGCCGGTGTACGCGGTCTCGCGCGGCCGGACGATGGCGTCGCTGTAGGTAACGGTGGCGTGCTCTGGGTAGGCCGTCGAATAGCTGCGCAGAATCGGGCCGCCGTGCTGGGAACTCGATTCCGTCCAAGCTTGATAGGGACGCCCCATGAGCGATGCTTGAAGAACCGAGGGCTGGCCACCTCCGGGATTGCCACGGACGTCGAGAATCACGGCCTTAGCGTCCCGGAATTCTTTCAAGAATTGAAGCGCGCGAGCTTGCGTCTCGATACCGTGAAAAATCGGAATCTTGATGTACGCTACGCTTTTTTCCACGAGCCAGCGTCCTTCTGTGTCTTGCGGGGGCGGTGGCGCTTTCTTGTCGTTCTTCCGGTCGATGGAAACGCGGCGGCCATCACTCAGAGTGATGGCGAAAGTCTCCGGAAAGAGGGCCGGCGTATCGAAGAGGCTGACGCCACCGTCCCGGATGCTAGAGGCCGAAATATACTTGAGATTGCGGTTAAAAAACTCGTCAGTCGGAATGTCCTGCACTGCAACAATTACATCGCCGGGACGGACTTGCTCAATGCGGCTTTGCACGATGGTCCACTTCCCTGCCAGCGGGTAGGCGAGGAAGCCGACGGGCTGGCCGTAGGTACGATCGAGCCAGCGATCGGAAAACCACGTATGCCCATCGTGCAGCGCGGCAACGAATTCCATGGACGCGAGGTCAAACTCGCGGCGATCGGCGGCATGTACGGCGGCGTCAACGTATTGCTTGTAGTCTGCATCGAATTTCTCCTGTGAAAGGTTTGGGAAAAAAGTGCTGATGACATGGTATATCTGCGACGCCATTATGACCCGCTCTTGCAACGAGATAGTCGCCGGGGCTTGGGCGAGAAGTCCCTCTTCGCGCATGGCTGCCGCCAAGACTAGGAGCATCCCTATGACGAAGATTTTCCTGAACATCAGAATCTTAGGCCTCGCGATCTGATGAGCTTAGACGCACCCTCGTCCAAAACGTTCAAGAGTCACCTCATCAGGCACAAGCTTGCCTGTGTTTATAATAGACGGAACACCGCGTAAACCCGTTGAGCTCATTTCGTCGTTAGCCGCTAAGTCTCATCATGTCAATCGTCTAAGGCATCCACTAATCTGCGGAATGAACGTCAATGAGCTAGTTAGTCGGGCTTCTAGAGTTGAGCAGGAGCAGGGCTACAACTGATTGAGAAGATGCCGGTTGTAGAGTGAATGGCGCCGACATCGCGACAACACAGACAGTCTGGACAACGTCGCTAAGAGCGACTTGGCAAACCTCATGAGACGTTCGATATTTTAATCTCGCTGGGCGGGAATTGGTCAAAGGCCGGTCCGAGTTACTCTGCTTGACAGCTGAGAAGAGCCGTCATACTCTCCTAATCATCTTAGGAGGACGTTGGTCCGCGCTGACGTGCGAACGAGATGATCGAGACAAGAACGATGTGCGGGGCTAGAGGTCTTCAAAACTGGAGGTGCAACGTGGGGAAGCGTCTATTCGTGTTGACTGCTTTGAGTCTGCTCCTTGGAGTCTGCGTAAGAGGTCAGGTGGCTCCTGTTCCTGGAGATAAACGTCCGGGCGACCGCGAAGCGGTCTTGAAAAGTCTGGACAAGATCTTTCAGGGCTTTATTCACGAGAATGATGAGGCACTTCGCGCGACGCATTCCGCTCAGTGGCTCGGATTCCTGGAAGGTGCAAGCAACGTGATGCATGGTGTGGAAGAATACATGGCAGCTTCAACTTCCCCAGTCAAGTCTCCTGTGCACATGACGGCTTATAAGCTGCTGGAGATTGACGTTTTGTTTTATGGAGACATGGCAATCGTGCCATTTGTCTGCGAAATCGAGATAGGCGGTCCAGACATCAAAGAACCGATCAAAAGGAAACTACGCATCCTCGATGTCTTCGCGAAACTAAATGGTGAATGGGTTCAGGTAGCAACGGATACCGCACAGAGCCCCGATGCACAGGCGATGTCGATGGCGTCGCTGAGAACGCTCGGCGAGCCAGGCAAGAAAAGCCTGCTGGAAGCACGCGAGGCTGTGTGGCGCGCCTATTTTACCAATGACAGAGCGAAGCTAGAAGAATTGCTCCCGGAAGAGTTGATCGCCATCGATAACGGCGAGAAATGGGCCACTCGCGACGACATTTTCTCCGGCGCGAAGAGTTTTGTCGAAGGGGGCGGCAAACTTGTACGACTCGAATTCCCCGAGACGAAAATCCAGGTTTACGGCTATACCGCGATTGTCTACTCAAAATATCTCTACGAAATCAATGGTGGTGGCAAACAATTTACGCGGACTGGCCGCGCCACAGAGATGTTCGTCCGACGTCAGGACAAATGGTTGAATACTGGCTGGCACCTCGATTCCTGGACCCCAGGACCCTCTGGAGCCGGGCAATAGCGGCATGACGCAGACGAGTTTCGGGCGTGTACAAGTTGGCGCTCAGTCCGACTCGCCCCCACCTGGACTATTTCCGAGTACCGAGCATCGCCGTTAGCGAGTAGAAGGAAATGCTTACTAATGGGCGGCGAACTATTCGTGGCGTAATGCGACCATGGGCTCAATGCGCATCGCGCGACGCGCGGGGATGTAGCAGGCGGCCAGCGCAACAATGGCCAGCAAAATCGCCATGGCTGCAAATGTCGCCGGGTCCGTCGGCTTGACTTCAAATAAGAGGCTTATCATCAACCGCGTCAGCCCAATCGCACCGGCCATGCCAGCTGCGATGCCCAGAAATGCGAGCTTTGCTCCGTCGCCGACGACGAGCCTTAGCACGTCCCCTCGTTGGGCTCCGAGAGCGATGTAGATGCCGATCTCGTGTACGCGCTGGCCGACGTGATAAGCCATCATTCCGTAGATTCCAACGGATGCCAGAATCAACGCGATCCCGGCGAACAGTGCGAGAAGCAACATGTTGAATCGCTGCTCCGCCAACGAAACACTCATCAGCTCTTCCATGGACTGGACCTCACTCACCGGGACCTGTCCATCCACGCTCCAAACCTGCTTCTTCACTTCTTCTACGAGTCCCGGGGAGGGGCCTCGCGTTCGAATGGCCAGCGTCATCCACCGCCTCCAGGCCTCGTCGGACTGCGAAAACGGGGCATACAAGGCAGGATCCACGGGCTGGTTCAACCCGGAATGCTTCACGTCCTGAGCGACTCCGATGATGGTCATCCACTGACGCGGTCCCTTGGTTCGTACCCAATCAACGCGTGCTCCAATCGGGTTTTCGTTCGGGAAGAACCTACGTACTAGTTCCTCGTTAACGACGGCCACCAGCGGCTGACCTTCTCGATCCATCGCCGTGAAGTCGCGGCCCGCGCGGATTCGAATTTGCATCACACCGAAGTAGTCGCCCATGACGGAGAGGGTTTGAAGGCGAGGCTCAGCGCCAACGGGTACTGAGGGGTGCCCGTCGATGACGAAACTGTGTGCAACGTAGTTTCCGCCAAGGGGAACATCCGTCACCATCGCGGTTTCAACGCCCGGCAATGAGTTCAGGCGTCCGAGTACCTGGCGGCGGAACTCCGTCTGCGGCGGAATTTCCGCGTAACGTGTTGCGGGCAACTGCAGGTGCATGGTCATCACGTTCGTTGGATTGAAGCCGGGATTCACCGAGCGGAGGCGGGAGAACCCATTGACCAACAAGCCAGCACCTATGAGCAGAATAAGCGCGACGGCGAATTCGGCGGTGACCAGCAATTGCCCCAACACGTGACCGAAAGGACTTGCTGTTGATCCGCGCCCGCCTTCTTTGAGCGATTCCGTGACGTCCGCGCGCGCGCAGGACAAGGCTGGCAGGAGTCCGAACAGAGCGCCAGTCAACACAGAGACACCGAATACGAACAAAAATACTTTTGCATCCAATTGAATTCCGTTGAAACGCTCCAGCTCCGCCGGTTTGAGTGAAACCAGAAAGCCTGTGCCCCAAATTGCAAGCAGCAGGCCAATAGCGCCGCCGATGATCGCAAGAATACCGCTCTCCACCAGCACCTGGCGAATCAACCGGCTCCTTGCCGCGCCCAGCGACGAGCGAATCACAAACTCCTGCCGGCGCGCAACCGCGCGCGCCATCAGCAGCCCGGCAAAATTCGCGCAGGCGATGAGCAAGACCAATCCCACGGCTCCAAACAGAACTAGCAGCGCGGGCCGAACGTCGCCGGTCAACCATTGATGCAAGGGGACGAGCAAAGTCTCACGATCTCTCTCGTTATCGGGATACTGCTCCGCCAGCTGACGGTCAATCGTGGACATGTCTGCCTGCGCCTGCGAGAGCGTCACGTCCGGCTTCAGCCGCCAGTAGGTCCTCATGAAATGCACGCCACGGTAGGGAGCAGCTTCCGGATAAGCCACCCAAAGAGAAACGAACACATCCGCACGCTCGCCGGGCAAGGCAAAGCCCGCTGGCATTACACCAATCACTGTGTAGCTATTTCCGCTCAAGGGGACTGTCTTTCCCAGGGCATGCTGGTCGCTGCTCAGAAAGTTTTGCCAAAAATGGTAACTGACTACGACGTTGCGCGGTCCTCCTTTTACGTCTTCGTCCGGTGTAATGATCCGGCCCAGCATCGGCGGAACCCCGAGCGTTTCCAGCAGCCCGGCGTCGACATAGGCCGCTCGAACCTGCACGGGCTCAGGGCCGCCGGTGTAGTCCATTCGCTCGATGTTGACACCGCCTCCCTGCGAAAGCGTGCGTGTCTCCCGCTGGATATCGATCACGTTTTGCAGCGAATCGTTTTGCTTCGCGGTGATGAGTTGCTCCGCCTGGGGATAGGGGAGCGGACTGAGAAGGACGCTGTCAATCACGCTGAAAATGGCTGTGTTCGCGCCGATGCCGAGAGCAAGGGTGAGGATGGAAACAGCGGCAAAGCCGGGAGACTTGCGCAGCATGCGCAAGCCGTAGCGAACGTCCTGCATAAGATGCTCGAACCATTCCCAGCCCCACACCCCGTGACTTATCTCCCTGAGCGCGGTTACGTTGCCAAACTGCCGTCGGGCTGCGGTCCGAGCGTCATCTGCCTGCATGCCAGACTCCAAATGTTCCTGTTGGCGCATTTCGAGATGAACGCGCATCTCCTCTTCGAGATCCGCGTCAAATTGACGACGATGCACCAGCATCCTGATCCGTCGTCCCAATTCACGCAGCCAGTTCATCAAGGAACTCCTTTCAGACCGCCTCAATCACACGGGTGATCGCTCCGATGACGCGTTCGAACTGAGACATCTCGAGTGCGAGCTGCTTACGCCCGGCTGGGGTCAACTGGTAGTACCGTGCGCGGCGGTTGCCAGCTGTTGTACCCCATTTGGCAGTCACCCAGCCTTTGACGAGCATCCGCTGTAACGCAGGGTACAGTGAGCCCTCTTCAACTTGCAGTTCCTCGTCCGATACCCGCTGAATCGAATTGGCGATCTCATATCCGTGCATTTCGCCGGAACGCGCGAGGGTTTTTAGAATCAAAAGGTAGAGCGTTCCTGGAGGAATCTCGTCGCGGTGCAAATCAGCACCTCTTGGCATAGTTAGACTATGCCAGTTTCGAATGGTTAGTGCTCGCTGTCAAGAGGATCACCGGTGGCCGCAGTTTGTATAACGAACCGCCAGATCGAAGATTGCAGACTTGCGCTGCCACTGGACAGAGCAGGGGCTTGTGCCGTCTGCTCGTGCCCCGACGCCGTTCTGCAATATGGATTCTGCTCACTTCCGGCTGGTGAGTCCGTCTTTACGGTGAAAAGCGGCATGTTCAAAATGGCGCCGGCAACCTTGCTGCACCCCCGGGCGGCGGCATATTGGACGAAAAGTGTACCACCCTGCGCTTGTGTGGAGCTTCCTATGCTTCGAGTAGCATCTGTTCTGGTTGTCTGCGCGCTTGTCTCTACGCTAACGTCGGCCCAGCAGCCCGCTCAACGACCTCCCATAGAGCAGCTCTACAAAATGCCTGTTGTGTACTCCGTCGCAGGCATGGACAAAGCTCAGATTCGCCCTGACATCGTGTACAAATCCGCCCAGACTGACAAGGGCAAGGTCGACCTCAAATTTGACTCATACGCGCCCGCGAATGCGGCCCCCGGGATGACTTACCCTACGGTGGTCCTCATCAGCGGCGGCGGTGTTGAAGGCGCACCGTATGACTGGCGCGATGCTGGCGTCTACCAATCCTACGGTCGCATCCTCGCTGCTTCCGGCTTCATCGCCGTCGCCTTCAGCAAACGCTTCGCGCTAGGCACCACGCATGGAATAGAAGATACGTCGGACCTAGTCGCCTACCTGCGCGAACATGCCCCAGATCTTTACATCGACAAGGATCGCTTTGCCTACTGGGCCTTTTCCGCTGGTGGAGGAGTACTCGCCAGCATCCTCTCTGATTCGGCCCAGTCAACCCGCGGCGTCCTCTGCTTCTATTGCGTAGCCGAAGCCAACACTTCCACTCTATCTCCTGAGGAAGCTGACAAAAGGCGCCGCGCCTTTTCCTCCGTGTATCAAATCCAGCAAGGGGACCACCGTTTCCCCCCGCTCTTTATCGCTCGCGCTGGTCTCGACAGCCCAGGCCTCAACGCCGGCATTGACAGCTTGGTTTCCGCGGCACTGGCCAAGAATCTGTCTATCGAAGTCCTGAATCATCCCACCGGTCGCCACGGCTTTGACACCCTCGACCCTGACGACCGGTCGCGCGAAATCATTCGCCGCGCGCTCGAGTTCCTCAAAGCCCACCTTGCCGCGAGCCAATCGTGAGTACGGTCAACGAGCACTTGCTTCCGATGACAAAAATATTCTGGTTCTTCGGTTTCTTCAATAGCGCGAACGGCCTGTGGATGCTTGTGGCACCGCATTCATGGTACTACAACCTCCCTGCGGGAGTGCCCGACACGGGTCCCCTCAATGTCCACTTCGTGCGTGATCTTGGAGCTGCCTTTCTTACTCTCGGAATCGCTTTTTGCTACACAGCTCCTCGGGCCTCGCGGAATCGCGGCGTGGTGCTGGCCGCCGCTGGCTTCTATCTCCTGCATTCTCTTATCCATTTAGTCGACTTTGCATCGCACCGCTTGAGCAGTCATCGCTTGGTCCTTGATCTTCCAGGCGTTTTTCTTCCCGCGATTGCGCTGAGCATGCTATGTGCCCCTCGCTGGTGGGCGCATGATTCTTGAAGGGAGCCGTTGGGATAGGAGGGTTAAGCTCGGATGGGTTCCAAGCAAACGATCTGAGGCTGAGAGCCAAACGTCCCCTTCCTGGGCATAGCCGTGGGAATCGCGTCACCGGAGTTCACATGAAATTAATCAGAGGATCAATTCCATGAAACGAAGATGGTCTCTTTGCCTAATCTTAGGCGTACCTGGCCTTCTCTTGCCGTTTTGGGATACAAGCCGGCAGCCTCAGACCGCGTCGCATTGTGCCCGCTCAGAGTTTCGCCTATTCGCGCCTCTCGTTGGAAAATGGGACGTACAATGGACTAACCGCGTTGCGCCGGGGAAGTACGCGGAGACAAAAGCTACCTCAAACATCGAACGCGATCCCATAGGGTGCATGCTGACGGAGCACTTCTTTGGTGAAGTGAACGGTCAGCCTTTCACAACTGTTGTTCTCCTTAATTTTGGAAATGCCGAAAAGCTTGAGCGAATACTGATCGACTCCGGTCATGGACAATTCCTGTCCTTCGAAGGTACGAG
>Ga0126381_100001861_pt1 | contig 22687 bp, 22 predicted proteins | sample PanSoiMetPlot_28_FD_96465 | JGI IMG/M metagenome (GOLD analysis project Ga0126381, IMG submission 96465) | Tropical forest soil microbial communities from Panama - MetaG Plot_28 | ecosystem: Environmental > Terrestrial > Soil > Tropical forest > Bulk soil | place: Panama | collected 2016-02-17 | reverse complement strand
TCGACGACGATGCCGCGCAGGACGCCGGTGGCGGGGGAGGGGATCTCGGTGTCCACCTTGTCCGTCGAAACCTCAAGCAGCGGCTCGTCAGCCGACACGTGCTCGCCTTCTTTTTTCAGCCAGCGCGTGACGGTGCCCTCAGTGACGCTCTCGCCGAGCTGGGGCATTGTTACGGAGACCGACATGTTCGGAGTATCTCCTTAAGCGTGGAAGTGCAGGGGCTTGCCGGCGAGCGCCAGATGTGCCTCGCCGATGATCTCGGACTGGGTGGGGTGCGGGTGGATCAGCGCCGCGACGTCGGCGGGTTCCGCGTCCCAGTTGTAGATGAGCTGGCCCTCGGCGATCAGCTCGCCGACGCGGCTGCCGACGAGGTGGATGCCAAGGACGCGCCCGGGGCCATCAGGGGTCGCCTCCGCGATCACCTTCGCCTGGCCCTGGGTCTGCAGGATGACGCTCCTGCCGTTGCCGCCGAGCGGGTAGTTCACCTCGGTTACCCCGATGCCGCGTTCCGCGGCCTGCGCCGAGGTGATGCCCACCGACGCGACCTCGGGGTCGCTGTAGGTGATTCGCGGCACGCCGTCGTAGTCGATAGGCCGGACGTCGAGGCCGCCGAGCCGTTCCGCCACCAGGATCCCCTCGCCGAAGCCGACATGAGCGAGCTGCGGGGTGGCGATGAGGTCGCCGACCGCCGAGATCGTGGGCACCCGCGTCCGGCACAGCGCGTCGACGTCGACGTAGCCCTTGGTCAGCGTGACGCCGTTCTCCTCGTAGCCGAGTCCCGCCGAGACGGGTCCGCGGCCGACCGCGACGAGCAGCACCTCGGCCTCAAGGGTCTTGCCGTTGGCGAGCGTGACCGCCACGCCGGCGGGCGTGTAGCTGACCGATTCGAACGCGACGCCGAGCTCGGTCGCGATGCCACGCCGCCTGAAGGCGCGCTGCAGGTGCTTGGCGCTCGCCTCGTCCTCGAGCGGCAGCAGTTGCGGCAGCATCTCTACGACGGTCACCTGCGCGCCGAACGACCGCCACACGCTGGCGAACTCGACCCCGATCACGCCGCCGCCGAGAATGACCGCCGAGCCGGGCACCCGGTCAAGCGTCAGCGCGTCGTCCGAGCTGATGATGCGGGCGCCGTCGAGCTCCAGGCCCGGCAGGCTACGGGGCACCGAGCCGGTCGCGAGAACGATGTGGTCGCCGGTGTACAGGTCATCGCCGACCCGTACCGACGTCGGCGAAACGAGCAGGCCGTCGCCGATGATCGTGTCGATCTTCCGGCTGGCGATGGTGGACTGCAGGCCCTTCCACAGCCGGTCGACGACCGACTGCTGGTAGGCGAGCACCCCCGGCATGTCCACGCCCTCGAACGCGGTCCTGATGCCGAACTTCGCACTCTCCCTGGTGGCGTCCGCCACCTCGGCGGCGTGCAGGAGCGCCTTGGTGGGGATGCACCCCCGGTGCAGGCAGGTCCCCCCGACCTTGTCCTTCTCGATCAGGGCCACGCGCTTGCCGAGCTCGGCCGCGCGGAGCGCGCAGGCGTACCCGCCGCTGCCGCCGCCGAGCACGACGATGTCGTAATGGCCGCCCTCTGCCACAGTTTCTCCCTTTTCCGCTTACGCTCAGTCTCATCATGTCACTGCGCTGCGCTCACGCGCCGGGCAGTCGGCCGGCTGCGGTTTCCGCCGCGATCTGCACGAGCGCCCGTACCGCCGCGCCTGTGCCGCCCTTCGGCGTGTACCCGAAGGCGGCGGTCTCGTTGAAGGCCGGACCTGCGATGTCCAGGTGCGCCCAGGCGACGCCTTCGGGCACGAACTCGCGCAGGAACAGGCCGGCCACGAGCATGCCGCCGATACGGTCCCCTGAGACATTGGCCAGGTCGGCGACGGGGGAGTCGAGCCCCTTGCGGAGTTCCTCGGGCAGCGGCATCGCCCACGCGGGCTCGCCGGCCTCGCGCATCACGGCGGCGACTTCGGCGGCCACTGACTCCGTGCTGCCCATCACGCCAGCCGTGCGGCGGCCGAGCGCGACCGTCGCCGCGCCGGTGAGCGTGGCGATGTCGACGAGCAGGTCAGGGTTGTCGGCGCCGGACCTGGCCAGCCCGTCGGCGAGGACCAGGCGGCCCTCGGCGTCGGTGTTGAGCACCTCGACGGTCTTGCCGCCGTAGATCGTGATGATGTCGGACGGCCGCTGCGCGGCCCCGCCGGGCATGTTCTCCGCCAGCGGCATGTAACCGACTACGTTGACGGCGAGCCCGAGCTCGGCGATCGCGACGGTCGCGGCGAGCACGGCGGCCGCGCCGCTCATGTCGCACTTCATCGTCTCCATGGACTTCGACGGCTTGAGCGAGAGCCCGCCGGAGTCGAAGGTGATGCCCTTGCCGACGAAGGCGACGGTCTTCGTCGCCTCCGGGTGCGTGTACTCCAGCCTGACCAGCCGCGGCGGCCGCGAGGACCCCTGGCCGACGGCGAGGATGCCGCCGTACCCGCCCGCCTTAAGCTCCGCGTCGTCGAGGACTGTCACGGCGATGCCCTTGCCGGCCGCGGCCCGCTCCGCCTCGGCCGCGAGCACCGCGGGGGGCAGGTCGCCAGGCGCGGTGTTGACCAGGTCCCTGTTGAGGTTGACCGCGGCGGCGATCACCCGCCCGCGGTCGACCGCGGCGGCGTTGTCCTCGGCGGTGAGCAGCGTCAGGTCGAGGTCCGAGGCCGGCGTGGCACGGTACCGCCGGAAGGTGTAGCCGCCGAGCATCGCCCCGACGGTGACCGCCTCGGCCTCGGCCGCCGACCGGGCCGGCAGCGCGATCGCCACGGTCTTGCCTTCTGTGTGGTCCCTGACGCCTAGCTTGTTGCCGCTCAGGTCGCGCAGCGCCGTGCCGGCCGCGCGGCGCAGGCGCTCCGCGTCGAACGGCGCGCCGTCCTCGGCTGGCTTGCCGAGCCCTACCGCGAGGATGACGGAGGCGGGCAGCTTGCCCCCGCCGGGGATCTTGATGAGTTCTTCGAGTTCGCCTGTCGCGCCAAGCGCGGTGAGGGCGTCGGCGAGGGTGCCGCCGAGCGCTTCGTCGACTCCGTCCGCGCCGGGTGCGGCGGCGGGGCCGTCCGGGGTCTGCTGGACCCCGATGACGAGGACATCGGCTTCGGCTATACCTGGCGCCGATTGGCTGGTGGAGAGGGAGACAGTCACCCTGCCGATGCTATTGCACGGCGCACGGCCGCGCGCGGCCGCCAACCCCCTCCGCAACGCCCTTCACGCTGTCCCGGCCGGCCGCCCCGTCACAGCCTGGAAATAACGCCGGTTACCTGATAAAACTAACGACTGTTAACATGGAGTCGCGGCGTGTTCCGCTGGAAAGCTACCGTGGAAGTGCTAGGCCATTGGGACAGGAGGTGGCGGATGAGCGGCGTATCAGTGTCCCTCCGCCTCCTCGGCGTAGACGCGGGCCGCGTACGCCTCGAGGGACTGCTCGCACGCATCGATCGCCTGCTCCGTGGCCGCCCGGCCGGCCGCGCCGAAGGCGTCGCGCTCCACGACCTTCGCGAGCCAGTTCCGCAGCTTCACCAGGTCGACCTCGTTCTCCTCAAGCTCGGCGTAGGTGAAGTGGTTCTCGTCGTACTCCTTCTGCACCTGCTGAAGAAAGTCCTGGCACTTGTCGACGATCTCCTCGTACTCGTCGTTGCGGGCCGCCTGGAACGCGTTGCGCACCTCGGTTTCGCCGGCCAGCACGGCGCAGGAGAGCAGCAACGCGGTGCCGGACATGTCCAGGATCTCCCGCCGCAGCTTGCGCAGCGAGCGCTCCGCGGCTGGGCTGGCAGGCAGCGCCGCGACCGAGTTCTGCAGGTAGATGGCGCCAAGGCTCTTGATCCGGCGCCAGACAGTGGACCGCAGCCTGGTTGGCTCTGGCGGGACGCGGTAGATGAGCAGCAGCCAGCCGGTCCCCGCTTCGCCGTCGTCAGTCACCCGCACATTCTCCTCATGATTCTGGAGACTAGTTGAACGCACTTCCGCTCATCCTCACCGTCTTCGTCGCCTGCGCTGTCGAGGCGGTCGAGGCGCTCACGATCGTCTTGGCGGCCGGCCTGACCAGGGAATGGAAGTCCACGTTCCAGGGCATGGCGGTCGCGTTGCTTGTGCTCGCCGTGGTCACCGCCGCCGTCGGCCCGGCAATCGCCTTCCTCCCGCTGACAGCGCTCCGGCTCGTCGTCGGCGCGCTGCTGGCGATCTTCGGCTTGCAGTGGCTGCGCAAGGCGGTGCTTCGGGCGACCGGCTACAAGGCGCTGCACGACGAGGCTAGCGCCTACCTGCGCGAGGTCGCAGCCGCCAAGGCGGCGCCGAAGACGGCCAAGCGCGGCGTTAACGACTGGTACGCGTTCACCCTCTCGTTCAAGGGCGTGCTGCTGGAAGGGCTTGAGGTGGTGTTCATCGTGATCACCTTCGGCGACAACCAGCACAATCTCGGCGCCGCGGCGATCGGGGCGGCGGCTGCCATCGCGGTCGTCACGCTCACCGGCATCGCGGTCAGGGCGCCGCTGGCGAAGGTGCCGGAGAACTGGATGAAGTTCGCGGTGGGCGTCATGCTCACCTCGTTCGGCACGTTCTGGGGCGCGGAAGGCGCGGGCGTCAACTGGCCGGGCAACGACGGCGCGCTGCTCGTCCTGGTCCCCGTGGTCGCCCTGGTATCGGCCGGCTACGTCCTGTGGCTGCGTTCCCGCGGCCCCGCCGCGGCCGCGCCCGCACCGCAAACGGAGGTGGTCGGCTCATGAACCGGATCAAGGCGTTCGGGGCGTTCTGGTACGACTTCGTGATCGGCGATGACTGGCACGTCGCGGCGCTTGTCGTGGCCGGGCTAGGGCTCACCGCGCTCCTGGTCCACGCGGCCGGGGTCAACGCGTGGTGGCTGCTCCCGCTGGTCGTCTTCGCCGCCCTCGGCTGGTCCCTGCACCGCGCGACAAGATCCAGGACCTAGTCCGCCGCGCTGGCGAGCTTTTCGCGGACCTTGCCGGCGTCGGGATGATAGATCTCGTCATAGATGACCAGTGCCTGCTGCCAGGCCTGCCGGGCCCGCGGCAGGTCCCCAGCGGCGTGGCGCGCGTCGCCGAGGTGAGTCAGGATTTCCGCCTCAGCGATGCGGTCGCCGTGGTCCCGGCATAGACCGAGCGCGAATTCACAATGCTCGGCGGCCTGGGCGAAGTTGCCGAGATGAAGCTCGATATAACCCAGAGTGTCCCAGACGGCATCCTCGAATTCGCAGCCGCCGAGCGTCGCGATGAGGGCGAGTGACTGCTGGCAGCACGCGCGGGCCTCCTCGTAGTCGCCAAGAAGAGCGTGGAACCAGGCCACCGTGTTGAGCATTCTGGCCTGCCCGGGCTCATGGCCAATGGACCGGACAAGGCGCAGCGCGTGACCGACATGAGTGAGGCCGTCGGCGTAGCGACCCTGAACCTCGGCGAGTACCGAAAGATTGTGCTGGGCCCAGGCCTCACCCATGCGATCGCCGAGCCGCTGATACAGCGGAAGACTGCGCTCCAGGTGATCGCGGGCCTGATCGTAGTCACCTATCTCAGTGCAGGCGTGTCCCAGGCCACGCAGGGACACGGCCTGCCCGAGCGCATCGTCGAGGCGGGTCGCCGCCGCCAGCGCGCAGCCCATGATCGTGACCCGCTCATGCGGGTATGCCCGCCTGCGAAGATAGTCCGTAATCGCCCAGGAGAGCTGCCAGGCGTGGCGGTCCGCGCCTGTTTCTGTGGCCAGGGTGACGGCGGCGAGCAGGACCTGGTGCTCGGCCTCGAACCAGGCCAGGGCTTGCCGGTGGTCCGCGGGCCGCTCCGCGCGGGTACCAGGGTGTGGCGGCGCGAGGGTGAGTGGCTCGCGTGCCGGATAGAGCAGCATGGCGCCATGGTCCGCGGTGTGCAGGTAGTGGTCGAGGACGCGGCCGATGGCCGCGTCTGTCTCCTGCGGGCTGTCGCGGTCCCGGGCCTGGCTGGCGGCGTAGGCGCGCAGGAGGTCGTGGAAGGTGTACCGGCCGGGCGCGTGCTCGGTGATCAGGCAGTCGCGGGCGAGTTCGCGCAGCAGGCGGCCGGCTTGAGCCTCGTCGACCGCGGCGAGGCTGGCCGCGGCGCGGACGCTGATGTCCGGGCCTGGGTGCAGGCCCAGCAGCCGGAACATCCGTGCCGCGTCGGCGCTGAGCTGCTCATAGGACCAGGAGAACACGGCGCGGACGCTGGCCGCGGGGTCACCGGCATCCAGGGCGTCCAGGCGGCCGACGGCACAGCGCAGGTCGGCCGCGAGTTCCGCTAGCGGGAAGCGTGGGCGGGCGGCGGCCCGGGCGGCCGTCACGGCCAGCGCCAGCGGCAGGCATGCGCACTGGGCGGCGATCTCGTCGATCGCGCCGGGTTCGGCGCCGGTCCGGCTCGCGCCGATGCGGGCGATGAGCAGCTGCACGGCTTCGTCATGGCGCAGGACGTCCAGGCTCAGCAGCCAGGCGCCATCGGTGGCGGCCAGCCCGGACAGCTGGTTGCGGCTGGTGACGATGACCAGGCTGGCCGGGCTGGCAGGCAGCAGCGGCCGGACCTGCTGCTCGTCCCTGGCGTTGTCAAGCACGATCAGCATGCGCCTGCCGGCGAGCACGCTGCGGTACAGACCCGCCTGGGCATCCGGCGTGGGCGGAATGCGCTCGGGCGGCACGCCGAGCGCGTCAAGGAATCCGCGGATGGCCTCCGCGGGCGTGACCGGGGCGCCGGACGGGTCGAAGCCGCGCAGGTTCACGTGCAGCTGGCCATCTCCGAACCGGTCCGCCACCTGGTGTGCCCAGTGCAGTGCCAGCGCCGTCTTGCCGATACCCGCGGCGCCGCTGATCACAGAGACGACCGTGGCGGTGGCGATGGCACCAGTGGAATCGCCGAGTTGCTCAGCCAGCGCCCACTGTTCATCCCGCCGCCCGCTGAAGTGCCGCGGCGGCGCGGGCATCTGGCGAGGCACGGGCCCTGTTGAGCCTTCAGGACGTGCGCCGAAGGTGACTGCGGCTGGGCGAGGCGGTGCCTGCGCGGCCAGGTCGGGGGCGTTAGCCAGCACCCGCCGGTGCAGATCCCGCAGCCTCGGGCCGGGTTCGATGCCCAGTTCTCGCACTAGGCGGGCCCGCGTCCTGGCGTAGAGCTCCAGCGCGTCGGCCTGGCGACCGCACTGGTACAGGGCGGTCATCAGCAGCGCGACCAGGTCCTCGCGCTCCGGATGAGCGGCGACCAGGCCAGCCAGGCCAGGCACTGCCTCCTCGGTCCGGCCAAGCTCAAGCAGATAGGAAGCGTGCGTAGCCTGGGCGCTGAGGCGCCGCTCATCCAGCGCGGTCGCCGCCGCCTCGAGCACCGCGCCTCCCAGCCCTGCCAGGGCGGGACCGCGCCACAGGCTCAGCGCGCAGCTTAATTGTTCGGCCGCCTCACCGACCTTGCCGTCCGCGGCCTGCTGACCCGCTGTGGCGACGGCGGCCTCGAACACGGCCGCGTCCAGGTCGCCGTCGGCGACATGGAGGCGGTACCCGCCCATGCCCGCCGTGATCTGGCCAGCCATTCCGCACGCGTCCAGCACCCTGCGCAGCCGGTACACGATGTTGCCGAGCTGCTTGTCCGCCCGCGCCGGCGGCCTGTCGTCCCAGATCGCCTCGATGAGGCGGGCGGCCGGAACGACGTGCCCGCCACCTAGCAGCAGCATCGCCAGCGCGCGCCGCTCCCGCGGCCCAGGCTCAAGCACCCCGTGCTGATCGGCGACGATGACAAGGTCGCCGAGAATGCGGAACCTCACCCGGATCGCCTCTGTGCCGGTCCAGGGGCGCGAGCGTGCCGGAACCTCCAAGCCAGCGAATTCACCCTCGTGGCGCGGGTGACGCGGCGCGCCGCGCGGCGGACTTCGGCATCCGGATGCGGGCGCCCGTCGGCACCGGCGCCGCGCAGGTACCGAGCGAACTCCGCGGCGTCGTCAGCGGCGCAGTCTGGCGGCGGCCCGGCCCGGCCCCGGGCATAGCTCTCGAAAGAGTTCCTGAAGTCCGGGCCGAGCGCGGCCGCGAGATCAGGCGCCGCGTGCGCCACGCCGCGGCCGCGCTTGCGCAGCAGGGCCGCCGCCTGCACTCGCACGCGGTGGCCGTCGAGCCCAGCCGGGGTTTGCGCGCCCGCCACGAGCGCGGCGACAAGCGCGCGCTGGCGCGCGTCGAGTTCGGCACGCGCGGCGGCACCAGTCTCCTCGCGCGGACGCTGCTCAGGCTCGCGTGGTCCGGCTGCCACTGACCACCGCCCTGATCGCGCCGAGTTCGCCCGCGAGTTCGGCGTCGCTGGGGTACGCGTCATCGCGTTCGAGCAGGACGCCGGGCACGTCGATCCTGTCCGCCAGCGCCGCGAGCACGTCCAGGATCGCCCCGGACACCGGGTGGGCGTGCGTGTCGTGCCATAGCCCGTCCCGCAGCACGCCGCCGGCGACGTGCGCGTACGCGACCTTCTCAAGCGGCAGTGCGTCGAGCGTCTGCCGCGGGTCCGCGCCGAAATTCACCTGCGCCGTGTGCAGGTTCGCGACGTCGAGGAGCAGCAGCACGCCGGTCCTTTCGACGAGCTCGGTGAGGAACTCGGCCTCGCTCATCTCGTCCTCGGGCCAGCGGATGAGCGCGGCGATGTTCTCTACCGCGAGCGGCACGGGCAGCGCGGCCTGGGCGGCCGCCACGTTCCCGGCCAGGACGTCGAGCGCCGCGTGAGTGCGCGGCAGCGGCAGCAGGTGCCCGGACTCCATGCCGCCCGCGCGGCAGAACGCGACGTGCTCGCTGACCAGCGGCGACCCGAACGCCTCCGCCACGGCGGCCAGGTGCGACAGCCGCGCCCGGTCCAGCGGCTCGGTGCCGCCGAGCGACAGCGACACTCCGTGCGGCACGACGGGCATGCCCCCGGCGCGCAGCGCGGCGAGCGTGGCCGGCACAGCGGCCGGGTTTACGTTCTCCGCCACGACCTCGACCCAGTCCACGCCGGGCAAGCGCGGGATGGTCAGGTCGAGCTCCGCCCGCCACCCGATGCCGACCCCGAGCCGCCGGTCTTCGCGTGCGGTCATCCGCCGCAGCCCCCGCCGCCACCGCAGCCGCCCCCGCCGCACCCTCCGCCGCCGCAGCTTGAGCCGCCGCCGCTGCAGGTCGTCCCCCCGGACGAGCTCGGCAGACCGGCGATGAGCGCGGACCGGATGCCCGTGTCCGGAATTGCGGTGAACCCCCAGAGCGCGACCCCGAGAACCGCCCCGGTGGCCAGCGCCGGCCCGGCGTGCAACGGGTACTGCGTGCCTGGGACGCCCACGCCGGATAGCGGGACGCCGGCGGGCAGCGGCCCCCGCCGCAGCTTCCGCAGGTACCAGTTGCCGAACCTGGTGGTCACCGGTGACTTGAACGTGCTGCTCAGCAGCCACAGCCCGAGCAAGATGCTGAGGACGAACAGCCCCACGAGATCGCTGATCGGCCGGTGGTTGGCGTGCCCCTCGTTCATCCGCGCGATTCCCGTGACGAACAGGGCAAGCAGCATCGCCCCGGTGAGGCAGCGCAGGGCGATCAGCCGCCCGGTCGGGACGAGCAACCCGTCGAAGCGCAGCCGCGGCGCGATGTCCTTGAGCCCCGGGTACCCGCCGGCCCGTCCGCGCAGGCTGCTTGTCATCATCCCGGACGGCGGGATCATGCCGACGGCGGCGGCGAACGGGCCGGTTCGCGCCGTTGGATCCACCTCAGTCAGCCTGCCCCGGCTGTCCACCCGCAGCGCGCCGCGATCGACCTGCTCCGCGATGATGACCTCAGCCACCCGCTGCTTGCCGCCGGCTAGGTAGGCGACCTCGTAGTGATCAAGATGACGTATCGGCCGTCGGCTAGGCAAGCCCCGGATGATCTGCCGGAAAACAGCGGTAACCAGCACGATCACAACGAATCCAGCACTGTAGACCACAAGAAACTGCGGCCCTGAGAGTCCCCACGGTTGCCCCATTCTCGCAGTTTGCCACGTGATCCGCCGATTTGAATAGCAACAAAATAGCGACAACGCCAACCACCAACACCCACCCCGTCCGCCCCCTCCACCCCACGGCCCCCGACCCGGATAGCAGTCCCACTACCTGCGGTTACTGGGGGCGGGTGCGGGCGCGGACCAGGCCCGTCTCATACGCCAGCACCACGGCCTGCACCCGGTCGCGCAGCCCGAGCTTGCCCAGGATCCTGCCGACATGGGTTTTCACCGTGGCCTCGGAGACGAACAGCCGGGCCGCGATCTCCGCGTTGGACAGCCCGGCCGCGACCTGGACGAGGACTTCACGCTCGCGATCTGTAAGGCCGGCGAGGTCGGCGGCCGCCGGCGGCGCGGCGCCGTCCGCGTCCTGCGCGAGCAGCGGCACGAACCTGGCGATCAGCCGCTTGGTGGTGGACGGCGCGACCACCGAGTCGCCGGAGTGCACGGCACGGATCGCGAACAGCAGCTCATGCGGCGGCACGTCCTTGAGCAGGAATCCGCTCGCGCCCGCCTTGAGCGCGGCGAACGCGTACTCGTCGAGGTCGAAGGTCGTCAGCATGAGCACCTTGGGGCGCTCGCCGGCGGCGCAGATCCGCCGCGCCGCCTCCACGCCGTCAAAGCACCGGCATCCGCACGTCCATCACCATGACGTCGGCCTCGCCGCGCGAGGCGAGCGACACGGCGGCGGTCCCGTCCGCCGCCTCCCCGACAACTGTCATGTCGGGCTGCGCGTCCAGCATCATCCGGAAGCCGGCCCGGACCAGCTCCTGGTCATCCACGAGCGCGACCCGAATCGGCGCGCCGTTCACGCCGCCCCCGGCTCGGCGGGCAGCGGCAGGGTCGCGGTCACCCGCCAGCCGCCCGGGCACGGTCCCGCGGTGACGGAACCGCCGTACACCTCGACGCGCTGCCGCATGCCGATGAGCCCGTGCCCCTGCCCGTCACCGCCGTCCGTGCCGACCTTGCCGACCACTATCGCGCCGGCGCGCCTGCGGCCGTCGTCGGTCACCTTGATCACCAGCCCGTCCTCGCAGAACCGCAGGAGCACCGAGGCCGTCACCGCCTGGCCGCCATGTTTACGCGCGTTGGTCAGCGACTCCTGGACGATCCGGTAAGCGGCGAGCGCGGCGCCGGCCGACAGCGGCCTGGGCACGCCCTCGACGGCGAACGAGACGGGCAGCCCGGCCGCCCGCGCCTGTTCGAGCAGCCCGCCAAGCTGCTCCACGCCGGGCTGCGGCGTGAGCACGCCGCCCTCGTCGTCCGCGGAGCGCAGCACGCCGAGCAGGCGGCGCATCTCGGTGAGCGCCTGCCGCCCGGTGCGCGAGATCGCGGTCAGCGCCTCCCGCGTCCGCGCGGGTGACGTCTCGAGCGCGAACGCGGCTCCGTCTGCCTGCACCACCATGACGCTGACGTGGTGCGCGACGACGTCGTGCAGTTCACGCGCGATCCGGGCCCGTTCAGCCGCGACGGCGATCTGTGCCTGCGCGTCGCGCTCGCGTTCGGCCCGCGCGGCTCGTTCCTCCAGGCTGCGGTAGTACCCGCGCCGCCACTGCATTGAGTCGCCGAGCAGCCACGCGAGGACCGCGGGGCCGGCGAACACCGCGCCGAGCACGGTAAACGACCACAGCGAGTCGACTACAGGCGTCGGCGCCCACACGAGGAGGGCAACCAGTGAGCCCGCCAGGCAGCCGGCCAGGGCGACGGCCGAGACACGGCGCGGCCGGTAGGCGGCGACCGTGTAGAGCAGGATGATGACCGCGAGGTCCGATCCGAACGGCCGGGGCAGCGTCAGCACCTGGATCCCGCCGACGACCAGCACGGTGACGAACGCGCCCACCGGGTACCGGCGTCGCAGCGCCACCGGGGCGGATATCGCCAGGATGAACAGCACCGCGACCGCGAACCGGTCGCGCCCCGCGCCGAACGCGCTCAGGCCGAGCAGTGCCACCGCGAGGGCGAGCATGCTGTCGACCACGAGCGGGTGGCCGCGCATCCAGCCGTAGAACGAGCGCACGCGATCAGGTTACGTCCCGCCCAGCGAACAGGTCGTCCGCCGCAAGGCCGATACCCCCCACCGAGCAACTACGCCTCTAGGTGGAGTTATCTGGTGAAGGCTTAGCCACGGCCCTAGCCAAGGTAACGGGCCTCAATCGGGGTCTCCACCGAATCGCCGACGCCGTCGGGATCGACCCGGTACGCGACGCCATCGGGCCGGTCGGCGACCACTTCGGCCAGCGTTTCGTCGACGAAGTGCCCGGCCACGCCGTCGTCGCAGGCGATGCCGCCGTGCAGCGTCCCGTCCGCGACGAGCAGCCGGTACAGCGGCCGCCGCTCCGGCTCGGAGTCGTAGTGCGGGCAGAAGCTGCCGGCCAGCATCGCGAGCCCGTCGGTATAGGCCCGTAGCTTCACACCGAACGAGTCCGTGGTTCCTCCCTCGAACCAGCAGATCCCGCCGGCGCTCGACCCGGCCAGCACGATTCCCGCGTGCCAGGCGGCGCGCAGGATCTCGTCGATCCCGTGTACCCGCCAGACCGCGATCATGTTGGCGACGCTGCCGCCGCCAACGAAGATGACGTCCTGCGACATCAGGAGGTCTTCCGGGTCGGCGACGTTCGGCATCGGGAACAGCGCGAGGTGCCTTACCCGCGCCTGGGTCGGCGCGAGCCGGTCGTAGATCCGCAGGTACACGTTCGGGTCGTCGCCGATCGCGGTGTTGAGAACGCACAGATTCGGCTTCGACTTGCCGCTCAGTTCCATCGCATATGTCAAATGCAGCGGGACCGCGTCGCGTGGCATGAGCATGCCGCCCCCGATCGCGAGCACGTGCCGCCGCCCGTCTGCTGCCATGCCGCGACCGTAGCGGCGTTTGGTGATCACCGCAAAGCAGTTGACGTTGGAGTGACCGAGTCGCAACGCATCGTTCGGGATACATAAGTGATTTTGCTGTTGGGTGAAAACAGCAGGCGCTGCGTGGCAAGGGTTTCCCGCCGGGCGACGAAGGCGTACTATCTCGATTTGACGTCTCGCGGCGGGCGGGCGGCGCGGAGCGTTGCACACCGGTACCCCATGTGGCAGGGCGGCGACAGCATGGCTGAATGGTGGTCGATCGAGGTCTTCCACGGTGAAAAGCTCCCGGCGAGCCGATGGCGTGACACGTACGAGGACCTGCTGACCGAGGCGGCGGTCACCCACGGCGCGGTCTACTGGGAGTGGCACGAGTTCCAGTACGGGGTAATTTTCGAGGTCTGCTTCAGCACCGACGAGCAGTGGGAGGCGTTCCTGAGCCTCCCGACGGTGCGTGGCGCGCTCGACTCGGTGCCTGACCCGGTCAACGGCCTGCTCGTCTACCGGGGCAGGGGCGGGGCGGCCGGCTCGCGCAAGCCGCGCAAGCCGAAGCCAGCGCCGAGCGCCGCAGCGCTAGAACTCGAGGAGCCGGTCGAAGAGCGGCGCATTGACCTGCGCGCCATCAGGCGCGAACTCGGCGCGGACGACCTCGACGACCCCACCCACGGCGAGCCGGTGCGGGGCGGTGCAATTGCACCTGCCGCGCGTGAAACCCGTCTATAAACCCAGACTCTCGCCACAATCGGCACATTCGGCGGCCCGGGGTGAACCTTGCCGCCGGACGGTGCAGGATGGAGGGATGAGGGAAACCCGAGTCATGACCGAAGACCTGCGGGCCGCCATCGAGCGCAGCGGGTATTACCCGGGCCTGGTGACCGACGCGGTCGCCTCCGCCCTGGGGCCTGAGCCCGTCACCGCGTTCTTCGTCCACCATGACGCGATCTTCGACCCGGGGATGGAGGTCCGCAGGCACATGACCGTGCTCGCGCTCACCCCGACGAGGCTGGTGTACTCGCACACCGACGAGCACCCGGCCGACGAGCCCGACGGACGGCCGCGCGCCGAGACCAGCACCGAAGCGATCCGGTTCTCCCGGGTGTCGTCGGTGTCGCTGACCCGCGTGGTCCCGGACCCAGCCTCATACGTGCCGGGCGTCACCATGCCGTCCGAAGTCATCTTGACCATCGGCTGGAACGTGCTGTCGCACGTGGAACTCGAGCCGGCGCACTGCGGCGACGAGAGTTGCGAGGCCGACCACGGCTACCTGGGCACGATCACCGCCGATGACCTGACGCTGCGGGTGAGCGAGGCCGCCGACGGCGACGAGGCCCTTCGCCAGGTGCTCTCGTTTGTCAGCGCGCTTTCCGACGCGACCGCCCGTACGGGCAGTTGACGGGAACGACGCGCAATCAATGTGGCACCCACGAGCAGACGAGGATTCATGATCCGCGAGCCAAGAACCAGCCCGATCGTGCCCTCTTACGGCGATGGCAGTCTCGCGGACCTGTCCGCGTCCATCCTCGCCTCGGTCACAGGCGACGCCGGCGACCCCGCGAAGAACGTCCTGGGCCTGCCCGAGGCGGCTCGCGCGTGCCTGCTTGTCATCGACGGCCTCGGCTGGGAGCTGCTGCGCTCGCACCAGGCCGCGGCGCCATTCCTGTCCGAGCTTGCGTTCAACTCCAGGCAGCTGACCTGCGGATTCCCCTCCACGACGGTGACCAGCCTCGGCTCGATAGGCACCGCCCTGCCGCCGGGCGCGCACGGCATGCTCGGCTACCAGGTCGCCATCCCCGGCACGGGCAGGCTGCTCAACGGCCTGCAGTGGCCGAAAGACGTCGACCCGCTCGGCTGGCAGGGCAAGCCGACGATATTCGAGCGGGCGGCAGCGGCGGGTGTCGCCGCCGTGCACATCGCTCCCCGCGCCTTCGCCGACAGCGGCCTGACACGGGCCGTGCTGCGCGGGGCCGATTACCGCCCGGCGAGTTCGCTCGGATCGCTCGCCGCCACGGCGGTTGACGCCCTTCATTCCTCGGAACGGAGCCTGGTTTCTGTCTACCACGGCGATCTCGACGGCCTGGGCCACGTGCACGGCACGAACTCCACGGCCTGGGGATTCCAGCTGGCGCACATAGACCGGCTGGCGGAGCAGATCGCCGGCTCGGTGCCCATGGGGACGATGCTGTACGTGGCGGCCGACCACGGGATGGTGAACGTCGGCCCGGACGACAGGGTCGACGTCGACGCGATCGCCGAACTGCGCGACGGCGTCGCCCTGCTCGGCGGCGAGCCGCGCGCCAGGCACGTGTACGCCAAGCCGGGCGCCGCCGCCGACGTGCTCGCCGCGTGGCGCGAGGTACTCGGCGAGCGCGCCTGGGTGATGTCGCGCGAGGATGCGATCAAGGACGGCTGGTTCGGCCCGGCTGACGAGGCGCTGACCGACAGGATCGGGGACGTGGTCGCCGCGGCTACCGGCACGACAGGGATCGTCGCCGCCAAGGCCGAGCCAAAGGAGACCGCCCTGTTCGGCATGCACGGCTCGATGACGTCGGCCGAGCAGCTCATCCCGATGCTGGCGTTCCCGACCCTGTGATGGCGCTGATCTCCGTCGCCGAGCTCGCGCGGCTGCTTGCCTCCGGCGGGCCCGTGCCTGTCCTGCTCGACGTGCGCTGGCGGCTGGCCGGCCCGCCGGGCATCGAGAGCTACCAGGCCGGGCACCTGCCCGGCGCCGTGTTCGTGGACCTGGACCGCGACCTCGCCGCCCCGCCGGGCCCCGGCGGACGGCACCCGATGCCGTCGGCGGACGTTTTCCAGGCGGCGATGCGCCGGGCCGGGGTGAACGGCGACAGCCTGGTCGTCGTCTACGACGACGCCGACTCGGCGGCCGCGGCGCGCGCGTGGTGGCTGCTGCGCTACTTCGGTCACCCACATGCGCGCGTTCTGGACGGCGGGTACGCCGCGTGGACGAGGGCCGGCCATTCGTCGGCGGTCTCGCTGCCGATGGGCGAGGGCCTGGACGCGCCGCACCCGAAGATCCCCCCGGGCGACTTCACCGCGCGGCCCGGTCACCTGCCACTGCTGGACGCCGCCGGCGCGGCGGACCTGGCCCGCTCCGGCGTGCTGCTCGACGCGCGCTCAGGGGAGCGGTACCGGGCCGAGGCCGAGCCGGTGGACCCGGTCGCGGGACACATCCCTGGCGCGGTCAGCGCGCCCACCACGGACAACGTCAACCGCGACGGCACCTTCCGTCCCGCCGCAGACCTCGCCGCCCGCTTCGCCGCCCTGGGCGCCGCCGACGGCGTAGCCGTGGGCGCCTACTGCGGTTCAGGCGTGACCGCCGCGCACGAGGTGCTGGCGCTCAGCCTGGCCGGCATCGACGCCGCCCTCTACGCGGGCTCCTGGTCCGAATGGATCACCGACCCCGCCCGCCCCATCGCCACCGGCGAACCCCCCGGCTAATCCCGCGCGGCCCTCCGCGTCCAGCCAGCCCCGAACCCCCCATCCCGCGCCCCGAACCCCCATCCCCGCGCGACCTCGCTGCTCACCACAGCCACTACTGCCCCACCCGGTGCTCATGATCCCGAAAATATTTTTCGACGCGTAAATAAACCCTTCTATACGCTCTAAAAACCTTCGTGATCATGGGAAACCCTCGTAGGGAGCTCCCTGAGGCGTGACTCGCGCTGCGTTAGGGGAGGTCGTGGCGGCCGGTGTAAACGAGCCACGCGAGCGACCCGGCGAGCAGACCGATGCTCGCCGGCGCCAGCCCGGCGACGGCGAACGCGACCCCGCAGACGGCCGCCGCCGCGCCGGCGCGCAGCGCCAGAACCCCAGGCCGCCCCCGAACCTCACGAGCGCTATCCCGCCCCAGGACGCGGATCCCTCCCCGGGTGCCGTGCCGTCGGTGTGCGCCGTGCCTTCCCCGAGGGCGGAGCCAGTCCCAGCCGCGGAGCCGGTCTCCGGCGCGGAGCCAGCTCCGGGCGTGGCGCCCGCGGGCCCCGCCACGCCCCGCGCCGGGGCCGCCGGCTAGGTCGGCGAGGGCCTCGCCGCGACCGTAGGCCGTGCGCAGCGTCGCGTACGCGGCGGCCGCCGCGCCGAACGCGACCGGGTCGCCGCCGTCGTCGCGGTCCGGGTGCGTCGCCGCCGCGATCCGCCGCCAGGCCGCCCGCACGTCGTCGTCGGACAGGCCGGGCCGGCGCGGCAGGCCGAGCACGCCGAACGGATCCTCACTCACGCCTGGCCCCGAACGCCTCGTCGAGCACCTCACTCACGCCGGGTCCCGAACGCCTCGTCGAGCACCTCGCTCGCGTCGGGCACGTCCGCCACCCGAGCCGAAGAAGCCGGCCGCTCCCGCGGCAGCGGCACCGTGTCCGCGAGGCCGTCAGGCCCCGGCGAGGGCGCCCAGCCGGGCGGATAGCCCGGCGCCGCCCCGGCCGCCGGCTCGCGAACGGCCGCTGGCGCGAGCGCCGCCTGGCGCCCCGTCAGCCGCTTGACCTGCACATACGTGACCCCTCCCCGGTACACGTAGGCGACCTGGCCCACGTCGAGCCGACGCACGATGTCGGCGTCTAGCACCGGCACCAGCCTGGTCCTTGAGAACCCCGAGCCGTCCCACACGCCCGCGCCGTCGAATCGCCGCGACGTGTCGACGTAGGAGCGCGTGCCGGCGAGTTCGGCGACCGGGCCGGGCCGCGGGGTGCGCAGCAGCCAGATGCCGCCCTCGGCGGTGGCGGCGATCCGGTACCGCTCGTCCTCGGAATCCGCTAGGCCCTCCCACGACTGCGCGGACACCTGCACGGCCAGCCCGAGCGACCGCGCCCGCTCGTAAAGCCGCCAGATCGGCAGCCGCCTGCTGACCGAGGAGAACTCATCGACGGCGAGCAGGATCTCCCTGACGCCGCCGACCGCGTAGTGCGCGAGCAGATCGGTGAGCGCCCGGGCCTGCGCCTCGGCGACCGCCGCCTCGGCGGTGCCCTCGAGGATGCAGTACCACGCGTCCGCGTCCGCGAACGAGCCGCCGCCGTCCAGGCCCGCGCCGAGCCGCCGCCAGAGCGCACGGAACCGCAGGCTCACATCATCAAAAGCCCTTTTTCCGGAACGTGCGGTCGCTACCGCCCCGGCGTCACCTACTGCCCCGTAGGCGGCGGCCAGCCAGTCGGCGTCGAGCCGGGCCAGAAAGTCCGCCGCGCTGGCCGGCGGCCCGCAGGGCGCGAAGACGGCCAGGCAGACGAGGGATTCCATCACGTCCGTGTAATAGGCGGCGCCGCCTGTGCCGTGCTCGATCAGGTCGAGCAGGGTGGTCACGAGCCGGTCCGGCGGCAGCGCCCACAGCGAGAGCGACGCCTCGTCCGGCCAGATGGCGGTCGATCTCGCCCCAGCGTCGCGCAGCACCCGGCGGGCGCGGTCGGCGACCTTGCGCGAGCTCGCGCCGCCCTTGCAGTCGAGCACGACAAGCAGCGGCCGGTGCGCCGCCCCGCGCGCGTAGCCGCGCAGTCCGGCCGCCATGAACCCGGCCCACAGGCGCAAGAGCAAAGTTGTCTTACCTGTGCCAGTCGACCCGATCACGACCTGGTGCGAGCGCAGCCTCGAATACGGCAGCGCCGCCGCGCGGCCGGCCCTGTGCCGCACAGAGCGGATGGTGGCACCGGTCACCACGTGCCCGTTCGGGGAAAGCAGGGGGAGCGCGCCTGGCGCGGCGAGCATGGCCTTCGCGGTGCGCACCTGGCGCCGCCAGAGCCGCTCGTCGAACGCCGCTGGCGCGGCCGGGGTCAGGCCGCCGGCGCCGGACTCCATCCGAAAGCACCGGTACGCCCAGGCGAGGCCGCCGACGCAGATGCCAAGCGGGACGGCGGGCGGCGCCGCCGCGATCGCGGCGGCCGCCAGGTGACCGTGCTCGGCGAGGCGAGCCATCGCCAGCCAGGCGCGGTAGGGAGCGGCGGCCATCCGCAGCCAGCGCGGCCCGGGCCCGACTCCGGCCGGCGCCGCCGCGCCGCTGACTGGCCAGGCGGCGACCGCGGCCAGCCAGGCCACGACCATGGGCAGGCTCGCGGCCGCGGCCGCGTACAGCCGCCGCGGCGGCCAGCCGCGCCACCAGCCGAACGCGGCGGAACCGGCCGCGACCAGCGTCACCGGTGCGAGCAAGACAGCGACGGCGGCGGCCGCCAGCCATGGAAGCAGCCCGAGCAGGCCGCGGCCAAGCGCGCGGCGCACCGGGTGCGGGCCGCGCGCGTACCGGCCCTGCCCGCGTCTCACCTCGGGGCGCTCGCCGAGCCGGGAATCCTGGCTAAGAAAACAGTCACCGCCATGTCGCCAACTCCACCACACAAAGGGTGATCAACTTCCGCGAACCGGATTAAAGCAGGGCGCCTGGCGGGAGATCCCTGACTTCGACCCTGGCGCCGAGCGGCCCGAGCTCGGCGCGCGCCCGCACCACGGTCCGCAGCGCGGCGGGGGAGCACAGATACAGCACGCGGGCGTGCCTCGGCGGCCTGCCCGGCACGGCGGCGTCGGCCGCGGCACAGCCGTAGTCCCCGGTGCGGGACAGGATCTCGCGCATGATCTGCGTGGTGCGGGCGACGGTCTTCGCCGTCAGTTCGGCCTCGACCGCCCAGCATTCTCCGGCCCACGCGACCGGTGCCTCGTCCGGCCAGTGCACCTCGGCATCGGGCAGGTGCTGGCGGACGCCGACCCCGTGCCTGGCGCGGATGCGCCGTTCGCACCGCCAGAACGGCCCGGCGGACTGGTACGCCGCGGTCGCCTCGAGGGCGATGCGAACCGCCGCGACGGCCCTGATGTGCGCGAGCCGGCCAAGCGCCGGCTGCGCCGGGGTGTAGCGCAGGCCGCACGCCGTGATTCCGCCCCGGGTCACCCACAGCCACGCCGGGCCGGGCCCGAGCCGCGCCGTCTGCGCGTACCCGAGCGCGCGCCATCGGGCGATCGCCGCTCGCGCGGACCGTTCACCGCCGGTCAGGGCGGCGAGCTGGTCGAGCTGCACGCCGTACATGTCCGCGGCGAACAGCAGCGCGGCGGAGTTCCTGACGGCTAATCCCGGTCCGCGCCTGACCTCCGGCGATTCGGACGGGGACTGGTGTCTTTGGCTGTTAATGACGTTGGTCCCGGGTAATGCGTGCCTTTGCGCCATGCCTGAAGGGTGGGTTCAGCGCCGATAGTTGACACGTAAGCGAATCAAGGAAGCCAGGCTAACAGGGCCCGGCGGAAATTCAGGGAGATGTCCCAAATGCGCCGCACGACATTCGACAAGCTACTGGGTTGGATCGGGGTTTCCCTCGGCGTCGTCCTCCTCGCAATCGGTGGCTTCGCGCTGTGGGGTTCCACCTACATCCACAACACGGTCCAGAGCCAGCTGGCCGCTCAGCAGATCACGTTCCCGCCCGCCTCGGCGTTCGCGCACCCGCAGGTCGGTGGCGAGATCACCCCGAGCATGATCCCGAGCGTCTCGCAGTACGCGGGCCAGCAGCTGCTCACCGGCCAGCAGGCCGAGGCCTACGCTGACCACTTCATCGCCGTCCACGTGGCCAACATGACCGGTGGCAAGACCTACTCGCAGATGTCCGCCGAGGCGATGGCTCAGCCGACCAACACCAAGCTGCAGGGCACCGTGGCCACGGTCTTCAAGGGTGAGACGCTGCGCAGCATGCTGCTCAACGCCTATGGCTGGTGGAAGGTCTCCCAGATCACCTACATCGTGTCGCTGGCCCTGTTCGGCCTGGGTGCGCTGTCCCTGCTCGCCGGGATCTTCGGATTCGCCAGGATCCGGCGCGAGGAGCCGGGCGCGACGGTGTTCGGCCCCGCGATCGAGCAGATCCACGCCTGACCCAAAGCGGATCGACTCCGCAACAAGCCGGCCGGCCGGGAACCCCTCCCGGCCGGCCGGCTTTTGCGCACGGAATGAATGGGCCGTTGCCGTGGGCAGCCCAAACCTATTGGGCCGATGACGGCAGCGGCCCAGACCCTTGGCGGGCTGCGACCCCTACAGGCGGGCGGTGACGATCGATAGCTGGCGGATCGTGCGGCCGCCTAGGACGTTGAGCATCCGGCGGTGGTGGTTGCGGCACCTGACCTCGAGCCGGCACGGCGAAACTAGGTCCGCGGCCAGGCGCAGCACGGCGCCGGCGCTGCAGGCGTCGAGAAAGGACAGGTCGGCGATGTCGAGCACCAGCGTTTCCCGCGACTGGCTGGCCAGCATGCCCAGCGCGGCGTCGAACTCGGCGCGCGTGGACAGGTCGCTGTCCCCGGTGAGCCTGACGCCGGCCTGGGTCAGCGCTACGTGCAGCGTTCCGCCGCGGTCGAGCAGCGTCACCGGATGGATCGCGCGTACCGCCTCCATCACCGGGCTGCTGCCGAACTCCCGCTCGTCCCAGTGGCACAGCGAGGTGTACCGGCGGTTTTTTCGCACCGTGAACAGCGACTCGTGCAGCACGGTCTCGTACTCGACGGCCTGGTCGAGGCTTTCCAGCGGCGTCAGCGCGAGTGACATCTCCGTGGCGCCGCGCAGCCCGTGGTACCCCTCGCGATGCGCTTCGTCGGCCATCTGGCGCACCGCGTCCACCAGGCGCCCGGCGTCGAACCCGCCGGGGCCGAAGCGGGGCGTGTTCGACACGACGAGCTGACCGCGGCCGATCGCGCGCCGTGCCGCCGTCACGCCGCCGGCGACCCGGGCCGCCACCTCCGCGGTGGAGTGGGCGACGTCGACGAGCAGCAGCACCTTCTCATCGCGAGCCAGCCCCTGCTGTGTGAAGACGCCCAGGATCTCCCAGCGCTCGTCGTCGTTGGAGAAGGCGAGGAAGGCGTGATCGCCTGGCTGCAGCCGGTCCACGCCGACAGCTGGTGCCTGTCGGATTCCTGAGGGCATGGCCACCGATCTCGCTCGTTGTACGTCGACTATTTGGTTCATGTTGTCCGCTAGTTTCCCTTGAGTTCCGGCTGGGTTCCGGCACTATTCGGGCAGCGGACATCGAATGTTAAGTTCCCCGAGAAGCACGGTGCGCCTGAATGCGATATGCCGCGCGCCCCGCGCGTGCCATTCAGGTTAACGCAAAAGCGCAAACCATTGCGCCCGCACGCTATAGATCGCGAGACCAGACCTGCGCGGTCAGGTCATGCCCGAACGCGTGCTCACGTTCCTGGCTCACTAGCGTGAACCCGGCCGCCTGGTATATCTGCCGCGCGCTGACGAGGACGTCGTAGGTAGACAGGACGATCCGGTGGTAGCCGGCCCGGCGGGCGAACCGCAGCACCTCGTCGACCAGCCGGCCGCCGATGCCGCGGCCGCGGGCCCAGCGTTCCACGAGCAGCATCCGCAGTCGCGCGGTGCGTTCGTCCTCGGGCACGCAGAACACCGATCCCGCGGGCACGCCGTCTACCTCGGCGATCCAGCCGGCTTGCCGCGAGGGGTCCCGGTCTCGCAGGTAATCGGCCACGATCGCGGCCACCCACGTCTCGAAGTCGGTGTTCCAGCCGAATTCCTCGGCGTACACGGCGCCGTGCCGCGCCAGCACCCAGCCGAGGTCGCCGGGGGCCGGCGGCCTGAGCACCATCGCGCTGCCGCGCCGCGCGCCGAGCAGGTCGCTTATCTCCCGCATCGCGTCGAGCAGCCGGGCGCGGTCGACACCAGCGAGCAGCTCGCCGATTTGCCTGGCCGAACGGGCGTCCAGCTCGGCCGCCGCGGCCCGGCCGGCGCCGGTGAGCGCGATGTCCTGACGGCGGGCGTCGGCGTCGCTGCGCTGCCGGGTCAGCAGTCCGTCGGCCTGGAAGCGGGCAAGCACCCGGCTCAGATAGCCGGCGTCGATGTCCAGCTCGCGCCGCAGGTCTACCACCGCGGTGACGTCCTCGCGGGCCAG
>Ga0126381_100001860_pt1 | contig 22688 bp, 28 predicted proteins | sample PanSoiMetPlot_28_FD_96465 | JGI IMG/M metagenome (GOLD analysis project Ga0126381, IMG submission 96465) | Tropical forest soil microbial communities from Panama - MetaG Plot_28 | ecosystem: Environmental > Terrestrial > Soil > Tropical forest > Bulk soil | place: Panama | collected 2016-02-17 | reverse complement strand
GAAAGGATTGTTTCAAGGAAGTTCATTGCGCACCCCCTTTCCGGGAGAATACGTCGATAGGAACATTAAAATCCATGCTTGTGAATGGCTCCCAGCGCCCCTCTACTAATTCTTCACAAGTGCGAAGTAATCCAAGTTTCCCACTGTGTATATTTGTCATTGGGTTATTCTCCATGACCCAATCCTATCAAGGCTTCCTTGCACTGTCAAGCACAACCTTTAGCATGTGCCCTAAGGGTTACGGGTTCCTCCGTTTTGTATCCGCAACTATCTTCGTAAATTCCTCCGAATTTCTTGGCTAGCTCTAGCGACAACTTTACAGCCGATTGGATGCAAGCGTGGCATACCCTATAGCGACCGATAGGCTGCGGCATTCCAATTCCATGACAGAATCGCTTTAGACAAATGTCGCACTGCTTATGGTTGCATTTATTCATTGCCGCCCCTCTTCCTCCGCAAGTAGCCTGTCTATTTCGGCATCCGCCAGCCCTTCGCGCCATGCTCGGATCATGAGGCTGATGGCTACCGCCTTGTTTCGGGCTCGCTTGATGATGCGGTTCCGCTCGGCGTGTAGTTCCGAATAAGCCACAGGATCATCGCACTCCATCACGAAGCGCGTAGAGCCTTCGGGGTTCTTGATGCGCTTCTTTTGCTCGCGCTCCACGAACACGATATGCACCGGCTCATTCTCGCGCCCTTGGGAAACTTCATAACGCAATCTTTCTAGTGCTGCTCGGATGCTTGGCATGCCACTCCTTCATACGTCGAAGATGACAAGGGCGACAATCCCTATGCACGCCGATAACTTTTATGGGTAGTGCATGCCCATAAAGACAGTGGGTTTTACGAGCATTTCGAGCATTCGGACTGTTCCCGCGCAAACTATTTTCCCCGCGCGATACAAGTTCCATATGCGCCGGATTAACACACCAACGATTTCGGCAGAGATGATCTACTGTCATCCCCTTCTTTATCGGACCGCAAAATATCATGTATGCAACCCGGTGGGCATATTGAACTTTTCTTCTATAATAAAACTGTCCGTATCCAGCCCTGCTGATGTAGCGAAGCCATCTCCAACATGTTCCATCACCATCTGGCTTGATAGCTGCAAGAAAACTCGCCTTCCGCGTCATGCTCTTTTCAATTCCTTAAAGGCTACCTTGCGATTTTCGAATTGGCTGATCAGCCGCCCGAGATCGGCAGGCGTGGCGACGATATTCTTCCCGTTCCACAGCGGCCCGAGCAAATCCCGATTCTCGTGCTTTAGATCATGTGGCCCGTCGATGTGGTAGGTTTCGGACTCGGGGAAATAGGTGTAGCGTAGAGAGTCCGCTTGCAACTCCGCCTTGCGCGGCTCAGCCCCGTTGGTCCCTAATTGAACAGATTTAAGTATCTTCTCCTCTAATATTGCTCGTTGCGTCGGCGTGAGTTTATCCATCGCTTCGCGCTCACGCTCTTTGTATCGCTGCAAATACGCATTGTCTTCCTCGGGATCGGCGGTCTGCCGGCCGCTGGGCGTGGCTTCCAAGTTCGTGCGGGACATTTCCTCGGTCGTGTAAACATCGGCGAGATCGGGATGCGCTTTCCGCAATGCAAGCGCTTCGGCGCACTTCGCCAGCATGTGCCGCGGCATCTTGCGCCACATGAATGCTTCAAGAATATCAAGGGGCGGTGCATATTCGGACCAGTACGCCACGCCAACCGAAGGTTCAGTCATCCCGCGCTTCTTTACCTTTACCCGAGCCCATTCCGGTACCATTACTTTATTAGTGGGATCTTTGCCCATTGGTCCGTACTCGGCTTCCGATACCGAGCCAAAGTCCGGATAACGCGAAGCCATCTGTCGGTACCCGTCAATTCCGACTTGAATAGTACGCACGAAGCCGCCCTTGCCGCCGTCCGGATTGGGCAGGTTTTTATCCCATCGGGGAATTAGGTGTAGTTGCCGGGTAAATGGATCGAGCCGGTGTCGTTTGGCTACCGCCAGGAATAGCGCCAGTTCATCATCAGACGCCCCTTTAGCGATGGTGCGCTTGAGAAGGTCCACTTGCTCCCGGTTAAGGTCATACCGATGGACAGGCAGGTCAGGAACGGCCATTACAATGGCCCGGCTCCGCGAGGAAACCGCCTTCCCTACGAATTTCCTGCGCCGGACGGGTGAAACCCTTACCTTACGCTTTGGACGCGCCATATTGCCCCCTAGCGGCTTAAGCCCTTAATCACCACAGTCTGCCGAGTATCAAGTCTGTGGAAAAATAGCCACAGGATGAGATCACCGATGCGCTGCGGAATGAACTTCCTTGGGCGTAGCTGAATGCCTTCTACTAGATAAGCACCGTTGCTCACCGCGATAGTCGTTTCTTCCATGATAAAGTGGGCGCCTAAGCGCCCACCCCCGCAACCGTAACGTCTGGCGATGGCGGATGGCCGCCCTGCCTAGCTACCCCCAGTAACGTTACGACGCAGAAAATGAACAGCACCAACGCTTTCATTAGTTCCCCCTTTCCTCTAGATTGCCGTGATCCATGTAGCGAGCCACGGCGAGGCTGACGCACTGATAACTACAGGCTGGGGACCACGATTCCACATGAATGCGCTCGGTGGCTGGTAGCAACACGAAAGCCTTATCGGAGAGAATCCGAATGTACCAGCGCGGTTCATGCAGCACCTTGCAAAAAGCACAGGCGATCACTCTTTCCATGCGCGGATTCCGCCGATCTCCTTCATGCTCTGCTCGGGATCTTTGTCGCTTCTAACCTTCTGCCCGATGGCTACCAGATCCGGTATGAGCCAATCCTTCCTTACCTTCGTTGCGTCGACCACTTCGAACTTGTAGTTAACCGTGTTGCGCAGCCCGGGAACCGTGGGGATGGAAGGTTTGACCGTGATCGGCGTAGGGCGCTTCTCATGGTTCTTTGCTGCTTCCTTGCGCGCCGCTTCGTTGATGCGCTCCTGCTCCTTCGCCGCCGCTTCGCGCTCCTTATTGGCCCATTCCTTGCGCTTACGCTCGAGATCAAAGAGCAACGCATCCGCCGGCGCGGTGAGCGCCTTTTCCTGCTCCTGCAATCGGCGCAATACTTCCTTGGCGATCTCGATGTCCGGGCCCGTAGCGAACTTCACCGCCTTCACGTAGCCTTGCACGTCTAGCTTCGCATGCCCCGCTTCGGAGAAAGATAGGCTGTCGGTCACTTGGATGGATTCGGCGCGCGCCTTCAGCTCGCCAAACTTGCGATTGAGTTCGGCCAGGTTCTCAGATTTCAGTTGAGTGATTTCGGTTGAGTTCATGCCCTTCATCATAACAGGTTCCCTTTACGTGTCAAGTGAAAACCATTGACAAACTGCAATTCTCATTATATATACAATGCATGGCTAAAAATGGCTCAAAGAACATCGCTACCTTTGTAAACCTTCCCGACAACCTGCGCAAAGAGCTGCGCGAGATCGCCAAAAAAGAGCGCCGCTCGCTCTCAAACGTGCTCGTGGTGGCCGCAGAACAACTGATTGAGCGCAAAAAGCAGGAAGCGGCTAACTAATGCATGACCGCCGCTTGCTTTGGCTGGCGCTTGTGCTCATGGGCGCGGCGCTGTGGCTTACGGTAATCCTCGCGAGAGGCAAATGAAACCAGATCGAAAACTTTCCAAGCTGCTTTACCAGAACGATCTTTTTCAGGATCGCGGATCAATGATTGTTTACGACCTTGAGATGGTTCCGCACCTGAAACTAAAAGGCTTGGATAAACAGCTTCAACGGACTCGCGTTTTCATTGAAGGCAAAAGACAGTGTTCCGATTGCAAAAGGAAGATCTCATTCGATGAACCATGGGAGTGGGACCACATCCAAGGCGGTAATAGCGGCCGATGCGACTGCTTACATAACGCACAGATACTTTGCCCGCAGTGCCACATTGAACGCCACGGACGCTATCCGCGTTTTGGCGAAGGGCGCAAGCAAGCCATCGAAGATTTCAACAAGGTGAACCAGTGACCGAGCCATCGGCAGAGGGGGATTTATGAGATGTCAGCTTTTATTGCATAAAAAACTGACAAGCGCAGCAGAGCTGGCAGTTGAAGAACTGGCTGCGAAGTTCCATGAGGTTTACCAAGTAGAAGCTAAGCGACAGGGTGATATTCGGCATCATGACTCTTACGAACAATTACCTAAAAACGTGAAGGAGTTCGACCGCGCATTAGCTCGTTATGTAATCGCGTTCATCTCCGCCCGCGAGCAGGCCCTTCGAACGACCATTATTGCCGAGTGTTCTGCCGCATTCCAAAACGAATACTCTCGACATGACTCGCCGCTTATTGGCGTATCGCGTGGACTCAAGGCAATTGCCGCGCTGGATGGGAAGCCATGACCGAGCCATCGGCAGAGCTGCGGACTGCGTGCGAAGCACTCTGCGAGGAGCACGACCGTAATTGCAACGTCTGCGACAAGGATTTAAGTGGCTTCCGTGGGCATTTTGCGGGATTGCTGGCCGACTTCATCGCCGCCCGCGAGCAGGCTGCGAAGTGGAAGTGTAAAGCGTTGGTTGGATCAGCGGGCCTCAATGATCCCCAAGACTGTGATTACCCATTTTGCGGCTGCGATCCGTCATCAGGCAAAGTCATTGATACGCTTATCGAATGTGGATGGCAGTCTGGCGATGAAATTAGGAAGCGCGAGCAGCGTGTGCGGGAACTGGTGGAGAAGTGTCAGCGAGAAGCTGATAGATTCGACGATGATGATGGGGTTTTGTACCGATGGTTCGCGGACGAACTCCAGGCCGCGCTGGCCCAGGAGAAGCCGTGAGCGAAAACACAAACGCGCTAGGGGAGCCAATCTACCGACCTGACATGAGCGCAGCGAAGCAACTTCGGGAATTTGCGGACCACATCGAACTCGGATGGGAGAAGCAATTACCCACAAGCCCACATGTAGCCACAGCGCTGCGCACGCTGGCCGACGAGCTGACGGTACTGGAATGCCAATGGAATGACCGTGACGCTTTACTCTACCGCGTAGAAGAACTGGAGCGAGCGGCCAAGGAGAGGCCATGACCGAGCCATCGGCAGAGCTGAGGGAAGCTGAGCGCATACAAGAGACGTTGCATTTGCGGGCGACGTTGCAGCGCGTGCGGGAACTGGCTGATAAAGTCCTGATCCAGCCGCATATCAGACAGGCTCACGGGGCCTATCATCTGGCGTGGGGAAACGATGCGCAGTGTGAGGTTTGTGAACTCCATGCCGCGCTGGACGGGAAGCCTATCCCTTCGCCAGTTCCGCCAGAGTAGTGGCTTCATCCACGCCGAGCGCTGCAGCCACGTTCTTGGCCCAATCAGGATTCCCGCCAGCATAGCGCATCCCAACTTGAGCTAAGGTTAACTGCGGGCTGTAAATATGGCTAGTTCCAGAGAGCATCAACACCACTTCACCGTTGAGTTCATCCCAGCCGGTCTGATCATCTGGAAATACCGTGATTCCTTCTCCGATCACACCTAAGCCGCGATCACCTAAGCACAGATCACCGGGATTATGCGCAAGCGTGGGGATTGCACCTTCGACACCGAATCCTTCCGCCTTGGCGATGGCTTCTTTGACTTCAGCGATTCGCGCTAAGGTAGTCATAATTGCCCCGCATTTTTGAGCGTCGCGATCCGATCACGCACCGCCGCCTCGAAATTAGGCGATGCCTCAATGGTAGTCGAATGCGCCCGAAAAGGATTCGCCGCGAGCGTATTCAGGAACTTGAAAAAGAATATATAGGCGGGACTACTGCTCATCGTTGGCGCCGGCAGAGAGTTGATCGCCGCACTAAAAACCCAAGCCAAAATGAGTGGGACATGATGCGCCCAAAGGTAATCAAGAAAATTGTTCACTTGGCCAGATGCTTCCCAACCGCCTTGGCCGCTGCAGGCGAATGGTGGATCCCCGCAAGCGCCTTCGTCACAAGATAGACGATTCCTTTTGCCGTATAGGTTACGGTTGTTTTAGCGCCGAATGTGGCGATCGTCGATAGATAGACCGCCGCTGCGGATTTAGCTGCAGCGCTCACGGCACAACAGGCGGTGTCCCGGGCGTCGAGGACCACACCGTGCCGTTGGCCAAAGTATCCGCTTGCGTGGCCACTTGCGCGATCTGCGCGATAATGGCGCCTTCGGTTTTAATTGCGCCAGGATTCTTGATCGCCAACTTCAAAGCAGTAATCGCCAGCGCTACGGCTAATTGCTCGATAACGTTCCACACGTTCATTCTCCTTATTGTTTTATAAGAATAATATCGTCAATGTACCGATGGAATGGCGTAGGCGTTCCCGAACATTTCGAAAAAGGCTGCGCATAGCTACCATCCGAACAAAAAACAGTAATCACGCCACCAACCGATACGTAGGCGTTAGTCATTGAGGTGGTTCCGTTTAGATTTGCATTTGGCGTAGAAATGAATGTCTGCCCGTTTAAATACACCACCGTATTCCCGTTCCCCACGCAATACGGATTCATATTCTCGGGCAGCCCCGGGCATTGTCCGGCGCTGCCTTGGCTCACCGTCGTACTCGGCGTATAAAGGATTTCGTATTGCCGCCAGGTGCCACGGTTCATGCTGATCTGCGGGGCTTGTTGCTGGTAATAACCTTGGCAAGCCGGGAATGCGCTCGTGCTTCCATTCGAAACTCCTTGCATGTTCGAATTGGGAGAAGCCACGTTGCTTACGTAATTCTGCGCATCGTACCCGAAATCTTGAACCTGCCCGCACACGCCATTGATGCCGAAGTCATTCCAGTAATAATCAGAAGTCCCAAATTCTGCGTTGCTATCTACATAATCCCAAAACGAGAGATCAAGACTCTTGAAGGTGCCTGTGGTTCCTTGGTTCAAGATCCAATTCACAATGTCATCTGCGGACTGGTAAAGCCCCGCGAGCGAATAACTACCCGTATGCGGATTGGCTGTAGAAATTCCGCCAGTCGTAACGACGGTCTGGGTATTTGGATTGTTCAACTTCCCGCCACCAAAACCCTCCGCTACCACGCGTTGCCACCCAGTCGGGATCGGGCAGCTCGGCGTGTTGTTTGTCTCATTAACCACACATCCCGTAAGCAACGCACCCGTAGGTGGCGGCGTCGAGCCTGCAACTGTAAAGGCATTGGGTAACGTGACTTTTTGGCTTTGCGCAAAAGCAATCGCGCACAAGAAAAATACAAACGTGGAAATTGTGATGGTTCTCAAGGCACGGTCACCTGCAGATCGCACGTAACAGGCAGCGTTCCAGGGATAGTTGGAACGACGGCATTCAGGTGCGTCGAGTTGACATAGGTGAGCGTTGCAAAGGGATAATATGTTCCCGATGCGCCTGATGGACAAATCAAGCCGCCAGTCATTCCAGTCGATACAAAACCGGTTCCGGTAAGCGATACCGCCGCCGCCGCTTGCCCACTTCCTGGCGCGATCGTAGTAACTGTCAACGGCACAACCGTTCCGCCGATTACTTGGAAGCCACCTGTTTGTAGGAAGGTCGCGCTGATTGGCTTGCTTGGATCAAATGTTTGGCTCACGGGCGTTCCGGTTGCATTCGTTCCTGAAAGAGTCAATCCGCTCGCCGTGGGTGGTGGCGGCGTGTTTACCGGAGTAATTTGGATCGCGTCCCACTGAGGATTGGGATCTGGACTGCTTGCTGTCGGCGTAAAGGCGATGGTGATCCCGTTCGAAGTTGCTGCAGTCGTGAAACTCTTGTCGATGGCTTTAAGCGATCCTCCTGCCGATGCAGCGATATCAAAATTCAAAAGTACCGATACTCCATTCAGGGAAACATTGAAAATCCGCTGGCCTGCGCAATTCGCTGGCGTACAAGGGCCACCCGCCGTCGTTCCGTAATAAATTTCGGCAAACTTGAACAGCACCGTGTAGTTTCCGGCCGGAACGGGGAAGGTGCAGGTCATCGAGCCGTACCATTGTGCGTTGTAAAGATTTTGATCAGTTGGCCCTGGCAACGTTCCCGTGATCGCCTGCACGGGATTCATCGTGTATTGCTTGGGCGTCTTACATTGTGTGCCGATGGGATTCCAGACCTGCCCAGTTGAGTCGGTATAGGCTGCGGTGCGTGCCAATACCGAGACAACTGGCGTCTGCCCCATAACTTCAAGTGGCGCTAAAAGCAATAAAAGCAAGCCCAGCCTTTTCATGGTGCGCGCATTATAGCCATAAATCTGTGCCCTACAAGTAAATACTCCGGTACCAAGGTACTACAGTTTGTGCTTGACAATGCAAGGCAACCTGTTACACTCGTACTATGAACACGCAAGCCAAAGTCGCTCTTCACAAAGAGAAGCATCCCGAGCGCTATTGCCCGGTAAACCGCTGCCTCTGGCATGTGACCAAACTTGATCACGCCACGCAAACGTTCTCTCTTCGTGAAGACTGCCCGGGCGGTTACTGCCCACGGCATCAACACTTGCGCCCCAAAGGAGAATGACCATGCAACCCTATGACTTTCGCGTATGTCGAATGCTTGAAGAGGTACCCGCTCCGATCATGGACAGCCTGCGCGATGCGCTCCAAAACCTAATGAATTTCGTTTTTGGGCCGCCGCTCGCCGATGAATCACATTTGCCTATCGAGCAGCGACATCAGAAGTGCCACATCTGCAATCGCGAGCACCGAGGCTTCTACTTGCTGATTTGCGACTCCTGCCGCGAGGAAGTGAAGGAGATGTACACGCGATGAGCTGGCTGGATGGATACTTCTTCGCGTGGGTTGGAATGTACGCGGGCTTAACACTCTTTGTTTGGTTCGTGCCGCTCTTCTAAAGCCATGGACATCGATTCACTACGCGCTGTCATTACTAACCGGGATCACAACTTATGGCGGGCCAAAGTGCTTGCTTGGGCGCTCTGCCTGGCGACTTGTTTCTTGACCGCCTGCGCAGAGCAATTAAAAGCGCCGTTCGGTCTATTTACATTCGCGCCGGTGGGCCTGCTCTGTACGCTCGTCTACTTGGCGGCTACTTCCCTGCGCCCATAGGCTCAAGTTCAATCCGGAAGCCGTGATCGTACTTTTCAACCGGATACTTTTCCGAGAGATACGTTTCCCAAATGTGCCGCGCTCCAGGCTCCGGATTACTGCCACTGCGAAACTCCCGAGCGCCGCGCCCAGCCGCATCCTGCAAAGCGCGATCGTACATCTGCTTCCCCAACCCCTTGTTTTCGAACTCGCTCGCCATGAGCGATGAATCAACAGTAGCCACGCGCTCCGGGTCCATGCTGTACATCACATGCCCGACATGCTGTCCGCCCACTTCGGTTGTGACCTGGTGCGTGTCCGGGCCGAAGGACTGCGTAGTGAGCCTTGGCGCCGTCTCTTCCACATTCGGGATGGCTACGCGCTCTTTAACGCCGCTAATCCCAGCGCCGCGAGGTTCGTAAACTAATTTCCCGCCTGTGGATCGGAAGGCTTCGCCTGCGCCAGCCGAGCCTGCTTGAATCATAGAAGGAATCTGCTCGCGTGGAACCGAAAAAGCAGATCCTTCGCGCACGCCGGCCGGCGTGGGACTTGGTTCCGGCGCCACCATTACCGAAGGCATTTCAGCCGATGCGGCTGCAGGTGCAGGCTTAGCAATGGGCGGCGGAGCAGTCTTTCCCTTGACTGCTTCCCGTACCTTGGCCGCTTCGACGCCGCGCGCCACGCGCTGATTGAAACGCGCTTCCTCTGCACCAGCACGCTCGGGAATGGCCCAATCGGCAATTTTGGGCGCGAGGAAATATCCCCCGATCTCTCCCGCTCCAGGAATCCCCAGCGCATGACCGCCAGCTATTCCGGCCGCACGTGCAGCAATATTGACTGGCGGCTTTAGTTCTCCTGTTTCTGTACGCAAGGCTTTGGCAACCGTTGCCCGACTCGGCGTCACCGCCCCCGCCGCTTCACCTGCGGCAACACTCCCGACGCCTTGCCCAAGCGCTTCCGGCAACACGCTAAGCGCGCCCTTCCACGTTTCCGGCTTGCGCCATTCCGCTAAACTTTGCCCTGCGCTTTTGGCTGTTTCCCAAGGATGCAAAACACTACTGACAGTTGCGCCAGGAAGTGCCATCGCCGCCCCGCCTGCCGCATCGAGGAATCGCAAGGCGGGCCCAGCTACGGGATGGCGTTCTGCGAACTGTTCCACGTCAGGGTTATAGCCTGCAGTTAGTCGCTGCCATGTGGATGGCTTTTCTTCTGCTATTTGTGCGGGTTGTGTGTACTGCGAGAAATCAATAGTGCCGCCACCTGCGTACTTAGCGAAATCAATATCTCCTGGCATTTACGGCGCAACCCCGATGCCCTGCGCTTTCATTTGGCGCTTAACTTCATCCACTGAGACCTTTTCGTTCTTGGCTATCTGCTCTATCTGATTCTCAGTGAAAGACTGTGGCACATTGCGCGCTGAATCGATAGCATCGATTGAACGCTTGGCATCAGTTACAATCTTACGATGTTCTTTCGGATCATCCGCTTCTAGCAAAGATTGCCTAGATTGATCGATGATGGCCATTTTGCGCGTCAAGCGATCTTGAACTGTTTTAACGAGCGCGCGGATTTGCTTATCCTGATCAGGCGTTATGCTGCGCGCTGAATTTGGATCAAGACTCCATTTCTGCGCGGCTGCCTTCAGGCTCTCCCAATTAGTCCGTCCTCCGACGATTCGCGAAATTTCCGCTTCGTTCATCCGCAAGCCGGTGCCAGCGCCGCCCGCCATCACCGAAAGAAGTTCCGGCGCGACGAGTGCATCCGCCTGCATGTTCCCTTGTGCGAGAGCGTCGTTTAGCTTGCTCATGCGCTGATTAAGCGCTTCAATTGGCGCGGCTTCCTTCTCAAGTGCTGTACTGTTGTACTGGTAACTCTTATCGGATCGTTCCGTTGCTTTTGTCGGTGCCTGCGCCGCTACCGTAGCCTGCGGCCCGAGTGCCTTGCGCTGCTCATAGGCTTTCGCCCATGCCAAATCATCGGCGCTGACAGGCTTCCCTTGCGCTTGCGCTGAGCGGATATTCTCGTACCGCTGATCTTCCTGTGCTTCGTTGGTTGGCGGCGTTTTTGTTACGGCTGCAAGTGCATCCTGCGGTGACATACCGCTAGCAATCAAACTTGCATAAGTCTGTTCTTGCGGTGTCTTCCCGCTTAGATTCCCGGCCGTTTTTACTTGCTTGAGCGCTTCTTCTGGTGAAACGCCTTGGCTGATCAGCGCATCGTAAGCACGCTCTTCTGGCGTTTTACCAACTACCTGCGGAACGCCCATATAGGCGTTATATTCAGGTGTTCCCGGCTTCAATCCCATCCCTTCGGCAGCCTCTTGCTTAAACCTTTGCTCGGCGCTCAACTCGGCGGTTTTCGCTTCGCCCGGATGCATTACTTGCCAAGTGCGCCCTTGGGCTTCTGACGCTTGAGCCTGTTCTAGCCCCGTGTGTGCCTCTTCGCCTGCCAATCTAGCTTTGCGTGCCTCTTCAAATTCGTTGTGAAGCTGCGTGCCGGGAATATTCCTCATTACGCCAGGAGCGACAATGTTGCCCGCGACGTTGCCCGCTGTTTCAAGCCCATGCCCTAGTTTCTGCCAGAAGGATTCTTGGGGCTTTTGCAATGTGGGCGCTGCGGGACTAAACATCGATGGCAAGCCGGTAGGCGCAGCATACTGCACGTTCGGCGCTTCCAATGTGGGCGCTGCGGATGGCACGCTCGTGGCTGGGCGCATGGTCGGCAACGCGCCATGCGTATGCGTTACCGGATCGTATCCAACCAAAGCATCTAAATCACTTACCGAAATAGCCATAGATTATCCGCCGAGTGGTGCTGCACTTTTGGCCGCGCCCGTAATTGTATTGATCGTATTTAAAGTATTTTGCAGCCATCCGCTCTTTCCAGCCTCAAGGGCGGTACCCAAATCTTCGTTGGCGATACCCATGCTCTTCAGTTGCGCGCCGACGTCTGTGCCATAAATAGACTCGAGCTGTTTTGCGGCTTGCTGGCGTTGCTGTTCTTTCAGCATGGCGTTCTTATTCTGAATATCTAGAGCGGCTGTAGAAAGATTCTGTCCGCCACGCCGCGCCGCCTGATCCATGATCGCCGCTGTGCTTCCCGTGTTCCGCGTGCGCGCCGCTTGCAATCGCGCCTGATCGTTGAGCGCGCCTGTCGCCCCGCCGCTTGCCTGCTCGGCCGCCACAAATTGATTGTTGAGATCAGTAGGCGAAAACCCCTCTGGATTGGTGAACTGGCGCGTGAGTCCGGGAATCAATGTTGCGCCGACATCACCCGCCGTGTTCCCATAACCACTCGCCGTGCCTGTGGCTGTCTTGCTGCCAGCCATCGCCGCAGACTGTACGCCCCGGTCAGTACTTTCCATCGGCCATCCTTTTAGCGCGTGAATATATCACAAATTCCGCGTGTAACTCTGCCATGGCGAACGCACAAATCCCAAACTCTCGAGCCGTTTCCCGAAACTCGTTTCAATCGTCGGCGGCACGTAGCAGGTAAGTTGCTGTAACCCGCGCTCCCGAGCAATGTCGCATACATCCTCCGTCAAATCCTTGAGCATTTGCCAGCGCGCCGATGGCGAACTCCAGCCATGATCGAGCAAGATAAATGGCTCGCTTGTGATCCGCACAAAGGCAGCCATCACCGTCTTGCCTGTATCATCGGTAGCCACGCGCCGAATAATAAAAAGCGGATCGGTCGCATCGGCCAAGCAATTCTCAGGGAGTCCAGAATCGGCGTGGAGCTGCTGGATCTGTGGCCAGTCTGCATCTTGGTAATCGCGAATCACATCCACCCCGGATCTCCAAGCATCCGATCTTCCAGCCCGTGGAAAATCATCCTTAATCCTGTGACGGCAAAAGGAAATAGATCAGCCTTTTCTGCCGCAGCCAATAGGAAAAGCCGAACCTGTAAGTCATTCAGTCCAAGTGGCGGATATCGGCGCGCATCGATCTGGAGATAATCAATCTTTTTCATGGCGCCTTCGGATCGTTCTGCTGCAACCGCGAGAACTGTGAGAGCCCCCAACCGTGGCCGGCCTTCTGCCCGTTGGTCGGCTGCGTTCCGCTTCCCGTCGACGGCAGCAAATTGAGCGTGGACGCGCCAGTGAGCGTTACTGGCGTAGGCGTCATCTGGCCGCCATAAACGATGTGCTCGCTTGCCTTCGATGCTCCCAAGTAATGCGAGTATCCGCGAAAGTAGTAATTGATCGTGGCGTTGTTTCCATCCTTAGCCGGCAGCGCCAACACTCGCCCGCGCGACGGCCCTAGATGCTCTACATGCGGTTGCTGAAAACTCGGATCATTCGCAGACCATTCCACAAAATAGTGGAGCGCTCTCGAGCGTTGCTGCGTGTCGTTAAGCGTGACGTGAACATGATCCGAGCCAGCCGCTACGCTGATATTCGAAGGCGGATCGCTTTTCCCAATGTGATCGTTGGGCGACGTACCTGTAGCGCTGCCCACTTGATTTACGCCATCTTGTAGCGATTGCACAGCGAGCGCGAGACGCGCAAAGAGCGGATCATCCTTGGCCCGCGCGCGAAACTCGGTAATGTACTGGCCCAGATCAATCATTGATTCCTGCCGCGCACTGGCATCCAAGCGCTCTGCGCCATGGCCATCACCACACGCGAAATCTCTACCCACTCGAATGGCATTTCAAGATAGAACTCCATAAAGAACCGATTGCCGAGCTGATTCAGAGGTATCTCAAGATCGTACGCCACGGGATTATTGAGCACTTCGGGATAAATCGCTTCGGCGTCTATCGAATTGATCGAATCCGGGTAAATCGTCATCTGCAAGTTGCCCGAGCCCTGCGAGAGTACCGTCATGTACTTTGCTTCCACTTCAGTGAGTCCCATTTGCAGCGCTTGCGCTTCCTGCGCCTTCACAAACGGGTACGTGTAGTAATCGAAGTGCAGCGCCGCGCCCTGATCAGAATAGAATCCCGGGATCAATTGGAAGATTTCCGGAACGGTATCGGAGCAGAAGAAAATCGGCCCTGTTTCGTTGAGCGCTGTGTTTGGCCGATTGATGAAATCCGCATAGCATGCGGGGATAGACCACATGGACCACTTGCGGCCGAGCGCGTAACTCTTTAGCTCTCCCGTGTAAGTGAGCCGCACCGGCCCTTCGCCCATGAGCGCGCTCGAGGTCATCAGTTCTTTGTAGTTGCACACGAGCAAAATATTCGGCTGCGTGGGGTTAGCATTGAGCGGGAAGTGCGGACACCATTGGTTCGGCGTGGGCATCGGCACGCCGATATAGATCTTGCGTTTCTCGGTATCGTTGCGCAGCCAGATCTTTTGCCCGTATTGCCAGAGAATCGATTGCCAAATCCCTGGATTACCATCCAGCTCAGGCGAGATCTTTACTGGCTCACCGCCAGAGAAAAGATACAATCCAGGCTCACCGGCAATGAGCGCCCAGCCTTCCCCCACATCCACGCCATAAATCGACGGCGTACCAACTTTGTTTGAGACTTCGCGCACTTGCCAGCCGGACGGCTCAGACACGCCACTGTCCATCGTCGACGCCATGCTTTTAGATCGCACAATATAGAGCGTATCAAACAGTTCAAAGGCATTGCGTACCGGCTGTTGGTTCTGCGAGCCCACACCAAGCGTTCCGGTGATCAGATCGAACGCTTCGAAGTTATCGATGTAGCTGCCGCGCAACTGCGTGATGAGCGTGGGGATACTTGTATCAAATGGCTCGATGCGATCGATGAGCACGCTCGCATTGTTCGCAATCCCCGTAGCATAGACTCTGATCAGTAAATCCTGCGGCACGGAAGTCTGAAACGCGGTTGTTAGTAGCGTGCCCGTAAAGATCTGCATAGTGGTCGACATCGAAGAAAACGGCAGCGTGAACGCCCCATACTGCGCCATAAAGCCAGGACTGTAGAGATCGATCACTAAATTGCCCGTAGTGATGTTCGCTGGGATCGAGGCAGTCACGCGCACCGAGTATTGCGTCTGCACGGTGATGATCGGGACTTTGTTGTAATCCTGATAGGCAGATTGCTCGATCATCCCGTAAGTGGCTTTAGTACTTCCAGACGTGTTTGAAATCAGGTAAGCATCCCCAAAGAGCGGCGAAGTGGTGAGGCTTCCGCCTGCGCCGTTGGTAACATCGATCGTCCAACCAAGCGGCTGCAGTGGTGTGGTTTGCGACTGCGCCAGGTAGCCGCCATCGAAAGTCATATTGAGCAGATTGGTGATCTTGCTCTGTTCGCCCCAAGCAAAAATCCGTTGCGCGTAAGAGATCACCCCAATCGAGGAACCGAGTTCTTCCTCGGCAAAGAGGTTGTTTCCCTGAGAATCGATGGAAATGCTCGAGAGCAGAATTGTGTCGGTAAAGTTGAAAGTCGCTTGCGAGGACGTGTTGTCATTGATGACCGTGGAAGTATAGGTCACCGTTTGCGCGGCCGAAATTACCGTCACAGGATTGGGAATGTAGAAGAAAAACCCGCCATTCGCGCCGGTAAAAGCAACGATGCGCCGGATCACATTGGGCGGTCCTATGGGCAGATTTGTGACCGTGATTTGATTAGCGTTCGCTGTCAGGTTGAAACTTACTGGCGGTGATGGCTGCGTGATGTAGCCATTGCGCGTTTCGAACATCACTACCGCCTGCCGCAGACCAGCGCCGAGCCCTCCAGCGATTACAAGCGAGCCCGTCGCACCTGCATTGCCCAAAATCGGGTTATTCGCAGTACCAACATCGTTTACACCTGGATCGAACTGGAAGATAGTACCGAGTACTAGTCCAACAGCAGAAGTTTCTGCCGCCAATGGCACATTTGCGGCGTTTACCGGGGAAATGGTGAAGTATCCCGGGCCGACGCTGGCAACCTGCGCTTGAAATTGATTGAAGATCGATTGCCCGTTGACTACCGGCCCGTTGACGCATCCCGTGATAGTCACAAACGAGCCCACGGCTGGACCGCTGCCGCTGGTGACCGTGAAGTTGTAAATGGCTACGTCCGAGGTGAGCTGCGTTGACGTGATCTCTAGACTTCCGCCATTCACCACATTGGTGATCGTCCAAGTACCGTTCCAGGTGCCCGGCGAAACGCCTGCGAGCGTGATTTGCGAGCCGACTGTCAGTCCCGGAACGGGCGTGCTTACGGTGAGCGTGGCAACCGTGAGCTGGTAGGTTCCCGGGCTCACCGGATCGGTATGCACGTTTAATTGCTGCGTCGATGGGCCCGTCACCGTGAAATAGTTAAAACTCTCGCCATCGCCCGATTCCATCCCGAGCGCGTTGCCTGTGGAAGTAACGAAGTAGGTGCCATTCCCACCCGAAAGTCCCGCGCCCGTAAGCTGCAGATAAACGACACTGCCCACTTGCACCAAGTTCGGCGCGGATCCAAAGAAGTTCGAATTGTCCGTATAAGGGATGATTACGTTGCCGGGCGTGTGGGAATTTACGCCAGAAGTCCATTGCACGCCGCCGTGTCCATTTACGCCATCGATCGAATAGGCTGCGGGCTGCGTGATGGACACCACGTTATAGGTTGTCGACGTCGACGAAACGGAAGGCGGCGCCCCGGGCCCGACTTGGCTCAAGCGGTCAACCCATTGACCGTTGTACTGACGCGGCATGTCGGTGCCATTCGTGAGATCGGACAAGGCGATAAACTCGCGATCATCCTGCGTCACTGAGCGCGCGAATGTATTAGGCTCGATCGCTGTATAGAACGGCGTGAGCAAGTTCGGCGTGGTGAGAATATCTTCCTGCCAGAAGACACCGGAATTATCGAGCGCGAGCGTCAACGTGTCGCCCGTAGTCATCTCAAATGACTTAATGTAATCGAATTGCGAGACGTTCGGCGTGTACCAGACCTTGACTTGCACCGCCGAAATATCAAATGTCACCGTTGGGCCACCGATGGCGCTTGCTTGAATGGCAAACCCAAACGTGGATGTGTTGACCTGCGCCGGCGTCCAAAATTGGTTCCACGTATCGGTAATCGTGCCGATCGTCACGCTGCCATCGGAGGTAGTGAGCTGAAACGTTCGCGGCGCAATTGGATTTACCGGATTTAGCGGTACGATGGTGAGGATGTTTGTTGCTGATGTGTCGGTCTGCTTCCCGCTGACGATTACTTGCACGCCAGTGACCTGCGCGGTTGAAGGAATCGAGAATGTATAGACCGAAGCCTCGAGCAACTCGGAAATGTCCGTTGTCACAACCTTGACCGAAGACAGTAGGTAAACCGGGCTTCCATAGAAGGGCGAAGCGGCAAAAGTACTGTCGACGGTGGTGATCAGATGCGCAGTGCTTTCTGAATACGCCATCATATAGAGCGGCGGCAGGCTCGAGCTGCCACGGCCAGGCATGGCACTGCTTAAATCCTCGAGCGGAATGTGGGTAGCCACCGCCGACGCGTTGATGACGGTGGGGATGTTCGTTTCAGAAGATACCGTCAGCGCAACCGGATCGAAAATCGTGAGCATTCCGGCCGCTTGCGTGGTTGAAGGAACGCCTCCGGAAAGTATGTCGCCCTCCATGGCGATTGTTCCATCTGCTTGCAGCCCAATATCGAAAGCGGCCCAGTTATAGCGAAACACAAAGGAATAGCAGGCTTTCAAATCATCCGGGAAGGAACCCGTCGCCAGAAAAGTGCTATGCGATATCGATACAAATCCATTGGAATAGGTGTTTGCGTCACCACCGCCGATCAGAAACGTGTCGTTGCCAGGAACATAGACAATGAACCATGCGCCGCCATCGAAGCCTAACGTTGCATCGGTCAAATTGTGCGACGTCGCGTTTAGATTCGGGCCGGTAACTCCATCGGCCGGATTCCATTTCACTAGATAGGTTGTATTGGCACCTGGCAGGCTTCCCACAATCGAAAACAACGCCCAGATCGATCCGCTCGTGTCGACACAGACTGCTTGCCCGTTGTTGTTTTGAGTTAGTGAGTAGGCACCGACAAGCGTCATGGTGCTGGTGTTGACTACGTTGAGCGGACCGTGTCCGTCCGCGCTGATGTACCCTAAATAAGTAGTTCCCGAGAAATCCCAAACCACCATGTCTTGAACGTCTGCGCCGGTTCCTGAAAAGATGGCGTCGACAATGCAGTAGCCGTTGAGCAGATTGTTGGCCGGCCCTGGCGCGATGTGGAATTTATAAATGGAATTATCGTTGATCAGCGTGTAGTAAAAGCCGTGGTTGTCCTGCTTCCAGAAAAGCGGCCCGAAAGTATCAACTGCCTGTTGCCCCATGAAGGGAAAAGGCGAGTTGCCGGGTTGATTAAAGATCGCATCCTGATGAACGATCGAGCCATCGGATAGATTGAAGCGCGCAAATCCCGCCGCCGTACCGACGCCGCTGGCAGGCTGTTCGAAAGCCCATGCGGTTGTCCCGTCTTTGTCTAAGAAGATCGAGCCAGCGTTATATCCATTCTTCCCGTAAGTCGTGCCTGCGCCAGTGCCCGCGGCCCATTTGGCAGGATCAAACGTTATTTCGATGACCGAGGTAAACGTAGGATCAAGGTTAAGCGAAACGCTCGCATAAGTTCCAGGCGAGTTGTGAATGATGTTGTCAGGCGTAGTCCATGCCGTTTCGCCAGGACCATTGGAAACTGATTGCCCTAAGCCAGCGTTGCGAAGGATGAAAGATCCAGCGTAGCTATAGACGTTCTGCAGACCGTCGCGCGTCTTGACCGAAGCAACTGTGAAATCGCAATCACATGCGACAGGTGCCGAGCCGGAAGGAACATCGAAGGCATTGACTTCGGCCACCACGCCGCCAAAAACAAGCAACGCTGATTCAGCGATCCCGGCAACGTTCTGCATCGCTTACTTCGCCACCCAGCCGGTGTTCCCCGTGCCGGACTCTTTCACATAGAGCGTAGTATTCGCGCCGCCATCGGTGCGCAGATAGAGTGATCCTACTACGGCAGTAACCGCGCCCGCTGGCGATCCGGTTCCCGTGAGAATCACTTGGCTGTTTTGCAGGCCGACGATGTGCGTTTCTACGGTACTTGCCGGTGTGTAAGTTCCGCCTGCATTGACCGTTAATGCGCCTTGGCGTATTCCGGAAACTTGTGCCGAGCCGCCATTGTTTACGGTTATGTCTCCGCGCACGATAGCATCTTGCGTACCAAACGTGCCATTGACCGTGATCGGCGTACTGAGCGCACCCATCAGACTACCCATAAAGCCATTGAGCGTGGAGGTCGCATCAATAGTGATAGCTATTTCCAAACGGCTGGCAAACGCCTCGAAAAATGCCCCGTTTTTAAGCGTGAATGTACCGCCCGCAGAAATGGAGCTGTCTTTGAAATCAACAAATCCTCCGCCTAATGAGCCGTCGATCGTCCAATTATCTGGCGATTGTGAATCGCAATGATGAAAGATGACGTTCACCGTATTCTTGAAATTGATTCCATCGGCAACCGTCGAATGGAAATCGCATTCGATAAACGTCGCGCCCTGCGTTAAAAACGTTCCCCCGCCTGACCCATCCTCAAAATCAACTGCCTTTGCAGTAGACGCGCTTGAACCGCCCCAAAAAGTCATCCCTTGGAAATAGAGCAATGTCATCCCGGGATTACCCACACATTTAAGCGCTGGTGTCGCACTGCCGCCACCAAAAACAAAAACGCCACCATATCCCGTAAAGTACAAGTTCACCAAATGCGAATCGCTAAGATCGATCGATTCGAAATACGTGCTCGGCCCGATAATGTTGATGAAATAAGGAACTTGCACGTTTTCGGAAACAAAGGAATTATCTCCGTTCGCGATCACCTGATTGACTGCGCCCATGATGGTTTTGAACGGCAAGCCAATCGTTCCGTTTGGCACATAGGTATCGGTGCGCGTGCCATCCACAAAGATCACGTTGCTCGGCTGCGCGATCGTGGACGTCGCCGCTGTGGCGTACCAACTGTTCGAGGTATCGTCATATTGGAAGCGGATCGACGCGGTTTGATTCGCGCCCGATTCGGTATATTGCACATTCTTGATATTCGACGCAAACGTCACCGTGTGCCCGCCCGTTGAATCCTGCTGGAAGAGCACAAAGGCAACTTGGGCTTGGCGGGGATTCGAGAACTGGAAAGTGCAGTCTTGCGAAACGAAGATCTTAAACGAATTATTGCCGCCAACAAAATCGGCCGTCACCACGCCGTTTACAATCGGCAGCACTCGGATCATGAGATCACCACGCCGCTGTTTTCGAGCGGATACCATAAACCTTGATACGCCTCCATCACAATATAGCTGCCTGCTGTGCCGTTGAACGTTACGAGGTGATGTGAAGGCACGATCTTGTTGGACGCGGCGGTGATGGTATGCGCGTGCCCGCCTGTGTCCACTACCAGAATGCGCTTCCCATCATCGGTTGTTACCGTCGGTGTGGCCAATGTGGTGGCGTCAACGCCTGCCGTGGTGATCCAGTTCCCGCCAGGGAACACAATCGCATCGGTTGAACCCGAAAGCGTGTTCGGAAACTCTTGAATCCCCGCCTTGCTTATCGTGGAGGAAAGCGTTCCGCTAGCCGTGGCAAAGGTAAACGCCGAATTGCCGGTGATCGTTCCGCCGCTGTTGAATAAAACCTGCGTAGTCGAGCCCGGCGAAGCTGGGGCAATATCCGCAGCCACAAGCGCCCGAAATGTCGGCGTTGACGCCCCGCCCGAGGTTGGCCCAGCCCAAACAGTATTGGCTGATTGCGTGGCCAAGCTGATCGTGTCCGCGATTGTGCCGGAAGTCGTGACGGGCGAACCAGTCACAGAAGACGTCATAATCGACGCAGGCACGGCGAGCGTATGTGCTACAGACGTAACAGTTCCGATTCCGCCCGGGAAGTCGGCCGAAACAAGCGACCGAAAGGTTGGAGCCGCAGCGCCTCCGGAAGTTGGGCCTGCGAGTACAAGATTGGCATTCTCGTTCGCCCAGGTGACTGCCAGCGTGCCTGTAGTGGTAACTGGCGAACCTCCTACAGCAAACTGCGCCGGCATAGTCAGCGCCACGCTTAAAACAGAGCCGCCAGCCACCGTCCCGACACCTTGGTCGGCTATATCCCGCTCGGTAATCGTCGGCCCATAGATCTGGATTGAGTAGATCCCCGCTGTGAGGTAAAAAAAGAAGTTGCCGTTCGAATCGGTTGCCGTGGGATTAGGAAGCGCTGAAGTGGCTATTGTTCCGCCTGAAACGTAGGTACCGGGACTGGTAGGCGATGCCACCACCACGTTCATGCCCGTGACCGAGACAACCAAATACGGCGCGCTTACGGTGGTGTTGAACGTCGACGGTGTGACGCCAGAAACGGCGATATAGCTGCCCGCCACCACATCAGAAGGCGGCGTCATGCTGAGCGAAAAGGTAATCGCCCCGCCGTTCCAAACCGCCGCGGTGACCGATCCGGAATTAGAACTCGCCGCCGCGTAGAGGGTTTGCAGCGGCGAGCCGGGTTGCGAGGTAAAGGTAGCGGGCTGGCCGAGCACAGCAACGCTCGCCCCCGGGATAGCCAGCCCTACCGGGTTCCTTACGGAACCGTCATAGCGATAAAAGGACGGCATACACTAGTAGCCGCCCTCGCGGACAAACTCTGCCCGGAAAGTAATTCCGCCATCAAAAGCCACGCTAGCCGCAAGTGCAGCTTCGTTGAGCACCGTGTTGGCCGAGGTGCCGGTCAAGAAAATGCGGATCGTGTAGTTGGTGGGATCCCAGCGATAGACGTATCCCTTTACGCTCGTCACTTCTACCCATACCGGCACGCCCGCCGCGCTGTGATCGTTTGAGCCAACGATGAGCGTTGCCGTACCCGTTCCTGAATCAGTCGCCACCGCTGCGGTGTTGGTAACGATAAACGAGCCGGCCGTTGAGGAAGTCTGTTTGATGCTGTTGATCGTGAACGTGCCGTTATTTCCGGCGTTCGTCATGCCCGCCAGCGTAATGCTCTGGCTTGGATTGGCTTGGAGCTGCGGGCCCACAAGCGTGGTGTAAGTCACGGTCATGTTCGAGCCACTTACTGCTACCGCTGTAGCCGTGAAAGTCTGCGAGATAGGATCTCGAGCGCCCCATTGAATTTGGCCTACACCTTCGGCCGTCTGCGAAGTTTGCGAGCTGCCTGCAAGAGAATTCCCTGGCAAAGGCACAGCAACAAACGTTCCAGCCGTCGCTGATGTTGTCGTTAGCGCTGACACGATATAGGTGCCATCGTTCGTGTTCGACGCGGTGTTGTAAACCACAACGCGCTGCCCATTTACAAGCGGCGCGCCCACGAGCGCTGAATAAGTCACCAAGCCAACCGATGAAAACGCGGTAACTTCGAAACTGGTGCTGCCGATTCCGCCTACGCTGTACTCGGTCGCCGTATCGTTCTCTGCGAGCGTACCGTGAATGACGGTCATCCGTTGCGTGTTGTCGGTACCGCGTGGATAAACGTAGGGAATAACGCTCAGATATTTTGTTGCTGTGTACGACATGTTGGACCGCCCTCCTCGGTGCGGTGATTGCTAGTTTGCGGTTCCTCGCCGCTTAAAATGGTAATCTCACGCCACGCCGGTCACCCGATTCGCCGTAAGCCCTGCGATTGTATGGTGTGCTTTGTTTCTGCCGCGTGTAGCGACGCACAATATAACGCATCATCTTGAGTGCGTCTGCCGCCATGAGTTGCGCTGCGTTGGCGCCGCGCGCCCGAGCGTAGTTGTAAGCCACAAGCGTGGCCATCGCATTCACGCTCGCCAG